>ENA-ORNF01000929-ORNF01000929.1-human-gut-metagenome-genome-assembly--contig:-NODE-929-length-27808-cov-5.498757_pt1 | contig 27808 bp, 25 predicted proteins | sample MGYA00242110_ERZ509012 | MGnify/ENA primary metagenome ERZ509012 (study PRJEB26280, sample SAMEA2338714) | human gut metagenome | biome: human gut; feature: human-associated habitat; material: faeces...
GCTTGATTCCTGTCCCGTCCGCGTCTATGCCATCGAAGGCCTCCAGGCGTTTTGAAGATCCTGGAAACTCCAGAGCAAATGATAAAATCCTCAAAGACAAGAAGGGAGAACTTGCAAAAATGATTCTTGACAAACCAAAATCCTTAAAGAAGATGCTCGAAGAAAAGCAAGTATTCGCAACGTGCATTTGGAATTATATGTCTGCGCGCGCTGCTGAGAAGGCAGGTTTTGAAGCAACGCTCCTTGCAAGCGGTCCATTGTCCGCCAATAAAATAGGTTACAATGACCTGGGTTTGGTAACGCTGGATGAGTTTGTCTGGGAGACGGAGAGGATTACAAACCGTTCAACCCTGCCGCTGATCCTGGATGCGGAAAACGGGTTTGGCGACAGCCCTCTTCATGCGCATCGCACTTGCCAGCGTCTGGCAAAGGCCGGTGCTCAAGCCGTGCAGATCGAAGACACCATGGGTATCCGCGGATTTGCAAGGTTGTTCTATGAAAACACTCCGGATCAGATCATTCCCGTTGAGGAGTGGCTGGCAAAGCTGCGAGCTTCAAAGGCAGCACTGGAAGGCACGGATTGTCTGCTGATTGCCAGAACCGAGGCTTATTACACTGCTGGCCTGGACGAAGCCGTCGAACGCTGTCTTCGTGCCCTCGATGCCGGTGCGGATATGACCCTGATTATGGGCATTAACAACGGGCCTCAGAGTCTGGAACTGTGCGAGGAGATTTCAAGGCGCGTTCCTGGTTGGAAAATGTATCCTGATGTGGAAACGCACAATGGCGTTCCTGATCTTAACATTGATGATCTGGCGCCCCTCGGGTTTAATCTCGTGACCTGCCATTGCATGGAAAAGGGCGCTTGGTGGGGCATGCTTGACTTTGGAAAGCATGTAATGGCGGATCAGGCCACCGTGTATCACAACGATCATTCGATGGGATGTTCTTCGGCGCTTGAACGCACCGACATGCTTGGCGCAGATATCCGCGAGTGGCTTGCCTTTGAAAAAGCCTGCTACGAAGACAAGAAATAAGACGAAAGAAGGGGATTTAGTTATGATCATGGAGAAACCGAGATCTCTTAAGAAAATGTTGTCCGAGAAGCAGGTGTTTGCTGCTTGTGTGTGGGATTACATGTCGGCAAGAGCGGCTGAAAAGGTTGGTTTTGAGGCAACCTTGCTTGCAAGCGGAGCAGTCTCTCCTTGCGAGGAAGGATATAACGACCTTGGCCTCCTGACCCTTGATGAATTTGTCTGGGAGACGGAGAGAATTACGGACAGGTCTCCGCTCCCGTTGATTCTGGATGCAGAAAACGGATTTGGAGACAGCCCTCTCCATGCATATCGCACCTGTCAAAGGCTGATGCGTGCTGGCGCTCAGGCCATTCAGATGGAAGACTCAAAGGGAGTTCGCGGCTTCGCACGGCTCTATTATGAAAAAAAACCGGATGAAGTCACCTCACAGCGCGATTGGCTGGCAAAAATTCGGGCTTCTAAAGCAGCGCTTGAAGGTACGGATTGTATTCTGATTGCGCGTACGGAGGCTTTGTTGACGCACGGGTTGGACGAGGCGATCGAGCGCTGCCTGCGTGCCTATGAGGCAGGTGCTGATATGACTTTGATAATGGGCATCAACAATGGCGAGGGCAGCATGGAGCTTTGTCAGAAGATTGCCAAACATGTGCCTGGTTGGAAGATGTATCCTGACGTCGATTCGCATGACGGCATTCCGGATGTTACCATCAAGGATTTGGAGCCCTTGGGGTTCAACCTTGTTACATGTCATTATCTCGAGAAGGCGGCATGGTTTGGTATGTTGGATTATGCGCGCCATGTGGTTGCCGATAGAAACACCCTGTACTCCAACGAGCATGATATGGGAGGCTTAACGCGGCAGGAGCGCACGCAGATGATGGGATGTGAAATCCACGAATGGTTGGAATTTGAGCGGAGTTGTTATCGCGACAGCGATAAACGATAAACAAAACAAGGAGGAAAAACGATGAAGAAGCTGTTGTCTCTGTTACTGGTACTCGCTATGGTGTTCGCTCTAACGGCTTGCACGGCACCAGCGGAACCCGATCCGTCCGAAAGCGACGAGCCTAGCTCGGATGTGACTGATCCAGAAGCAGCAAAGCAAGGTGGCGTTATCAAAATTGGTCTTACGCAGGATTTCAAAAATCCTCTTTGGCTGAACACACGTGACCAAAATGACTTTGTTTATACGAATTGCTACATTGAGACACTCATGGTCTTTGATGAAAACGGCGCGCCAACTCCCTATCTGGCGAAGAGTGTGACTGCCGATGCAGAGGAAAAGACCTATACGATTGTACTTAATGAAGGAATAAAATTCCATGATGGCTCTGATTTTAATGCCGAGGTCTGTGCATGGAATTTGCAGATGTATTATGATGAGGGCACGCTGAGCACCTCGTTCCTTAAGCAGTTTGATCATGCTGAGGTTGTGGATGAATACACCGTCAAGGTGTATCTGACCGAGTGGGACAGCACGTTCGAGTATGGCCTTTGTCGGCAAGCCGGATTGATGCACTCCAAGCAGCAATATGATAAGGGCGGGTTGGAGCTTTGTGAGCAGGAACCCATTGGTACTGGTCCGTTTAAGTTTGTCTCGCATGAACCGGATATCAGCACGGAGTTTGAGCGTTTTGATGACTACTGGCAGGGAAAGCCTTACCTTGATGGCATTGAAATCTACGTTTATGCAGATCATACCACTGCTAACGCCGCTCTTCAGGCGGGTGAAATCAATGTCCGGTTCCCCGATACCCCCAATGACGCAAAAGAGCTGACGGAGCTTGGCTTTACGATTCAGATGGTGAAGGTTCCTTCTGCATCCGTGACGATTTGCTTCAACTGCACGAATGAAGATGACCCATTTTATGATGTCCGCGTCCGTCAGGCCGCTGCCTATGCCATTGATCGGGATGCCATTATGAATGCTCTCTGGGGTGAGTACGGTTCTCCCATTACGCAGTATGGCATTCCCGGACAGGCCTGGTATAACGACGAAGTTACTGGTTTCGAGTACAATCCTGAGAAAGCAAAAGAACTTTTGGCTGAAGCAGGATATCCGGATGGGTTTGATACTGTGTTGACCACTTCCAGCACGACTTCCTATGTGAATGTTTGCCAGATCGTGGCGGAACAGCTCGCTCAGGTTGGTATTCGGGTTGAGTTGAACCCGGCTGATTCAGCGACCTATATCAAGGCGATGTCCGGCTGGGAAAGCGGCATGCTTTATCACCCGATGACGCTCTCCAACGGCGGCCCCGCTGTTATGAACGCAAACTTCATTCAGGGCATCACCTCCGGGTTGGCAGTTACGAGCTTTATTCATCCGGATGACCTGAATGACACCATCCTTGCAGCTGCTTCTGCAACGACATCTGAAGAGGCAAATGAGCTCTGGCAAACTGCAGAAAAAATGATTTTCGAGGATTATTGCCTGCTCAAAGCGATTGGCGCTATCTATGATATCGCAGCGTTGGATTCTTCGATTCATGATTCCGGCATTGGAGAAACCGTTTCTCGCGTGCCCGGGAACTGGACGCTGTGGACTGCCTGGATTGAAAAGTAAAGTAAATTGCCTGACATCCATTGAATCGAATACCCTGCATCCGCTTTTGCGGATGCAGGGTGTGTAGATGGTCAGTTGTTGCCCCGGCTTTCCCGACGGAGGTAGATATGGTAACCTATATTATCAGACGCGTGCTGATATCGCTATTAATTGTATTCCTGATTTCCATCTTCGCCTTTTCCTTGATGCATGTCCTGCCAGGAGATCCTGCGAGAATTTCTCTTGGGGAAGAGGCGTCGCAAGAGGCTGTAGACGAGCTTCGTGCAGAGTGGAATTTGGACAAACCGCTTTTAACACAATATTGGCTTTGGGTTTCTGGTATTTTTACCAAAGACTTTGGCGAATCCTACGCCTTTAATCGCCCGGTTTACGATATTATTTCGGAGCGTTTGCCGAGAACGTTGGCGATAGGTGTCCCAGCAATTGCTATAGCAGCAATTTTTGGCGTGTGCTTTGGAATTCTCAGTGCGGTTAAGCGCGGAAAGTGGCTTGATCAGGTCTTGACCGTTATCTCAACACTTGGTCTCGGAACACCGTCGTTTTGGCTCGGCATATTTTGTATATATGTGTTTGCTTTGGAGCTCAAATGGTTTCCTGTTCAGGGATTTACGAGTCCGTCAAAGGACTTTGCAAAATATGTTTATATGGCGATTTTGCCGGTGTTCTGCATGTCCTTTCAGTTGCAGGCTTCCGTCGCACGGCAAACGCGTTCAAACATGCTGGAAGTCGTTAATCAGGACTATATCCGTACGGCCAGGGCCAATGGCCTGTCCGAAGCAAGAATCATTTTTAGGCATGCGCTGAAGAATGCCTTGATCCCCGTAGTCACCATAATTGGTCTGCAGGTTAGAATTGCAATTGGCGGCTCCCTGATTGTGGAAAATGTGTTTAATATTCCGGGCATTGGGAATATGCTGACGACCGGCGTCATAAACCGCGACTATGTGCTCGTGCAGACAGGCGTACTGATAGTCTCATTATTTACAGTTGGTTGTAACCTTCTCGTTGATATTCTATATGGGTTTATTGATCCAAGAATACGGGAATCGTGGGGTTAACGCAATGAAAAAAATAAAACTTCAAAAGAAACATTCCCAGATACTGCGCGTCATGTTTGGCCGCGGAATCGTTTCCAAAATATGTTTTGGCGTGATTGTGTTCTTTTTGTTCCTCGCCATTTTTGCTCCTGTCCTTACGCCATATAGTCCAACCGCACAGGAGCTTGATAACATTTTGTCCGGCCCAACATCAGCGCATTGGCTTGGTACCGACTTTTTGGGTCGAGACCTGTTGAGCCGCATTGTGTATGGCGCCAGGATTTCGCTAATGGCGAGCTTGTTCAGCAGCATGATTGCGGCAATTGTTGGAACACTGTTGGGTATCTCCGCCGGTTATTTGGGCGGATGGTATGGCCAAATCATCATGCGTCTTAACGATACGCAGTTATCCATCCCCAATATGATTCTCGCCATGGTCTTGGTTGCGCTTTTTTCCAACGGCGTTGTGGGCGTCATAATTATCATTGGCTTTTCCATGGTCCCTACGTATGTTAGATTGATGAACGGTCTCGTGCTGTCCATGAAGAAGAATGACTTTATTACTGCGGCTTCGCTGATTGGGCAATCAAAGTTTAAGACATTGCTCAAGCATCTGTTTCCCAATTGCGTGCCATCAGTAATTGTCCTTTTTACCATGAATCTCGGCTCAGCGATTATGCTTGAAGCTGGAATGAGTTATTTGGGCATCGGCATTGTTCCGCCAACACCAACTTGGGGCGGAATGGTATCCGAAGGATATCGTTATCTTACCAGCGAACCATTGCTTGCCCTGTTGCCCGGTATTTGCATTATTCTCATCGTTGTGGCTTTTAATATCTTCGGTGACGGCCTGCGCGATGCTCTTGATCCGAGACTGAGAGGGAAACTGTGATGGAAGCTATTAAGGAAAAAAAGTTTTTCGAAGTTAAACATCTAAAAACATCTTTTTTCACAACAGCTGGCGAGGTGAAGGCCGTCGATGACATTTCCTATTATGTTGACGCCGGTGAAGTAGTTGCACTTGTTGGGGAAAGTGGCTGTGGGAAATCCGTTTCCCAAATGTCGGTGATGCAGCTTGTTCAGTCGCCGCCAGGCAAAATAATTGGCGGGGAGGTGCTTCTGGAGGGGGAAAACCTGCTTGCCTACAAATCGCGTTCAAAGGAAATGCGACACATACGAGGCGCAAAGATTTCCATGATCTTTCAGGAGCCCATGACAAGCCTCAACCCTGTATTGACCATAGGGTCACAATTGTGTGAAGTGATCAGGACGCATGCACCCGTTTCAAAGGCAGAAGCTTGGAGCCGGGCGATAGAGGCGTTGGAAAATGTCGGCATTCCGGATCCTGCTCAGCGAATGAAAAACTATCCTTTTCAGATGAGCGGCGGCATGCGACAGCGCGTGATGATAGCAATTGCAATTGCTTGTCGTTCCAAGATGATTATTGCGGACGAACCAACGACTGCGCTCGATGTCACGACGCAATCTCAGGTAATGGATCTTTTGCTTGAGATTGTAAACCAATATAAAACTTCGTTGCTGATGGTAACCCATAATCTTGGCCTTGTTACCCGTTACGCGCAGCGCATCTATGTGATGTATGCGGGGCGGATTATTGAGTCCGGTACCACTGAACAGATATTGACACACCCGCGGCATCCCTATACCATAGGCTTGCTGAAATCCGTTCCAAGGCTGGATGATGATGTTTCCGCAAAGCTCGTTCCCATTACCGGTGCACCGCCCAATCTGGTTGATTTGCCGCCATACTGCGCATTTTATCCGCGCTGCCCATACGCTTGCGAATTGTGTAAAGGCAGCCTACGTCCGGAACTGCGAGAAATAGGCGAGACGGGGCACTTTGCAGCATGTTATCTCGATGTTGGGGAGAATAACCATGAATAATAAGACCAACTTGTTGCGCGTTGAAAACTTAAAAATGTATTTTCCGCTCCGAAAAGGGCTTTTGCAGCGTACTTATGCGCATGTCAAAGCGGTGGATGATGTCAGTTTTTCAGTTGACGAAGGAGAGACTTTTGGCATTGTCGGAGAAAGTGGGTGTGGAAAAACAACAACTGCACGTTGCATTTTGCGTATATATAAACCAACATCTGGATCCATATATTACCGTGGGCAGGATATATCCAATCTCACGGATCACGAGCTTTTGCCCTATAGACGTGAAATTCAGTTGATATTTCAGGATCCAAGCGGTTCGCTCGATCCCCGGCAATCCGTGTTTTCCATCGTTGCAGAAGCCGTATCTGAAGACAGGACTTCTCGCCTTTCAAAGGGCGAGTTGAGGGATCGTGTGGATGATCTGTTAAGAACGGTTGAGCTGGATCCCGCTCTCGGTGATCGTTACCCGCATGAAATGAGTGGTGGGCAGCGACAGCGCCTTGGTATTGCGCGCGCCCTTGCCTGCAATCCCAAGCTGATTGTCTGCGATGAGCCTGTCTCTGCTCTGGATGTCTCCATTCAAGCGCAAATAATTAATTTGTTTGAGCGGCTTCAGGAAGAACTCGGCATTACCTATGTCTTTGTTGCACACGATCTTGCGGTTGTACGCCATATAAGCCATAAGATTGCCGTTATGTACCTTGGAAAAGTTATGGAAATTACTGACGCTGCAGATTTGTATCACAACCCGTTGCATCCGTATACCAAAGCGCTTTTATCTGCGGTTCCCATAACGGATTACTATGTTGAGCAAAAGCGACAGCGCATCGTTTTAAGTGGTGAAGTCCCAAGCTTAATAAACTCTCCCAGTGGATGTCCCTTTCATCCTCGCTGCGCTTATGCCTGCGATGATTGTAAGCACTGTATGCCGGAGCTGAGGGAGGCAGGCAAAAACCATTATGTCGCATGTCATCGTGCTTTTGAGGATCTGAGAAGATGAAGGTTTTTTATGGTTGGATAAACGTTGGGGTTTTGTTGCTGGTATATATGCTGCTGATGATGCCGGTATTGCTGACGTTTGGCGTAGTTTTGACCCCCATGACGGAAGCGCTGCAAATCAATGCAACCACCGCCTCGTTAGCGTATTCCATAATGTCATTATTAAGCGGGTTGTGCGCTGTTGCAGCCGGCATGTTTGCAAAAAAAATTGGCAACAAGCAGGCAATTCTTTTGGGGTCCGTTCTTGTTGCCATGGGCGGTTTTGTGATGTACTTTTTTTGCAACAGCACCGTCGTACTGTATCTTTGTTATATCGGATTTTTTAGTTCTGGTCTGACAATAGGAACAATACTGCCGATCAACACGATTATTTCGCAGTGGTTTCAAAAAAGAAGGGGCATCGCCCTTGCGATTGTTTCCTGTGGTGCTGGCATTGCAGGGTTTGTTATCAATCCGATTATGGCAAACATACTGGAGAAGACTAATAATTGGCGCAATATCTATCTTTGCATCGCCATATTTGCTTTGTTTTCTCTGGCGATTACCGCACTATTGGTCAAAAACCATCCATCAGATATGAATCTTCAACCGGATGGCTTACCCGTTCGGCCCAATTCCAATATGCCGGCAGAATCAAATACTTCTGCTGAAGCGTTGGACAAAGGCGATTTGCAAATTAGTTGGACGATAAATGACGTACGAAGAACACTTACCTTTTACTTGATTGCTTTTGCAATCGGGATATGTAGTTTTACGCAGACTTCAATCAATACCCATGCCATCCCGCATTTGGAGAATATAGGTTTTAAAACAACGATTGCTGCGACGGTAGTTGGGACTTTTTCTTTATGCAGTATTCCAAGCCGCCTGCTGTCCGGGTTCTTGTGTGATCGAATCAGCTGTAAAAAGGTTTTGACCATTGGTTACTGCGGGTTGTTTTTAGGCATCGTTTTGCTCAAATACACGACCGCCATTCCCGTTGGGTATGCATTCGCTATTATAACCGGTGTCGGATACGGCTTGGCATATGCATCATTAAGTCCATTGGTCGCTGACTTTTATGGTACGGCGAACTTTGGACTCATTTATGGTGCGGCATACTCATTTGCGGCATTAATCAATGCGGTTGCCCCAACCGCCATGGGCGCTTGTAAAGACCTGATGGGTGATTATTCACTGGCCTGGACATTGTTGCTTGCATTGATTGCGCTGGCGCTTATTGCGAGCCTGTTGCTTAGAATGCCACAAAAGTCGTCATAACGTTTGCTCGCAATGACGCAGTCAGGTTGCGCATTCCTCTCGTTTATGGTATGCTACAGGCAGCATAAACGAGAGGATTTTTGTAATGTAAATTGAAGCATGCAATTTCTTGCACGGTGACATAGCAGACTAACGATGTACAAGCTTTTGATGTGCAAAAGCAAGATATTGCGTTCTGCCAAAATATGAAGGCAAGCCTTGCGCAAATCTGTTGGATTGCAAAAATATATATTTGTTTAACTAATCCCGTTTAAGCTCTTCATTTTGCACTTTTATTAGTCCGCGGAGCTGCTGCAGAGCATATTCCTGTAAAGCGGGCTGCAGGCTTGCAAAAATAGTAATAGCCTCATTTAGTTCTCGGTTAAGTTTTGTATCTGCGTTAAAAGGCTCTCCAGTGTTGTCAAGCAGCCACTCCCTGTTTACATTAAAGACTGCACAGACATGATTAATAAAGACAGTCTTTGGTTTTACACGACCATATTCTATATTGCTAATAACATCACGACTTACACCAAGCTCTTCGCCAAACTCAGTTTGTGAAAGACCAAGTAGCTTTCTGAGCCTTTTGAAATTTTCAACCATATTCACACCTCTCGTAGAGTAGTATATAACACAAAACTGCAGCAGTCAACACATTTTGAATTTAAAAAAAGAGTTGACAGCGCAGCATGGTGGTGTTAATGTGTATATAACACGTCCGCGGAAGGGGAAATGACTATGACGAAAGGAGAACGAGTAATTTCAGAAGCTTTTTCAAGCTTAAGTGAAATTAACAGGGCTTATTTTTTGGCAATCTTAAGAAGTTTGAGCTTTGCACAGGAGCAAACCATCACAGCACCGAAGAAAAAAAGAGCACAAAGTGAAGAAAACCACAACCAAATTAACATGTAGTGTATTTAGAAGTATTGATCAAATTATTAACATGCAATAACTTACTATCACTATCGAACCAATGACTCAATTCCCCTATTATGGTCGCTATATCCACTAACTACAGCTTAAAAACCAAAGGAGGTAAACACATGAAAAGAAAGCTATTGGCATTGATGATTTGTCTGGTAACCTTGGTTTGTCTCGCTTGCACTCCGCAAAGTGATGTGAAAGATAGCCCATATCCGGACACTGAGATTAACGCAACAAATGACCAGGATACTAGCCAGGAAGACGCTCCGATCAAAGCTATTTTACTATTAAGTGGCCTAGCAAATGACGGTGGATGGAATCAGTGTGGATATCTGGCCTCTGTTTATTTAAATGAGAATGTTGAAAATGTACAAGCTGAATACATAGAAAATGTAACATTGACGACATTGGAAGCAACGCTTCGTGATTATGCGGATCGAGGATACAATTTGTTAGTCGGGTTTAGCTTTGACGTTGGAGAAATAATGTTCGAAGTCTCAAAGGATTACCCAGATGCAAATTTTGTTTGGGCTCAGGGAGACCTTAGCAGCGATAATTTTGTCTCTTTTACTGCGCCGCTTGAACAAAATGCTTTCCTTATCGGCGCTTTATCTGCGGCAATGTCGAAGACAGGAAAAATAGGGTTTGTCGGGGGTATGGACACGCCCACCCTGGTTAATGTGCTCAATGGATATACCGCTGGCGCTGAGTATATGAACCCTGATATTGAAGTTCTATATTCATTTCTAGGTACTTGGTCTGATGCTGAAAAATCAAAGTTGACCTGTTTTACCCTTTTCGAAAAAGGTGTTGATGTCATGATGGGCCGGGGTGACGGTGTTTTGCGCGGTGCTTTACAGGCCTGCAAAGAAAAAGGAGTATATTTTACTGGAGATGCATCAGATCAGAATCAGCTTGCGCCAGAAATTATTATTTCTAGTGCGATTTGGAATGTTGGTCGTAACCTTGAAGTGATAGTAGAAGATATTCGTTCCGGCAATTTTGGCAATAAGGTATATCATCTTGGCATGGACGAAGGGGTTGTAGATATCGCAGATTTCCATGGCCTCGTTCCGGACGAAATTGCTAATCAGATCTATGAAATTCGAGACAAAATTATTAGCGGAGAGATTGTAGTCGAAGAAAACTTTACACTTGCGGATGCAGAATAGATAGCGATAATAAATGGGGTTGCGGTACCGCATACCGCAACCCCTATGAGCCAGACAGAGGGGCTACACCATGGAAGAAATCATTAAAATGACCAATATTACAAAACGGTTTGGATCAATTGTAGCAAATGATAATATAAATATTGTTGTCGAAAAAGGAAGCATACACGCTTTGCTTGGTGAAAATGGCTCAGGCAAAAGCACATTAATGAAAATTCTATTTGGCATTTATAGATCTAATGAGGGAGAGATATATATTCGCGGGAAAAAAGAAAGGATTATTTCTCCAACTCATGCTCTTCAAAAGGGGATATGCATGATCCATCAGCATTTTATGCTTGTGCCACAACTTACGGTAGTTGAAAATATTATCGCTGGCGACAAAAGGAATTCTCATTGGATTAACTTGAAAAAAGCTGCTCAAAATGTGGAGGAATTAGCAAACAAATTTGGCCTTAGAATAAACCCATTTGAATATATTTATAATCTATCAGTAGGTGAACAGCAGAGAGTTGAAATTGTTAAGACACTGTATAGAGGCGCAGAAATAATGATTTTAGATGAGCCAACAGCTGTTTTAACACCGCAAGAAACAACTGAGTTGCTTCAAATTCTTCGGAATTTTGTAAATAACGGAAAAACCATTATTTTGATTACACACAAACTTGAGGAAGTAATGGAATTTGCGGACACTTGCACGGTTTTAAGAAATGGCAAGTCATCCTTGCCAATTAGAGTTAAGGATACAACTAAAACAGAGCTCGCACGTCTTATGGTTGGCCGGGACGTTGTTTTTAACGCCTATCACCAGCGCCCAGAGGCTGGCAAAGTAGTAGCAGAGTTGTCACACGTTTCTGCAAAAAATGTCTATTCAAAACAAGTCCTAAATGACATATGTTTAAAAATTAATGCGGGCGAAATTCTAGGAATAGCCGGAGTTGATGGGAATGGTCAAGTTGAATTATCCGAAGCTATTACGGGTATGTATCCCATTTCATCCGGTGAGATATGCGTTGATGGCGAATGTATTAACGGTAAAACCATTTCTGATATTATTAAATTGGGTGTTTCTTATGTGCCAGCCGAACGGAATGGAGTTGGTGCAATAGGAACGCTTTCTGTTCGAGAGAATATGGTGCTCCGGCAATATAAAGATGAACCGTATTCGCGGCATGGCTTTTTGTCAATTGCTAATATAGACTCCATGGTGTCTAGGCTTGCTAATCAATATGAAATCAAGATGGCTGGCCCTGATCAAAGTGCTAATCTGCTTTCAGGTGGGAATTTACAGAAAGTAATTTTGGCCCGCGAACTCGAGCGCAAACCAAAATTGCTGGTTTGTGTCTATCCCACACGAGGCCTAGATGTAGGCGCCATAGAGTATATACAAACGACATTGCTGAAAGAAAAAGAAGCCGGTGCTGCTATTTTGTTAATATCCACAGAATTGGAAGAAATTTTAACTCTTAGCGATAGAATCGCAGTTATTTACGAAGGAAGAATAATGGGAATTGAAAAAAATGATGCCAATATTAGCGTAGAAAAAATCGGATTAATGTTGGCTGGAGTTACCAATGTAGAGGAGGGAACGCAGTATGCCCATTAAGCACAAGGCAAAATCCTTCTCCTTTTGGCTTTGGATTGTGGCGGTACCACTACTTGCTCTTCTATTATCCTTTGCCGTGTGTAGCTTACTGCTTTCTCTCTATAATGCAGATCCGCTAGTCGCCTACTCAGCTTTGTTTAGGGGCTCCTTAGTTGGAAAGTATAATATTTCAGAAACAATTGCAATAATGATCCCACTTCTGCTAATTGCTCTCGGAATCGCTATTGCTCAGACTGGCGACAATCAAAACATCGGCGCAGAAGGGCAGTTCCACATGGGCGCGCTTGGTGCAGCTTTTGTCGCAATCTATCTGCCTGCCAATACACCCGTTTATATTTCTATTCCGCTTATAATGATCGCTGGCTGCGGGTTTGGAATGGTCTGGATATTGCTCCCCGCGGTATTAAAGATAAAACGCGGTGTGAGCGAGATCGTGATGACAGTTATGATGAATGAAATTGGCAAAGGGATCGTTTCTTGCTTGCTTTCTAATGGCATGAAAGACCCGAACTCACCGATACATCAGACCGTATCTTTTGGGGATAACTGGGCACTTCCAGTCCTAATACCGGATACAAAAATTCATTTGGGTTTTCTTTTTGCATTTGTATTGACGATTGTTCTTTGGATATATCTAAATAAAATGACTGGCGGGCTGGAGGTTAGAGCGGTCGGACAATGTAAAAAAGCTGCCAGATATGCCGGGATGTCGGTTGGCCGCATTGCGCTTATGACATTCTTATTCTCAGGTGCGCTTGCTGGTTTAGCGGGGGCATGTGAAGTAACAGGCGTTTATCATCGTTTAATTGAGGGGTTTAGCTTTGGGTATGGCTTCACAGCAATTGTAATTTCTCTTTTAGGGAAAAGAGATCCCCTCAAAATTGCAATAGCAGCATTCTGTTTTTCGGTTCTTATTACGGGCGCAAATGCTATGCAACGAGCAGTTGGAACCCCATCGACGCTCGCTTCCGTTATACAAGCCGTGACGGTCTTTTTCTGGATGATCAGCGAATACTTCGTGGCCACTATACGAAAAAAAGTTGACGCTATCAAGGAGAAGAGAAAAAGCCGCCAACTTCTGACAGCCATTAATGCTTGAAAGGTATGGAAAATATTATGAATACAGCAATTTCGACACTAGAATTTACTCTTAACTCAGCGGTAAGCATGGCAATTCCATTGTTGTTGGCCGCAACTGGAGAAATATTTGTACAGAGGTCCGGATGCATCAATATGGGGATGGAAGGCATGATGCTAATGGGGGCATTTATCGGAGTTGTTGGTTCAATATTTTGGGGAAGAACCATCGGCTTTCTCCTGTGCATTGTCGCTGGCGTTTTGTTTGGGTTGTTTGTTGCCTTTATGTGCGTCATTATTAAGGCAAGTCAACCAATAGTAGGGGTAGTCCTCAATTTGTTTGCAACAGGGGCAACCAGTTTCTTCTATAGATATTTGATGGGGATAACCAACGAGATGCCCACTGTTCAACAACTGGGAAAAATTGAAATACCCTTATTATCACAAATACCGATTATTGGCTGCTTGTTTCAGCAAAACATACTGACTTATGCTGCTTTCATTTTAGTTCCGATTTCTTCTATTATTCTTTTTAAAACAAACTATGGATTAAAAATCCGCGCTGTCGGGGGCAATGCAGAGGCCGCCGATACGATGGGCATATCGGTAGTTGGCATCAGATTTGTTTGTTGGATTATTGGTGGAGTTCTTGCCACATTGGCTGGTGCCTTTTTATCATTTAGTGTCGGCTTGTTTGCTGATGGAATGTCCTCAAGCCGGGGGTTCATTGCCTTGGCTCTAGTATTGTTTTCTAGGTGGAATCCTTTTCGCGCTTTATTCGGAGCATTTCTCTTTGGCATTGCTGACTCAATCCAATTGCAATTGCAAGCTGCGAGTGTGAACATTCCTTATCAACTACTTGTTCTTTTACCATATATTTTGACAATTCTAATCATGGCATTCTCCGCAAAATTTAATTTTGTAAACCCGGCGGTCATTGGTGTGCCATATTCAAGGGAAAATAAAGAGCCGCAATAAGGTGAATAGTAATAAAATGATGAGTATTCATTTCCAATTCGGGAAGAAAATAAAAATTGTTATTTGCCTATTATGTTTGTTAATGGTCCTCGCCTCATACTATGTATTTACTCCGACGAATGACAGCGTCACTATTCGCTATTTAGCACAGGATATTTCCGTGCCGCAAGTTATTCAAAATGTCAAGCGTATAGAGGAGTATTACCTATATGATGAACTTTATCAGGTTGTAATTTGGCAAGAGAACAGCTTGGTCCCGGTTGTATTTACTCCTTTTGACTATATAAGTCATAGGACCGCAGTGTTTTCATCTATACAAACAGTCAAATTTTTTGATGAGGTTTATCATACCTATGACAATGTTCTGCAAGGTCTCAAGTACAAATTAAGAAAGAACTTTGTAATGGAAAAGTACCAGGAATTGTTTGGGAGAGAACCAACTAAAGAAGAGCTATGCTGGGAAATGGACAAATTGATTCAAAAAGTCCAATTTGAACAATTAGAGGTTCGTCTAAGTCATTATCCGGAGGCTGTTTTTTATTCAATAGCACAATTACGCAACAGTAAACCAAATGGTGTTGAAACGACTCTTATACGCATTCTATTATGGCTGGGAATAGAGCCAGAACAAATAGTAGGATTGTTCGGTTAGCAAAATCATTAAATTAGCCCTTACGTCTTCATTGCGCATTCCTCTCGTTTATGGTATGCTACAGGCAGCATAAACGAGAGGATTTTTGCAATGAGAATTGGTTTTATTGGCGTCGGAAACATGGGGGAAGCGATACTGCGCGGTGCATTGCGCGGCGGCGTGGTGCGGGCTGACGAGATTTTAGCTTTTGATGTATATGCCCCCAAATTGCAGACACTTCAAAAGGAACTTGGCGTAGCAATCTGCGGAAGTACGGAAGCGCTCATTACAAAGGCGGATATCATCCTTTTAGCCGTAAAACCCCATATTTGTGCCGAAGTATTTGCGGGAAACGCGAAGGCCTTTTCCAACAAAGCGCTAATTTCCATTGCCGCTGGTTGGTCGCAGAAACGCCTTGCGGATGCCTTGCCAGCGTCCACGCGTATTCTTCGCGTAATGCCGAACACGCCGGCGCTTGTCGGCGACGGCATGAGCGTATTTGAACGAGGCGATACCCTGGAGGCGGGGGAGAGGGCCTTTGCCGTCAAGCTCTTTTCATCCATTGGACGTGTGGGAGAGGTGGAATCCCATCTGATGGATGCTGTGACGGCCGTCAGCGGCAGCGGTCCCGCCTATGTCTATCTTTTTATCGAAGCACTGGCTGACGGCGGCGTTCGAGAAGGTTTACCGCGTGCACAGGCATATGAGCTCGCAGCACAGACCGTTCTCGGCAGCGCAAAGATGGTTCTGGAAACCGGCCTGCATCCCGGGAAGCTTAAGGACAACGTCTGTTCTCCCGGCGGTACCACGATTGAAGCAGTTGCCGCCCTGGAGGAACATGGCTTGCGCGCTGCCGTCCTGGCGGGCGTCAAGGCCTGCGCTGAAAAGTCCGCTGCGATGTCAAAATAATATAATATATTATTTATGAAGCATGTTACGATCTACACAGACGGCGCTTGTTCCGGCAACCCGGGACCTGGCGGGTGGGGCGCAATCCTCATCTATCGGGAGAACCAGCGCGAACTGTCCGGATTTTTGCCCGCAACAACGAACAACCGCATGGAACTGATGGCGGTAATTTCGGCCCTGGAGGCGTTGACGGAAGCTTGCGCTGTGGACGTGTATACGGACAGCGCATATGTTTGTAACGCATTTAGGCAGCATTGGATAGACGCCTGGTTGAGAAACGGCTGGAAAACTTCCGCAAAAAAACCTGTGGAGAACCGCGACCTTTGGGAGCGTTTATTGCAGTTGACGAGACAGCATTGCGTGGCTTTTCACAAGGTTAAAGGGCACGCCGATAACGCGCACAACAACCGCTGTGACGAACTGGCTCGCAAGGCCATTCAGGCGGGTCAGGATCATTAAAAGCAATAAAAAATGAATACTTTATAAACAACTCTTCGTTAAACTTGCGTTTAACGAAGAGTTGTGATATGATTGCTCAAAGCATAGAAGGCTCGAAAGCCGGTTACCTTGCCTTCCCTGCACCTTCAAAGAGTAATACCGGAATTTTGTCTCACATGGAAGACGAGTATGGGAATTGTAAAGCTTCTTTCGTTCCAGCACGCCGCTTTTCACTGTCGCACGAAATTGCGGAAGCCAAGATATGCCGGACCCTTCACAGGCCTTCGGTCGCATCCTAGGTATTTTCATCCGCAAAAGACCTGTTTGACATGCGATTCTTTGCGAACCCTTGCCCGCAATCAGGCCAGCCGATCTGTCAATTCTTGCAGCGTATGCCTTTAAGAAAAGAAACGAACACAGCCCTGTCCTCCCCCGCTTGCTGAACGAGGCGAATGATTTTCGGCAAACCCAATTTTGTAACAACTTGTGGTTTTGTGACACAAACCGCCGAAAGATGTACGGAGATGAACCATGAATACATATCAGGTGGAAAAGGAAAAGATCTATACCAAAAAGGTCCGGGATCTGCAAAAAGAACTCCCGCTCTTTGCCGGCTCGTTTTTTCGCGGTATTGAAAACTATACCTCCGTGTTGACGCGCTATGCCTACGCAGTGGACTTGCGGGGCTTCTTTCAATTTCTGGTAAAGGAATCGGATATTTTGCATGATCGGGAGATTCGATCGCTTACAGCGCAGGATCTGGAGCTCATACGCGCCTACCACATCGAACTGTATCTGGAACAGGCCTCTCTGTATTTGAAAAACGACCGCGAAGTGACGAATCGTGAGCGTGCAAAGGCGCGCAAGCTGTCCACCCTGCGTGCCTTTTTCAAGTATTGTTTTCAACATGAGATGATCTCGTCCAACGTTGCTTCTCTGGTAGAAACGCCCAAACTTCACGAGCAGGCAATTCTGCGCCTGGAGCCCAACGAGGTAGCAAACCTGCTTGACCGTGCCGAAAGCGGCGATGGATTAACCGCCCGTCAGCGCCGCTTCCATGAGGCAACGCGCATACGCGATGTCGCCATTCTGACGCTGTTCCTGGGGACGGGCATCCGCATCAGCGAACTGGTCGGCATAGATCTGGATGATATCAACTTTGAGGACAGCACATTCCTCGTAACACGAAAGGGCGGCAAACAGAGCATCCTCGCATTTGGCGAAGAGGTTTGGGAGGCGCTCCACGCATACTGGGAGCAGCGAAACGACATCGTCGCGCAAGAAGGACATGAGCAGGCATTCTTTCTATCGCTGCAACGGCGTAGAATTACGGCGCGCGCTGTGGAAAATCTGGTCAAAAAATATGCCGCCGTCACCACGCCGCTCAAGAAGATCACGCCGCACAAGTTGCGCAGTACCTACGGCACCATGCTTTATCATGAAACTCGGGACATCTATCTCGTTGCTGATGTGCTCGGGCATAAAGACGTCAACACCACGCGCAAACACTATGCGGCACAATCTGAAGAGCATGCGCGCATCGCCGCAAAGCGGATTCGACTGCGGGAGGATGACTAATCCGTCCCTATACCCTCCGCTTCCGCCCGCGTGCGCCATACAGCGTTGTGCAGAGGACATGGGGTATAATTTCCACCATGGTTTCTTCGTCCATCTGGCCAAACGGAACGACACCATCCTCGTCCAACACAATGCGGGAAATGGATATCTTGGCGTAATCCTCCTCCCCCATGTCCAGGCAACGAAAGCAGTTATCGCATAGCTTGGAAGGATCGAGGTCGCAACGATTGCACTGGTTGCAGTTGTCGCACAGCTTATGAGGATCCAATACACATTTCTTCATCTTTTTCACCGAACTTTTACGAACATTTGTTTGCACATTCCCCCAGCCTCATGCTATAATGTTCGTATCAAACGAACAAAGGGGCGGTGGCCGCTGTGAAAAAACTCAACAATCCCCAGCAGCAGATCTACGACTTCATTCTGCGCTATTCCAGGGAAAACGCCTATCCCCCCTCCGTCCGGGAAATCTGTGACGCCGTCGGGCTGTTTTCACCCGCTACCGTGCACACACACCTGAAGAACATGGAGGCCGCCGGGCTCATTCGGCGCGACCACAGCAAGCGCCGTTCCATTTATATTATACCACAGGAACAGGAGCATTCAACCACCACTCCGGACAGCCGGGTGCCGCTGGTCGGTCGAGTCGCCGCAGGCACGCCGATCCTCGCTTCGGAAAACGTGGAGGGCACCTTCCCGATCCCGGAATTGTTGACACACGGCAACCGGCATGATGGCGTTTTTCTGCTGCGCGTCGAAGGGGACAGCATGATTGATGCCGGTATCAACGACGGCGACTACATCGTGGTAGATCCTGAACTCGGTTACGTCAGCGGCGATATCGTCGTCGTGCGCACTGCAGAGGAAACGGCAACGGTCAAGCGCATCTATCCGGAAGGCGAGACCGTCCGCCTGCAGCCGGAAAATGAGCTGTACTCCCCCATCTATCTGCCGGCAGCGGAGGTCGAGGTCGTCGGGAAAGTCACGGGATTGATGCGCCGCATATAGCAATTCTTCGGCTGCAGTTGTCAGGCGCGCAGCAGCGCGTCCACGGTCAACATGGCCGCAATTCGCCCGTGCGCATAGGTCAACGATCCCTGCAGATAGGCCGTATATGGCGGACAGATCGGGCCGTCAGCGCTGAGTTCCGTCGTCGCGCCCTGTACGAATGTTCCGGCGGCCATGACGACCTGATGCGCATAACCGGGCATATCCCATGGTTGTGGATCTACAAAACTGTCGACCGGCGCCGCACGCTGGATGCTCTGACAAAAGCGCACGAGCGCATCCGCATCCGCAAACCGGACGGACTGGATGATGTCCGACCGTTCCGCCGCGCTGCCAGGCAATGTTTCCAACCCCAGCAGTTCCAAGGCGCGCGCAAAGAGGGCCGCGCTTTTCATACACTGCGCAACCGTATGCGGCGCCATGAACAACCCCTGATAAAACGGGCGGTAATCCCCCGCATAGGAACCGACCTCGCGCCCCATGCCGGGCAGCGTCAGTCGCTGTGCGACCCGCTCAATCAACTCTGCGCGCCCCACAATGTATCCGCCTGTCGGCGCAAGTCCGCCGCCCGGATTTTTAATGAGCGATCCCGCCGCCACATCCGCGCCGACGCTTGTCGGCTCCTGCGGGCAGGTGAACTCGCCATAGCAGTTATCGACCACAATGACAGCGTCGGGAGCCACATCCCGAAGGGCGGAGAATGCCTCCTGCATCTGGCGCGGATGCAGAGACGGACGCCAACTGTATCCTCTGGAACGCTGAACAAACAGCACCCGGGGAGTCCGCCCCACCCTAATTGCTTTCCGAATGGCGGGCATGTCCAGTTCGCCATCGGTCTGAAGGTCTACATGATCAAAAGAAACGCCGATGGTTTTGAGCGAGTGAGGCGCATCGCCACGGATGCCGATGGCTTGTTCCAGCGTATCATATGGGCGGCCCGTTATCGATAATATGTGATCGCCCGGCTCAACGACGCCAGACAGCGCAAGGTAGATGGCATGCGTTCCATTGACTATCTGCGGGCGGACGAGCGCAGCCTCGGCCTCAAAGGCGTCGGCAAACAGCAGGTCGAGCGTATCCCGTCCGATGTCGTCGTATCCATACCCCGTGCTGGGCGCAAAGTGCCTTCCCGCAACCCGATGGCGTTGAAACGACTCTAACACGCGCATCTGTACGACGGCCTCCACCGCATCAATTCTGCGGAAAACACCAGAAAGGCCGCGTTCCGCCTCCCAAATCAGTTCTCTGGCGCGATCAGTGATTTCCATACGCAGCCTCCCGTTCCAACCAATTTTTGATCTCCAGCGTTACATCATTCAACAATTCAGCAGGAGAGGTGACGCCTACGTCGTGCCACCTGATACGCGCATCCCGCTTGAACCATGCGATCTGCCGCTTCGCAAAGCGTCTGGTCTCCCGCTTGATCGCTTCCACCGCCTCCTCGAACGGAATTTCTCCGTCGAGATAGGCAATCAGCTGGCGGTAACCGATGGACTGCATGGCCGGAAGCTTGTGCGATAGGTTGCGGTTGGCAAGCGCGCGCACTTCGTCGAGCAGGCCGGCATCCAGCATCGCATCCACGCGAGCGTTGATCCGCTCATACAGCAACCCGCGATCCATCGTCAGGCCAATCAACAGCGCGTGCAGCGGCGCCTCCTTCCCGGCGGCATTCGCAAAATCATTGCCAAATGCGGAAAGCGGCCTGCCGCTCGCCGCACAGACCTCAAGCGCACGAATAATCCGTTTGCGATCGTTTGGATGCAGCCGGTCGGCGGTAATGGGATCGAGCTCCTGCAGGCGTTTCCAGGCCAGCAAGGTTTCCTGCGCCGGGAACGTCCTCTCCAGCCGGGCCCGGATGGTCGGGTCGGAGGGAACGGCAAAGTTGAGCGGATAGACCAGTGCATTGACATACAATCCGCTGCCGCCGACCACGAACGGCAGACGGCCGCGCGCTGTGATATCCGCTATCGCCGCAAGCGCCTGCTCGCGGTATGCGGAAACGGAATAATCGGGGCAATCGGGCGCGACACAATCCAGCAGGTGATGCGGTACGCCCCGCCTTTCCTCCAGAGTCGGCTTTGCCGCCCCGATATTAAACCCGCGATACACCTGTACGGAGTCGGCGGATACAATTTCCCCATCGAAACGTTTGGCTATGTCAATCGAAAGCGTCGTTTTCCCGCAGGCGGTCGGCCCAACGATAAAAACGGCTCGAGGCTTCGCTGCAGATCGTTCCATTCGTCTATAATACCCGCTTGAAGAGTTTTTCGATCTCCCGCTTTGTCAGCCGAATCATGACTGGGCGGCCATGCGGGCAGGTCATGGGTATGCCCTCGCGTGCAAAATCCAAAAGAAGCGCGGAAATTTCCTCCTCGGTGATCGGTTCCCCAGCTTTGACCGCATGTTTACAGGCGGACTGGATGATGCGCTCGCGTCGAAGCTCGGCGGCGGATGTCCTGCCAACGGCGGAAAGCTGCTCCAGCGCGTCGTGCAAAAAGCGTTCCGTCAGCGGTTCGCCGAGCACCTGTGGCACGCTCGTCAGCAAAAGTACGCCGTCGCTTCGAAAATCAAACGCAAACCCGAGTTCCTCGAGCGCTTCCCGGTTCAGTTCGAGCGTTTCCAACTCCAGCGGAGACATCGCAGTGGGCTGCGGCGCAAGCAGCGGCTGCGCGACCGACTGGAGCTGACGGCGCATGAACATCTCATAGAGCCGCCGTTCGTGGGCGGCATGCTGATCGATCAAAAACAGGTTCTCCCCCTGTTGCACAAGCCAGTATGTCAGAAAAGCGACGCCCACCACGGTAAACGGCTCGTCCGGCAGGAGCAGCTGCGCGCTCGCACTCTTCGCGCGTGTAACTTCAGGTTGTTTTGCAGTACCGTTCATGCGGGCATCCACCGTCGGCATCGCCGTCCGAAAAGAGCGCGACGAATATGTGTCAGCGCCGTACGATTCCCGGATGGGAAGTGCCGCTGCTCGCATTGGCCTGCGAAGTTCAGGCACTGGGGGTAGGCGGCGGGCAGGCGTATCTGCGGGCGCCATCGTTCGGGCAGGCTCCGCCCGGGCATCGGCGTTCGCCTCATTTGTGCAGCGATCCGCCGGGCCTCCTGTCACTTCATCCAACAACGCTCGATGGCAGGCGGCCGTTACGGAGCGGACAACGCGCTGTTCATCCACAAACCGAACCTCCAGTTTCGTCGGATGAACATTCACGTCCACCTCGCCCCCGGCAATGCGCATGCAAAGCACCGCAAACGGAAAGCGGCCGGACATCAGCTTCGTGTCAAAAGCGCGCTGCAGCGCTGCGGAAAGGGAAAAAGAGCGGATATACCGTCCGTTGAGAAAGAAGGACTGCTGCAACCGGTTCGGGCGGGAAAGCGCCTCCGTGCCGATAAAGCCGGAGATTGCAAGATAGCCGTCGTCAAAAGCAACCCAGCGCAGGTTAGGCAGTATGGACGAGCCGTACACGCAAAGGATTGCATTTTTCAACTGTCCATCTCCAAAACTTCGATAAACGGTCTTGCCATTGTTCGTCAAATGAAAGGACACGCCCGGCACCGCCATGATCATGCGCGACACGTAATCACTCACATAACCCGATTCCGTGCGAACAGATTTGAGAAATTTGAGCCGAGCAGGCACATTTGCAAACAGGTTGCGCACCTCTACGGTGGTTCCCCGCGCGCAGGCACAGGCGGCCTCCTCCCGCACCTGTCCCGCTTCCACCCGCAGCAGCGTCCCCTGTTCCTCCGCATCGGTTCTGGTGCGCAGCAACACCTCGGATACGGCGGCGATGGAGGCAAGCGCTTCACCGCGGAACCCAAGCGTCAGGATGTGGGAAAGATCCTCCGATGTAGCGATCTTGCTTGTGGCATGCCGTAAAAAGGCAGTGCGGCAGTCTTCATGCGGAATCCCGTGCCCGTTGTCCGAAACGCGGATAAGATCCGTTCCACCGTTTTCAATTTCAACGACGATATCGGTCGCGCCGGCATCGAGCGCATTTTCGATCAGTTCCTTGACCACGGACGCTGGGCGCTCGACGACCTCTCCTGCGGCGATCTGATTGGCGATATGCGGTGAAAGGACGTGGATCCTGGGCATTGGTTTTCCCCCTTACGATTGTTGACGCAGCATGGCGTGCAGTGTGTAAAGCCTGTTGAGCGCCTCGAGCGGCGTCAGATGGTCGATGTCAAGTTCTCTCAACATGCGCAACGCGGTTTCCTCTGCAGAGGCTTCAAACAGCGTCGCCTGCACGGCGCTCTCCTTTGGCGGCTCGGGCTTTGTGCGCGCGATGTCGGCGCTTTCCAGGCTCAACAAAATCTCCTTGGCACGCTCCAGCACCGCCGGCGGCAGCCCCGCCAGCCGTGCTACCTGAATGCCAAAGCTGCGGTCGCCCCCGCCGCGCACGATCTTGCGCAAAAACAGAATGTCGTCGCCGATTTCCTTGACGGAGATGCGATAGTTCTTGACGCCCGGCAGCTTGCCCTCCAGCTCCGTCAACTCATGATAGTGAGTGGCAAACAGCGTCTTTGCTCCGCAAAGCTCCGGCTGTGCGATATGTTCGAGAACCGCCCAGGCAATGCTCAGGCCGTCGAACGTGCTGGTGCCGCGGCCGATCTCGTCGAGAATGAGCAGGCTCCGGTCGGTTGCATTGTTCAAAATGTTCGCCACCTCGCTCATCTCCACCATGAACGTGCTCTGTCCGGCGGAAAGATCGTCGCTCGCCCCCACACGCGTGAAGATACGATCGACGAGCGAAATCTCCGCCTCGCTTGCCGGTACAAATGCGCCGATGTGCGCCATCAGCACGATCAGCGCAACCTGGCGCATATAGGTGCTCTTCCCGGCCATATTCGGCCCGGTAATGATGAGCAGCCGGTTTTCCCCGTCGTCGAGCAGCACGTCGTTTGGGACAAAGTCCTCCTGTATGGTGCGCTCCACTACCGGGTGTCGGCCATTGACGATGCGTATGACGCCATCCTCGCGCATGGAAGGCCGGCAATAGCGGTTGCAGACGGCGACCTCCGCAAAGGACTGATAAACGTCCAATTCGGCAAGCAAAGCGGCGTTTTGTTGCAAACGTTCCGTAACCGCCAAAAGCGACTCCCGTACAGCCTGAAACAACTCGTACTCCAGTGCAATCAACCGTTCGCCTGCCCCAAGGATCTTTTCCTCCATCGCCTTGAGTTCCGGCGTGATAAATCGCTCCGCATTGGCGAGCGTTTGCTTCCGCTCGTAATCATAGGGCGCTTGCGAGAGATTGGATTTGGTGATCTCGATATAATAGCCAAACACGCGATTGAACCCGACGCGCAAATTGCGAATACCGGTGCGCTCGCGTTCGCCGGCCTCAAAATCGGCAAGCCACTGTTTGCTTCCGTGCTGGATGGCGCGCAGTTCATCCACCTCCTGGTGGTACCCATCCCGGATCACGCCTCCTTCCTTAACGGTCGTCGGCGGTTCCTCCGTAATGGCGGAGGCGAGCAGGGCTGCAATCTCCTCCATCGGGTCCAGCGAGTCGGCAATGGCCCTCAGCCTCTCCACGGAGATCCCCTGCAGCGTTTGCCGGATCCGGGGAATGGTTTTGAGCGAATTGCGCAAGGCAATGCAGTCTCTGCCATTGATGCTGCCATAGACGATACGGCTGCAGAGGCGTTCTATATCGTACACCGCCGCAAGCTGATCCTGCAGCGCCATACGGACGGGTATATCCTCCGCAAGAGCCGCTACCGCTTCCAGCCGCCGCTCGATGTCCTCTCTGTTCTGGAGCGGTCGGTCGATCCAGTCGCGCAGCATCCGGCTTCCCATCGCCGTCCTGGCCTTGTCCAGCAGGTAGAGCAACGTGTTCTTCTTGTTGCCGCCGTGCTGCAGCGGCTGCGTCAACTCAAGGTTGCGTCGGGCAGCAGCATCCAGATTCATGTAGGTAGACCGGTTCAGCACGCGCAAGGTGTGGATATGGGAGAGCGTGTTTTTCTGCGTTTCCTCCAGATACTGCATCAGCGCACCGGCGGCCGATATGGCGGCAGGCATCTCTTCACAGCCGAATCCCTGCAACGACGTTACGCGGAAGTGACGGATCAGTCGCGCACGCGCAGAAGAGAGATGGAAGGCCTTGTCCTGATAGCGTTCGAGGTAATATTGTCCGGAGAGACGCTTTGCCAGCAGCGGTTGCAGGAACAAGCCTTCCCCGGCGATGATCTGCGTCGGTTGCAGGCGCGCAAGCTCATCCGTCAGCTGGATAATCGCCCGATCGCCCGTCAATTCGCAGGCGAAGAAGCCGCCCGTGGAAACGTCGGCATAGGCAAATCCAATCCTGTTTCCCTCCATCTGGATGGAAACGATGTAGTTGTTGCGCCCCTCGTCGAGCATCCGCTCTTCAATGACCGTTCCTGGTGTGATAATGCGAATTACGTCACGCTCGACAAGTCCCTTGGCCAGCGCCGGGTCTTCCAACTGCTCGCAGATGGCAACCTTGTAGCCCTTCTCAATCAATCTGTTGATATAGGTATCGACGGAATGATAGGGCACGCCGCACATAGGCGCACGCTCTTCCAGCCCACAATCGCGCCCGGTCAACACAAGCTCCAGCTCGCGGGACGCCGTCTTGGCATCCTCAAAGAACATCTCGTAAAAGTCGCCGAGGCGGAAGAACAGCAGGCAGTCGCTGTATTTTTCCTTTAATTCGAGGTATTGCCGCATCATCGGCGTCAAATTCTGTGCCATATCTCCCCTTGTCAGTGTGCGCAACCCTTGCAGTTTTCGCAGACGCCGTTACAGCTCGCCGTGATCACATCCTCCTGCGGGTCCACAATGCCGATGCAGGCATTAATCTCCCGATTGACGGCGCCGAGCAGATCGGAAAACGCCTGTTGTGAATCCATCAGTTCTGAAAACAAGTCGTTCGACAGCAGTTGCGCCTTAATCCGCTCGATATCTCCCGTGAGCATGACGGCGCCCTCACGATCCACATCATCCTGCTCCAACATCGTGACAATCTGGCGTTCTTTATCCTGAAACTCCCGCAAAAGTTCGGACACGGCCTTATTGGAATCGACGCTTTCGCGCGCCTTTGTCATGCGAATATATTCCGGCGAATTTGCCAGGGCCATGCCCAGCTCCCGCGCTTTTTCCATCGTTGTCATATGCTCTCCTCCTCTCTTTCTCCGAACAGGGAGTTGCTCTTGACCGAGTGAATACGCACCGGCAAATAGCTGCCGATCAGCGACGCATTCCCCGGGAAATAGACCATTTTGAAGTTTGGGAGCTTCCCAAAGGCGACCGGCGCGCCGTCGCGCATCCCTGCGCCCTCAACCAGGACCTCACCGTTGCGGCCGATATAGCCACGGTTGTTGCGTTCCGTCATCTCCATTTGCAAAGCGTTGAGCCGATGCAGGCGCTCACGCTTCACCGCCTGCGGCACCTGGTTCTGCATGGTTGCCGCCCTCGTGCCGGCGCGGGGGGAATACTGGAACGTATAGGCAGCTGCAAACCCAATGCGCCGCATCATGTCCATTGTATCGAGAAAATCCTTCTCCGTCTCGCCCGGGAAGCCCACGATGATATCCGTCGTCAGCTCCACATCGCGCACCGCTGCGCGCAGTCTTGCCACGGTTTCGGCATACCGGTCTCGCGTATAGCGCCGGTTCATCGCCTGCAGGATCGCATCGGAACCGGACTGCAACGGCAAATGGATGTGCGGGCACACCTTGTCGAGCGTAGCCATCGCCTCGATCAGGCCGTCCGAAAGGTCCTTCGGGTGTGAGGTCATAAACCGGATACGCCGGATGCCCTCGGTTCCGTTGAGCCGGCGCAGCAACGCCGGAAAGTCCACTGCAGGCGTAAGACCATGCCCGTATGAGTTCACATTTTGGCCCAGCAGGGTAATCTCCGTGTACCCGGCCTGCGCAAGGGCGCGCACCTCAGCCTCAATCGCCTCCGGCGTACGGGAGCGTTCACGCCCACGCACATAGGGCACGATACAGTAGGTACAGAAATTATTACACCCGAACATCACGTTGACAAACGCCGACTGCCCCGGCGCGCGGCTGGCCGGCAGGCCCTCGACAATCGTCAGGTCGTCATCCTCCGTGATGCAAAGCCGCTCGCCGCCGCACACCCGATCGAGCATATCCGGCAGGCGGTGCAACACGTGCGTGCCAAACACCAGATTGACAAACGGGAAGCGGCGGAACACTTTGGCCGCCACGTCGCGCTGCTGCATCATGCAACCGCACACGGCAATCACGACGTCCGGCCGTTCCTCCTTGATGAGCCGTGCAAACCCGACATTGCCGAATACGCGGCGCTCCGCATGATCGCGCACGCAGCACGTGTTAAATAGAATGAAGTCGGCCTCCTGCAAGGAGGATGCCCGGTGCATGCCCCGCGATTCCAAAATGCCGGCGATCGTCTCGCTGTCGCGCACGTTCATCTGGCATCCATAGGTTTCAATATGGTAGGTGCGCGGCCGTATAGCGCTCCGGCCCCTCTCGTTCATACGCAAATTCCCCAGTCACTTTTGTCCTTATTATAAAACATGCGCGCCAAAACGACAAACAGAAAATTCGAAATTCCGTGTTGACTTTTTGGGGTTGCTATTGTATAGTAATAGGGTCGCGGAAAGCGAGTGACGCTATGTTCGGGGTGTAGCGCAGTCCGGTAGCGCACGTGCTTTGGGAGCATGGGGCCGGGGGTTCAAATCCCTTCACCCCG
>ENA-ORNF01000933-ORNF01000933.1-human-gut-metagenome-genome-assembly--contig:-NODE-933-length-27727-cov-39.610256_pt1 | contig 27727 bp, 30 predicted proteins | sample MGYA00242110_ERZ509012 | MGnify/ENA primary metagenome ERZ509012 (study PRJEB26280, sample SAMEA2338714) | human gut metagenome | biome: human gut; feature: human-associated habitat; material: faeces...
ATATATTTAAAGTTAATAATATACATACTAAAAAGCCTAGCACTATCTTCACAGACAATGCTAGGCAAACTACAAATACGAAATCATATAAAACGAAATGTTTGACACAGACATCATTATTACTAATTTCACAATCAATAATAATATCATTAACACCAAATCAAATATGACATATAACACTTGGACTATGATAAATATTAATAGCACTATCTTCACAGACCGTACTATTACAAACCTAACAATTTTAGAAATTAAAACGGATAATAACAATATCATAGTTTCGGAGTTCAATTCCTCCATCATCAGCAAGTGAAATAATACTACTATCTTCACAGACAGTAGTATTAGAAATAAAATCAAAAACTTATGTGGGATTATTTAGCAGATTTATTTGCTTTTCTACGTTTAAGTTCAGCATAAATTTCATCATCGCTAAAATTCTTAAACTTATTCTCTTGTTTATTATTATCAACAGATTGATTAACCATTTTAATCATTTCCTTATATTCTGCATTAGAAGTATCAATAATATGTTGAGCAATCAAATGATTAATTTCAGTATTAGCGTTAACAATATTAATAATCATATCTTTAGCATATTTAGGAAAAACAGCAATAATAGGTTTAAGAATATCCTTATCTTCAATTATACTATCCCAACGATTAATAAGCCAATCAAGTTCAAATCCATTTTCAGTAGCAAGTTTAATAATATCTTCTTGAGTTTTACCAAAATCATTAATATATTTTTGTTCTTTAAGAACATATACAAATAAAGCTAAACCTCTAACATATTGGTCTGGAGATAAACCTTTATCTTTAATATCATTAATGAATTTATTAATAAGTTCGCAATCTTCTTTATATTTACAGGTATCACAAGTAATACTATCACAAGATTTACCAAAAACTTCATCAAGAATAACTTTAATATTAATATTTTCCATAATTTTATTTATTTAATCATAATAACCAAAAACATCATTTTCAGGGTCAACAATAGGACTATCATCAACTATTGGTTCCCATTCAATATCGTCAAAATCTTGACTTAGACATTCTGCATGAATTTCAACACCTTCAACATTATTATTGAAATATGTATCATCTTCAACAAAATAAATATCAGTTCTTTCCATATATTTATATATAAAATAAACTCCGAGTAGAGGATGATTATCATCAACGTGTTAACTATAACAAACCCAATAAACAAAATGGATAAAAATGACAGGCAAATGAGAATTAGCTTTAATAAGCTCAACAGCACTATCCATCCTCTACGGGGAGTCTATACTACAAACTTAACTAGCTTCAGAATCTTTATTCTTTTTATGAAGTTCAGTTTCAGTATCAATCATAATACCAATAACTCGTTGACTATCACTAGCAACATCGGCATGAGCTTTAACTAAAGCATCAATAAATAAATCATCTGTATATCTATATTCTCTACGAAGTCCACCATCAGCAGTAACTCTAAACTTATTCCATAGAAAGTCAACATAAGCACCTTTAGAGTTATATATTCTTCCATCATCTTCAAGAGTATGAAGAATATTAAGAGAAGTATGGCGTCTAAATGCAGCATTGAATTTAACAATACAAACTACATCAAGAATATGTTGAGGAACATTAATTCCAACAGGAACACCACGTTTATCAGTCTTAGCATCTTTAAAATCATTATCTTCATTAGCTTGACTAACAACAGCAGTTTGTTCTTCCTGTTTACGAACTTTACTTTGTTTCTTCTTCCTAGCTTTATTCTTAGTCTGAACAGTTTCACTACTAACAACAGCATTAACTTGTGTATCTTCTTCAGGAACAACAAGTTTACCTTCTTGTTTAGCTTCTTCTAAACTTTCAGCCATAGTTTTCTTTCTAGGCTTAGATTGAACATTACTAGTAACATTATCAAAATTTACCATAACACTTATAAGTTTAAGATTAATATTATTATCAGTAGCAATATTACTCTACTGAACAACACGACAAATATAATAATTAAATATAATACTCCAAATATATTATAATTTATTTATACTATAATTCTAACTAATAATCAATAGCTATATTAAAATAACTAAAATAGTTATAGCAATAGGAATTAATTTACCACGAGTATAATAAATATCAATAGTATCAAGAGTATCATTAGTATAAAGAGAATCAGTAATATCAAGAATATTAAGAATATCATTAGTAATACCACCAGTAATATTAGCATGACTAGTATTAATAGTCATTATAATACTGATAATATTAATAGTGCTATTATTAGCTAGAATTAATGCTGTTGGTCATTATGACTAGAAGTCTTATTAGACTTGGTAATACTGTTAGAGCTAGTCTTAATAACGATTGTATGACTAATAGTCATGACGAACGTCAATGAGATGATAATGACGATAGAACTGATGATAACACTGGTATAACTAAAGGTTATAATGAATGAGATTGAGAAGATGATGCTATGACTGAAACTGATAGTGGTATAACTAGAGATTATAGGAGATATAATGAAAGGTTATAATGAGATATAATGAAAAGTTATAATGAGATAGGAGAAAGAGTTGGAACAATAGGTTTAGATTGATTAGGAAGAGTGTTATTAATAGGATGAAGAGGAGGAGAAAGAAGAGCAGCAAGTCTAGTTCCTTTAGCATCACCATCTCCACACTTATCTCAGCATTCATCTTCATCACAATCACTCTCATCTCCACCATCAACCTCAATTTGACCCTATTTGAACCACATCCAACTCCACCATCTCATTCTCCACGAACTCTACAATGTCCACTTTCATCTCCATATCCTCTTTCTCCACATTCAATACCTCTCGTCACCTCTAATTTCACCTCTATAACTTTTTGTTATGGGAGTAAATCTCCATGAACAATATCAGTATCAGCACCATTCACATTAGTCATACCAACATCATCTTGTTTCACAAGATGAGTTGTTAGTGGTAGCGGATAATATCGGCAAGTTTGCCTCCATTATCCTTAGCCACAACTGAACTACGTTCCGATTGTGGAATAACAGTTATACGTAGCATAAATGCAACTATAACACTAAGGTACGCACACACGTGTAATAACCACTTAATTATATATACTACGTATATATAATTTTTGTTCCAAGGAACGCGCGTATGTACACACACGCGAGGACTATTGCTTAATGTTATAGGAGTAAATCATCATTAATTTCATTAGTAGAATTATCATCAGTAACTATATTAAATTCATAATTATCAAGACTATCATTAATAATATGAGCGATACTTTTTAATTTACCAGCAATACTAAGTCTGCTCTTATTAACACTATCATATACTTTTGTTATATCATCAGCATTACCATTAGTAGTCATATTAGTAATAGCAAGAAGAATATCAGCATTAGCAGGATAAAGTTTAATAAGTTCAACAGAAGTAATAGAATTATCATTCTCAACTTCAATAGTAGTAATAATACGATGTACTTTCATAATGTTTAATATTAGGATAAGACTTATCAGAACTTGCAGCTAGTTCATTATTGACAAGTCTTATCAGACTGTTAAGTTCGTTTGCTGCAATCTATTTAATGTTGATGATGAGCATTTCGAGGTTGAACACTAGCAATAGCATCAACAAAACTATTGTTGATAACATCAGTGCTACCAACCCGAAGGTCAGTAGCACCATGTTCATTAGAATGGCATATCGTCATCACTCATTGCAGTAGCAACAAAACTAGCCGCTTTAGCTTTAGCCTCACGCTTCGCAGCAATGGCAGCACGAGCATCATCCATAATCTGCTTGATAAGTACATTATATGCACCAACAAGAACAGGGTCAGCAGGCTGTTCGATACCTACAATATGATATACATATCTATCATAATCCACAACATTGTAAAGATTGTCTTTACGAGTAAATGGATTACGGTCTTGTACACCAGCAGGTACAAACTGGCAAAGAACTTTGACAGCAACACCAGTCAGATACATACTAGCAAAACCAGCCTCAGCAGCCTCGCCAACATAGTTGACAAATCTACCGTAGAACTTGTCTTTGCGCATTACAAGCAGTATCTGATTGAATGGCATCTGAATAGCACCAAGCATACCCATTTGATGTGTACCATCAGGCATACTTTGAGCACCTTTGACAGGACTAGCAATAGTAACAAACGCATTGAGATAAGGACTGCCATTACGACCTGTACGTTCTTGACAGTCAATATTAGTAATAACAGTAGTCATTACATAACTATGACCATCAGTACAGATGCGTTTAACAACATCATCAATGGTTTCCACTTGCGCAGAATTTTGGTTATCTGTATCAACAGTAGGTTGAACAGGTTGGTTAGCACTAGTAGTTGGATTAACTACATTAACATTCTCAGGAGCAGCAGCACCACCTTGTGCAGCTTGCGCTAAATCTTTAACGTCTGGCATGACTATTAAGTATTTAATTACGCTAATCAGTAGCATTACTGACAGTTGTTTCGATTCAACTGCAAAGTATTTAATGTTGATAATGAGCAACATCATCTAGTAGAGATTAATCTCTACTAAGATAACTAACAATAGCCGATAGTATTCCAAATACAACAGCAGTAATTTGTTCATCACTAGTTGGTTCTATCTTCAATGCTAGTATGATAGCTGGCATCATCAGTATGATTGCAACTAACAATAATGGTTTGTTTGTTCTCATAATGATTAGTGTTAATAGTTAGTAATGTAATGAGATGAATAATCTCAAAATATTTAATGTTGATAATGAGAGCGAGAACTTTACTTTCTCCTAGAACTTGACGGGGGTAGTCAAGTCCAATTTAATGACCCACCCCTCCTACTCACTAGCCTCATCAAAACATTAATATACACTATTTTCACTCTAATTATTACCATTACTATCATTTTCACTATCACTCTCATTATAACTTTTCATTTCATTTTCATTATCGTTACCTTTATTACCTTCATCTTCATTATTTCCATTATCTTCGCCCTCATCTTTATAATTATCATCATTTTTATCATCGCATTTAATTCAGTCCTCACTAATATCTATAATTTCAGTCGCATACAAATCTTTATTAGCAATTACAATACCTTTATCAGTATCATTTTTAAATAAAACAAACTTATCAACTATAAGTCTATCTTTATCATCAAAAGTTTTTATTAATTTAGCTTCACTAATAATATTAATAAGTTTGTTAACATCACCTCTAAATATATAAATAGGATTAACAACATAAATATTTTGTAAATTAGTTCTTTTAATAATATTTTCATCTTCAAGATAAGCAATGGCATTATAATAATCTCTACGATTAGGTTTAACTAAACCATAACCTTTAATTAAATCATGAGAAATATAAATAACATTACTATTAAATTTAATATTTTCAGCAATATAACCAATAAAAGAAATAATAACAGCATATCTATTTTTTCTTATTATATCCCAAACTCTCATACCAATAGTAACAAAATTACGTTTAATGCCAACTTCTTTACTAAGATGATAACCATTATCAAATTCAGCAACTATACCAGTTCTGGTACTTTTATTATAACTAAAAGGATTAGCAACAACAAGTCTTTGTTTTTCAAATTCTTCTAAACAATCAGCATTATAACAAACATCATTAACAAGTTTATTATAAACTTTACTAGGTTTAAAATCTTCTTTAAAAGTCATAACAATAATAGTATTAAGTTCAACATAAAAATATATTACTCTAGGAAATAGCGAAATGTGTTCCACCCATGGAACAAATATAGCAAATAAATAGCGAAATGTGTTCCATGGATGGAACAAGTTATATATTGTAACTTATTGATAATCAAATAATTATAAGTTAGCAATAGTATCTATATAGATATATTATATATAATATTTAATATAATCAGCATTAATAGATTCGCTGTGACCCGCTCCGAGCTTCGCTCTCCGCTCAACTCCCCGTAGAGGATGAATACAATCAGTACCAATCATATCAAGTTAATCATTATCATTATCTCTATTAATATTATCAATACTAATATGATTAAGTCTAGCTTATCTCCACCCTCCACGGGGAGTATGACTTGCATATTCATAATCATATAATCCTCTACGATTGAAATGTTAAAAATAGTTTTTCTCTTGGTAGATTCATTCAAACTCTTACATTTGCTAAAAACAATTAAGTTATGGGTAAAGATAAAAGTGAAACTAAACCTAAATACACTAGAGAATTTCATAGTGATGAAAGGAATAAAAAAGAAGTTAAAGTTCCTAGTAAACTTAAACTTGGAAATATTGGTATTGATAGTATTATTAAAACTAAATAATTTAGTGTTATGATTAAAGTTGAAAGTAAATTTAAAGATTTTGGTATTCAAATACCTACTGACATTAGCGAAATAACAAGTGAAGCACTTGACGCTGTTCTTACTAATGTAGTTATTGCTAAACATTATTGTGTTGTTGCTCTTTGCCAAAATGAAAGTTTGTTCGGTGTTATTAATAATAAAGTAAGTACAGTTGAGGTTATGCCAATTATTGCTAAAATTAGTAAAGAAGATGCTGAACTTATTGGTATGAACCAAATGGATAAGATTATTATTGACCGTTCTACTCTTGAACGTGGTTATCATCTTTATCTTAAACATAATGTTCTTAGTCCTCAATTTGTTAATAAGTATATTACTAATGATACTGAACTAACTCGTTCTATTACTGTTGGTACTTTTGGACAAAATCAAGGATATAAAAAAGGACAAAAAGTTTGGTTTGTTGAATTTAAAGTTATAGCTATTAATGATTTAAGAGCTGCTATTACTGATAAACATAAAGCTATTAATCCTTTTGTTTATCATTCTGCTGAAAAAGCTAATTAGCCATTTCGTCTAAATAATCGAACTCTTCTTAGAACTACTTATGTATAATTTAAAATTATAGGTACTTGTGTTCTTGTTTATAGTAGTAATCTAAGAAGAGTTCTTAAACTTTCAATTATGGATTTTAAGACTAATACTAGTTTTAATATTGCTAATACTAGTTCTCATGAAGATTTTGATGATGATTATATTCTTATCTATAAAGATATAAATAATATATTAGATGATATTGGATTTCAAGGTGATGATAGAATACTTTGTAAATCTATTATTGAAAGTCTTGAAAAAGAAGCTAGTATTAATATACGAAAAGATAAATGTGTTGCTATTCCTCATATTGGTACTATTCAAAAGAATTGGTATCGTTCCAAACTTATTAGTCATTATAAAGACTTTAAAGAAGCTAGAAAAACTATGACTAGAGAAGAGTATAAAGAATATACTGCTAAAGTTATGGAAGAAGAAAAGCAAAAACATTATGAAGAAGAAGAAAAGATTAAGACTGAACTTAAGTTTAAAAAGAAACTTCTTCCTATTTGGATTAAACTAAGTAAAAAACATAGTGCTGCTTATGCTAATCTTTGGCTATATGCTATGGGTAAACTTGAAATTATTGAATTTGATGAAGAAGTAGAAGAAATATATGAACGGTTTGGAATTGGATTGGATGCTGACCATAGATGAAACTGGTATGCCAAAAGCTCCTACACTTAAACAACTTCTTGATAGAGATGTTAGTCTTCTTTATACTAGAGATAAATCTCCTAATAAAGAGATGTATGTTAAAGAAGTTGGAGTTATTTATTATCTTGGTGACCCTAAAGGTCCGTGTCTACAAGAAGGTCTTAGTGAAAAAGAAGCTCTTAAGAAAGCTATTGAAAACTTTGATTTACCTAAAAATTATCAACCTGATATTCTTGTTTGGAAACTTATTAAAAGATATTATAATCAAAAAGCTGGTGCTGGTATGGAAGCTGTACTTAATATTAAGCGTGGTATTCATAATGTTGCTTTAGCTGCTAGCAAATTAAATGAGTTGCTGAATGACAAGTTATCTGATGGTGCTAGTCTAGAAGATGTTCCAGTTGTTATTGGTTATATGAAACAAATTAATGATTTAGCTAATCAGTTTCCAAACACGATTAAAGCTCTTAATGTAGCTGAAGAAAATCTTCTGTATGAACAAGAGAATGTTGCTGGTAGAGGTGGTGTTGAAATTACTAGTAGTATGATTGAAGAATAAGCTGATGCTAATCCACTCCATCCTCCACGGGGAGTCTAGCGTAGGCACGTAGTGCCGAAGCGGGTCCAAACTAGTGTTGAACTTAATGGTATTAATAATATGGAACTTAGAGATAAAAGATATAATGATATTAGACTTATTTTTCATGAAGAAGAACATAAATATAATGATAGTCTAGGTAATGATTATATTTCAACTACTACTATCCTTCATAATTATGCTCCAAAGTTCGATAAGAACTATTGGTTGAGAAAGAAGTCTAAAGAACTAGGAATAAGTGAGAAGAAACTAGAAGAACAATGGTCAACTATTACTAAAGAAGCTTGTGAACGTGGAACTAATACTCATAATGGTCTTGAAGATGGTGTTAAAGGAGCATCTATGTTTCAACAAGCTATTAATTATCTTGATAAACGTGAAGATGGTGTAATGGTTACTATTGCTGATATACCAAATTTTGGTGCTAATTATAAACTTCTTAATCTTAAAGATTTTATTGAACTTACAGATAATCGTTATCCTCTTATTTATGATGCATTTAAAATGTACACTGAAAGAGGATATAAGATTTATAGTGAGATTGGTATGTTTCTTATAGATTGGTTAATTAGTGGAACTATTGATATTCTTCTAGTTAATGAAGATACTAATTGTGCTGTTGTAGGTGATTGGAAAACTAATCGTGGTGGGTTAAAATTTAGTAGTGGTTATTATAAGAAAGATAAAACAGTTAAACCTGCACAACAAACTAATGTTTGGGTTGATAAAGATGAACGACTTTTAGCTCCTCTTAATCATCTTCCTAATTGTAATGGTGCTATATATAATCTTCAACTTAGTATGTATGCTTTTGCTGTTGAATATATACTTGGTTTAACCATTAAAGGTATTTGGTTATGTCATATTGATAGTGATTTTGAACTTAATGAATATGGTATGCCAAAAAGATTTTCTGATGGTCTTTATCATATTAAAGAAAATCCTATTGAAACTACTAAATTTTTTACTATGAATTATCTACGTGATGATATTAATAAAGTTCTTAAAGATAGAGAATTACAAATTAAAGCTAGTGGTGTTCAAACTCAATTTAAACTTGCTATATGAAATTAAATAAAGATAATTTAATTGGAGTAATTATTGGTTTTATTGTTTTAGTTATATTTGCTATTTGTTTATCTAGCGGATGTACTAAACGTATTATTCCAGTTCCTGAAATTCGTTATGTTCCTGTTACTGATTCTACTGCTGTTAATGAATTAGTTTTAACTAAAGAATTACTTCGTAGAACTCAAGATTCTCTTAACGCTTATAAATCTGATACTACAATTAGTGCTGATTATTTTGTAACTAAATATAAACTTGAACGTATTAGATATTATAATGATATTGCAGGAAAAGGAAATAATATCAAATATCTTAGAGGCTGGATTCGTAGAACTCTTGAAGAATAATATAGTAATAATACTTATATAAATTAAATTATGGCTTACTTTGGAGATGCTTTTAAAAAACTATCTATAAAAGAAGGTGGTTATGTAAACGATAAAGATGATGCTGGTGGTGAAACTTATAGAGGTATCAGTCGTAAATATAATCCTACTTGGCAAGGTTGGACTATGATTGATTCTTATAAAAAACATTATACTGTTGGTAGTAAAGAATTTAAATCTAAACTTGATAATGATGTTCAGCTTCAGAAACTTGTTTGGGAAAAGTATAAAATAGGTTATTGGGATGTATTTGAACTTGATGATTTTAATAGTCAGAGAGTTGCTGAACAATTATTTGATACTAATGTGAATTGTGGTCAAGTTGCAGCTATCAAGATGGCTCAAAGAGTTCTTGGTCTTAAAGAAACTGGTAGATGGAATCTTGATTTACTTAATAAACTTATCGAAATAAAAGATTAACTTAATACTGTATAGAATTATGAAGAAGATGCTGATAGCAATATTTATAATAGCGATTATCAATTTGTGTTTAACTTTGTATTTATCAATAAGTCGTTTTAGTGTAGAAGCCAATTCATATAATAAAAGTGACACCGCTATTAATCATGTTCGGATTGATTCTATACAGTTAGTTATAACTGAAAGAGAAAGTATAGTTTATAAACTTAAAGAACATGAAAAAGATATTGAAGATAAAGTTATTAGTCTTAATGACAGTGCTACTTGGGAGTTATTCAAGAAGTTGGTGTCAGAGTGAGATTGATAATATAGTGCATCCTCCACGGGGAGTCAACACTACTGATACAACTGTTCTTGTCCCTATTAATATGATTAAGATTGCTAATACTAAGATTATTAAAGCTAAACTTTATAAAGATATTATTAACGAACAAGATAGTATAATTAATCTTCATAAGATTAAATATAATGCTCTTTATAAAGAAGTTGAAACTTTACAAAATAATCTTGATAATAGTAATAAAGTAAATGATAATTTAAATAAGTCTATTGAACGTATTAAACGTAAGAATAGATATTTGGTAAGCGGTGGTGCTGTTTGCGCTATCGCTTTTGTTGTTTGTTTACTAGTTAAATAAAATATTATGGCTGATGGTAAATATCCTTTTCTAGAATACATTGAAGAACCTGATAAAGAGAAAAAGTATAAGAAAGCTAGTGATTGTGGATGGTATGACCCTCATAATAACTTTTTAATTGGAGATAGTGGTGGCTTTCTTTTAAATATTAGACCTGGCAAATTTGTTAATACTGAACTTTTTAATGAAGCTGCTAGAACATATCAAGCCACAGGTAAATATACTCAATTTAAAGTTGATAGTATTCCTCATAGACAATTTAGGCGTAGAGAATGTGATAGACGACGTAATGGTTTTTCTGCTCCTTGTTGGCAAAATCCAGATGGAAGTATAGAAGATGTTTGGATAACAGGTGGTCATTATAATTTTCTTAATTATACTCGTATGGAACGTACAGATGAATCATCTGTTATTGTTACTGAACATGGAGCTACTGCTAAAAAGATTTATAGTTTTCCTAGTTTTATTGATGCTCAATTTTGGACTTGGCAAATTATAGAATTTTGTAGACGTAATGGTTTACATCTTATTATTGATAAAACTCGACGTGGAGGTTTTTCTTATATTATGGCTGCTGATAGTTCTAATGAAGTTAACTTATCTAAACATAAAGTTGTTATTCATGTTGCAGCTGATAATAAATATTTAATTAAACAAGGAGGTTTAAGTGATTTTGCTGTTAATAACTTAAAGTTCTTTGAAGAAAAGACTCCATTTAAAAGAGGTATATATAGTCCTACTACTGATAGTTTTAAACTTGGTTATCGTATGAAAAATGGAGTTGAAGCTGATGATAGTTGGTCTAGTTCTCTTTTAAGTGTTAGTGCTAATAATAATCCTGACTGTGCTATTGGTAAAGATGCTGTTACAATTAAAGTTGAAGAGCTATCTACAATGCAGAACTTTGATGAGTTTATGAATGTAACTGAACCTACAATGACTGTTGGTACTCGTACTACTGGTACTCTTATGGCTTGGGGAACTGCTACTGCTGCTAATATGCAAATATTTGAACAAAACTTTTATAATCCTAGAGCATTTGGATTTATGGCTTTTGAAAATGTTTTTGATAATGATGCTCGTAATGAAGTTTGTGGATTTTTTAAATCTTATGCTTGGGGTCTTGAAGGAGAAATAGATGGAGTTAAAGGATTTGATGAAGATGGAAATAGTAATCTACGAATAGGGCTTCAGCTTGCTGCACGAGAAAGAATTGAAAAGAAAAAGACTGCTAAGACTTTTGCAGAATATCTTAATTATCTTGGTCAGCGTGCTTTATTTCCTGCTGAATCTTTTAGTAGTGCTAGTGAAAATATATTTAGTAGTGAAGCTCTTAATAAGTTTGAAGATAAACTTCGAGTTGATAATAGTTATAAGTTTTACACTGATGGTGAACTATTTGAAGATGGAACTAAAAAGATTTATTTTAAATCTAATGCTCGTATAAGAATTGAAAATCCTGATATGAAAACTTATGATTATATTCAAGGAGTTCCTAGACGTGGTAACGAAGACCCTCATGGTTGTATAAGAGTTTGGTTTGCTCCAGAATATGAAGAAACATATATTGGCGATAGGCTTATAAGAAGTATTCTTCCCGGTACTTATGTTGCAGTTTATGACCCTGTTGGTATTGATAAAGATAAAAAAGAAATTACTGATAGACATTCTCATAATAGTATATTTGTTATTGAAATGCCTAGAGAACGTAATGGATTTAAACCTAAACTATGTGCTGCATATTATGGACGTACTGAAAGACTAGAAGAAGCTGATGAAAAGTTTTATCGACTATGTAAATGGTATAATTGTATTGGTACTGGACTTGTAGAAATAAATCGTGGTGAAACTGTTTCTAATTTTCGTAAATGGAAAGCTACTAAATATCTAGGTTATGAACCTTTATATGTTTGGGATTCTGCTGTTAAAGAAAAAGTTAGTACTAGTTATGGTTATAATATTGGTAGTGGTCCTAAGAAACTAGATGGTCTTCGACTTCTTAAAGAGTTTTTATATGAAGTTATTGGTAAGAATGAATTTGGAGAAGATATTTATGTTTTTGAAAGATTTCTTGATTATCAAACAATTCTTGAACTTAAAAAGTTTAATGCTGAAGGTAACTTTGACCGTATATCTAGTCTTATACTTTTAGGTATATATTGGAAGTCTATTGATATTAAAGGTAAACGAGAACTTGCTAGTCGTAAGAAAGTTACAGAAGAGAATGATAAAACAGATATTTTTAATAGACAATGGTTTTAAGATTAAACAAATAAAGATATGTATAATTTTGGTAGACTTGATTTTCCTAATCAGCACGTTAGTTATGCTGAAAAACAAGAAGTTGATTGGTATGCTAAATGTTGTGATTATGTTATAGAAGCTGGTATTGCTTGTAAAGCTGATTTTAATGTAGAAGAAAAGTTTAATATTCTTCTTGGCAATATTCCTAGAGAATATTATAGAAAAACTCTTAATCCTTATAATGAGAAAGATGAAAATCTAACTCGTTTTCCAGCTACTATGCGTAATTATGATATGATGAAAGGTATTATTAGAAGATATATTGGTGAATATATTAAGAATCCACATGATTTTATTGTTGGAGCTAATAATCCAGAAGTTGTATTTGCTAGAGATGCTGAACTTGGTAAACAAATTATGATGCTTGCAGAACAAGCTGTTGCTAAGAAGATACAAGAAAGTTATATGCAGTTTGTTAATGAAGGTAATAATCCTGAACAATTTAATCCTGAACAAGCTGTTGATATTGAAGCTTTTATTAAAGAGTTTAATGAAAATTTTATTGATGATATTAGCGCACAAGGACAAGATTTAATTAATGTTATTGATGACCTTACTGATGCTTTTACTATATATGCTAGAGCTTATTTTGAATTTGTTGCTTTTGGAGCTTGTTATACATATAGAGATGTTGTAGGTAATCAATTAATTAAACGTGTTGTTAGTGTTAGAGATGCTTTTCCTGTTCCTAATGATAATATGTTTGCAGAAGATTATGATATGTTTGCTGAGCGTCGTATGTTGACTAAACAGCAAATTATAGATGAATTTTATGAATATCTTTCTGAAAAAGAACGTGAAGCTCTTGATACATATTATCAATATAGTGCTACTACTTCTAGTGATAAAGCACTTTTAAATTGGGATAAATATATGTATTATTTTGGTGATATATGTAGTAAATTTAATAAAGATGATTTGCAACATATTAAGAACACTAATATAATGGCTCGTGATGCTAATAATGGCTTGTTTGAAGTTTGGCATACTGTTTGGAGAGGTGAAATAAAAGAAGGTATTCTTACATATAGTAATGGAGCATTTGTTACAACAAGAATTGTTGATGAAACTTATCAGCTTAACCCTGCTGGTGGTGATATTAGTATTGAATGGGTGTGGCGTCCACAAGTTTATGAGAGCGTTAGAATTGGTTCTCGTGCTACAAGCATATATCCTTATAAGGCTCGTCCTATTGCTTATAATAGAAATGGTAAACTTCCTTATAATGGTATTGCAGAACTTCTTCCCGGTTTTGGAAGATTTAGTATTATAGATACAGTTATTCCTTATCAAGTATTTCGTAATATAGTTTCTTATCATAGAGAAATGGCTATTGCTAAAAATAAGATGAATGTTCTTATGATTGCTAAATCTCTTCTTGGTAAAAAACCTGCTGAAACTATATATCGTATGGCTGCTGATGGAGTGCTTTATATTGATGATGAAGATGATGCTAATCTTGTTAAAGCACAAAATGTTCGTTATCTTGAAAGTCGTATGAATAATTATATTACTGAACTTGGACAACTTATCCAAGAGATTGAACAGACTGCTAAAATGGAATGTGATATGACTCCACAACGTTATGGTGAGATTGCTAATAGTGCTGGTAAAGGAGTTACTGATGAAGCAGTTATTCGTGGAAGTATGGGTTCTGTTATTATTGAATTTATATTTGATAAAATGAGAGAACGAGATTATCAAGCTGAAATGGATTATACTAAACTTGCTTGGATTGATGGTCTTAATACTTCTTATAAAACTAAAGATGGTGATATTAGATATTTAAGTCTTGATGTTAATAGTCATATATTTGCTAATTATATTGTTACTTGTAAAACTTCTGTTAAAGAACGTGAGAAACTTGAACAATATAAACAACTTGCATTTAGTGCTGCTCAGAATGGTAATATGGATATGGCTAATGCTGCTATTCGTGGAGATAATGTTGCTCAAATTAGCAAACTTATTGATAAGTATCAAAATATTCAACGTGAGCATGAACTTGATGTTGAACGTGTTTCTCAACAAACAGAACAACTTCGTCAAGAATTTGAACTTGCTAAGATTGATAGAAAAGCAGAACAAGATAGAGAAACTATTAGAGTTGAAAAATATCTTGATGGTCAGATTGAAGCTATGAAAGCAAATGCTAATATTATGAGTTTTGATAATGGTCTTAGTGATGCTGAAAAGAGTCAAGCTGAAGAACGTATGGAAAATGCTAGACTTAATCTTGAACGTAGTAAACTTAGTTTAGATGCTCAAAAGACTTCTGTTGAAGCACAACTTAAAGAAAAAGAATTAGCTGTTAAACTTAAAGAAAGTGATGATAAAGTCAAGATTGCAAAAGCGAATAAAAATCGTTATGATAGTAAAAGTAAATAATCGGCTGTACTTCTAAATTTTGTTCATAATAGGGCTGGACTTGCTTGTGAAAGTAGGTTCAGCCCATTTTCATTTTTCTTTACATCACATGAGCCATTTTAAGCTCATTTTAAGCACTTTATTCATTTCGTGATAGATTAATCATTATGATAAAATTTGATTCATACATGGCTTCTCTGAAAGCGACAGGATAGGTTATCAGTAATAAATATCCTAGTTAGCAATAGTATGTTAGTCGGCAAATCGGCTTAAAGGTGAACATATTTTAACGATACAAGTAAAACTCATATTATTATTATAGTTTATATTTGTGATATAGTAATTAATTAAAAACAAAGAATTATGCCTAATTTTGATAGTTTTGGTTTTAATGGTGAAACATCTAATGGTGATGGAAAACCTACTGACGACATTACAGACCTTGATACAGGTAAAACAGGGCAGTTAGATGCTGATGGTAATTCTATTGATGATATTACTAATAATGGTAATGGAGATGGGAATAGCGATTCTAATGCTAATAAAGATAACCAATCTTCATCCTCCACGGGGGGTAAGCCTAATGACAAAGCGAATGATGCTGATGCTGAACATGGTTTAGAAGAAGGTACTATTATCGAAGATGGAGATAATAAATATACTGTTGATAAAGACGGTAATCTTATTGACGATAAAGGTAATATCTTTAAAGCTAAAAATGAAGTTGCTGCTTATCTTAAAGAATTTGAAGTAGAAGATACTAAAAAAGAAAATACTATTGATGTTAAATCAATTCAAGAACTTGTAGGTGTTTCTGTTACTTCAGAAGATGGTAAACCAGTTGCTTTTGATAATACTCCTCAAGGAGTTGCAAGTTATATTCAATCCGTTATTGATTTAAAACGTGACGAATTTGCTCAAGCTGGTGTTAATAAGTTATTTGAAGATTATCCTATTGTTGGTGATTTTCTTAATTATTATGTTGCAAATGGTAATTCATTTGAAGGCTTTGGTGAACTTCGAGATAGAAGCGGTATTGAAGTAGATGAAAATAATGTAAGTCAACAAGAAGCTATTGTTCGTGAGGCGTTTAAGGAATTTAATCGTCGTGGTAATGTTGATAAGTATATTCAATATCTTAAAGATAGTAACGAACTTTTCAATGTTGCTAAAGAAGAACTTGAAGCTCTTCAGAAAGCTGATAACGAAATGCGTGAAGCTAATGCTAAAGAAGCTATGCGAGTTAAAGCAGAAGAAGAGAAACAACTTGTGGAATTTTGGAATGGAGTTAAAGAATGTATTGATAAACGACAAATTGCTGGTTATCGTATTCCTGAAACTGTTATTATTGAACGTAATGGAAAACAAATTTCTACTACTCCAGAAGATTTCTTCAATTATGTTTATCAAGTTGATGATAAAGGACTTTCTCGTTATGAAAATGATTTAATGAAGTTATCTCCTGCTGAAAGACGCGATGAAGAACTGCTTAAAGCTTGGCTTAAATATACAGGTAAAGGTTATGATAGTTTGATAGAAATGGCTGTTTCTGATAAAGAAGCTAAAAAGTTGAAACTTACTGCTAGTCAACGTAAATCTACAAAAGGAGCTATTAAAATAACTAAACCTGACAGTAAAAAAGACGTTCTGAAAGATGAGCGTTTTGGTTATTAACATAATAGTAAATTTGTAGATGAAAACATTACGTGTTATTGGACAAACTCGTTATGAAGATAGAGGTTATTCTAATGAAGAATCAATTGCTTATCTTCAGCTTCAAAAGCCAGAAGAAATTAATAGTTTTCTGACTTATAATTATGGTATGGATGATGACCGTTTTCCTTTAAGTTTTATTACTGAAGGTCAAGGTAGTCGTGGTATTAAAGATGTTGCTACTGTACAATGGACTTGGAAAACTATGGGTCGTATGAAGTTTACAGACTTTGTAACTTACTTTAATAGTGCTGTTACTAAACCGGGTCAAAATGGTAGTGAATTTGAAGTTCATTTCTCTACTCATTGGTTTATTGAACAACATGGTCTTACTGCTCCCGATGGTGTTACTCAAGTTCGTATTCAGAAAGACTTAGGTGAATCTGCTTATGGTTATGCTTATCTTTTGAAACTTACTTCTCCTAATCCTGATGCTTATGTTGACCCTCAATGGTTGGCTAAAGGTATGTATTGGGCAATGAGTGCTCCTACTGTTTCTGAATCTTATTCTAAAGGTAATAGAAGCAATACTATGGGTCCTGCTGGAATGACTTCTCAACTTGAGTTTTATCGTTATTCTAAAGAAATAGCTGGTAATCTTGCTAATGTTGTTACTCAATATCAATTTCAAAATGATAATGGTGGTACTTCTAATCTTTGGATTAACGAAGAGATGCGACAGTTCAACTTGCACATGAGAGTAATGAACGAAGAACGTTTGTGGAAGTCTGAATATAACCGTTTACCTGATGGTACTATTCCTTTGAAAGACCATGATAATGGTAAACCTATTCCTCGTACTGCTGGTATGTTAGAAATTTGTCGTGAATCTAACTACGATACTTATGGTGAAGTTCTGACTCTTAACAAACTTGAACGTACAATCGGTGATGTTCTTGACCGTGATACTCAAGATGGAGATAAGAAAGTTGTTCTTATGGGAGGTAAAGGATTTATTCGTGACTTTGAAATGGCTATCAGAACTGATGCTAAAGAAAACGGATTTATTACTCCTCTTGGTGAAAAGATGATTCAAGATAATGGTGATGGTCTTTCTTATGGACGTTACTTTAATAAGTATAAAACTCCAGATGGATATATCATTACTGTTATTCATAATGCTTATTTCGATAAGGGTACTGATGCTGAAGCTGCTAAGCAAAATGGTATGATTCATCCTACTACTGGCTTGCCTATTACTTCTCATCAAGCTGCTTTGGTTGATATGAGTAATTATAAAGGTAATCAGAATGTTCGTATAGTACGTCAAAAAGGACAGGCTTATAAAGCTAAAGTTATCGAAGGTATGACTGATATTCCTGCTTGCTGGGGATTGCCTAATACTAATCATGCAGCTACTGAAATTGATATGGCTCGTTATGAAGTTAAAGGTTCTATTGGTTTGCAGGTAGATAACACTACTAAGATGTTCTTATTGAAATGTGTATTATAATCATTTAAAAGAAGCTATTTAAGATATGGATTTTAACAAAGTAAATGAAGCTAATAAAGCAGGAGAAAATACTCCTGCTGCTTCTAATATAAATACAGATAAACAGGTTATACCCCCCGTAGAGGATGGAGTAGATAAACAGCCTGCTAATACAGTAGGATTTAGAGATGAAAGTCTTGATGAACCTTATACTGAAAAACGAACTATTACTATTAATTTAGTTACTAATTATTCATTATATCGTAGAGTTAATGATAAAACATTACCTAAACGAATGGATAAAATTGGTAGTTGTGTTCGTAGTTCTCGTACTCTTTCTTCTAATAAAGGTGAGATTGAATCTTATTTTCCTGCTTTAATTGGTCTTGCTCCTAATAATGAAAACTTTATTTCACGGGTTAAGGCTTATCTTAATAATATTAGTGTTTCAGTTGATGAACTAGGTAAGACTTTTGATATTTCTTTCTTTTGGAATCGTAAACGAGATTATCTTCGTTTTAGAGCCGAAGAAGAAGCTATTGAAACTGCTTATATGAATAGTGACCGTAAAGGAGTTAAAGAACTTAGAGAAGCTCTTGAAGCTAAGATTACTAAGTTAAATCTTCTTGAAAGTGAAAAGTATAAATATGGTTATCCTATTGTTCTTGATGATTATCTAATTTATCGTCATTGTTTATTATATAAAGATGTAGCTAAAGATATTGCTCTTATTAATTCTGACCCATCTATTAGATTTTATTTTAAAGATGACCAAAGAGAAGCTGAGCGTCTTGCTAAACATCGTCAGGAAATTAATTCTGCTAAAGGCAATTATGTTAAACTTCTCACGAATAGTGATTTGTTTGATGCTGTATTTATTCAATACTGTGTTGCCAATAATATTAATATTCCTAACGGTATGGCCATGGATACTGTTGATAAACAATCACATCTTGATAAATTTAGTACAAACGAACCTGCTAAGTTTAATAAACTTTGCAATGATAAAGATATTACTATTAAATCTTTAATTGAGGTTCTTATTTCTCGTGGAGAATTTATCAGAGCAATTCATAATCAAAATATTACTACTCCTGATGGTGAGTTCATTGGTGCTAATGTTAAAGAAGCTGTTACATGGTTTAAAAATCCTACTAATAGTGCTCTTGTTAGTGCTTATAAAAATAAACTTAAAAACATTTAATTATGAACATTGGGGAGATGCACGTGACGTTCAGAGAACTGGCACAACAGATGGGTATGCAGACCGTTCGTGCTATTCTCATGGAAGATATAGATATTTGTCTTAATGCTGCTATAATTGAAAAAGCTAGAAATGTAATAGTAGAAAACGTTGGACCTGTTCCTTATAATGATAAGGTTGCTCGACAAAATGCTTCTATTAGTCCTGTTAATGCTCTTAGAACTTTATACACAGCGGGTACTGTTGACGGCGGAGATATTACAGGTAATGGAACAGAAGTTGACCCTTATAAAATTAATATTGATAGCGACGGAATAATGCTATACACAGGCTTTCAAGTTAGTTATAACGGTAAGACAATTTATGATTGCAGAATTATTGAAGCTGAAGATTTAGGTCAAACGCTAAGAGATTTTTGTAATCGTGCTGCGAAAGATGCTCCGATAGTTACTATATTTGGAGATGAATCTGGTATTAATGTTGATATATATACTGGACGTAATAATACAACTAAACCTCAATTAGTTAAGTATCTTTATATCAAAGAACCTGCTAAAGTTAAATTTGATGAAGATAGAGAAGAAGATTGGGTTAATTGTGATTTACCTCCTTATTTACATATGGAAATAGTTATGCGTGCAGTACAGATTTATCTTGCTAGTATTGGTGCTACTTCTAATGGAGCTGATAAACAAAGTTAAACTCTAAATTAAATTAAAAATGAGACAGTTTTTGTTGGCGGGCAAAGTCGCTTATGGGGCGAGCTTACCTCTTGCTGCTGGAGCGGTTGCTTTTACTTATCTTGCTAATGGCAAGGAAACTATTGACGCTGACGGTACTAAGATTACCGATAAGTTTTACATTAATCTTGGTCGTGAAGCAAATGGTCCAGTAGTTCTTCCAGCTTATAAGAAACATCTTACTTTTGTTAAAGGTGTTTATCAAGCTGCTACTACTTTCTCTGCTAATCTTACTATCGGAGATGTAAATGCTTATTCTGATTATTCTATCATGATTGTGAAGAAAGGATTAAAGTTCAATGAACGTAATCGTTGGACTGCTACCATTCATACTGGTCTTAATCCTACTGCTAATGATGTAGCAAAGAAATTAGCTAACCAAATTAATAATAATACTGTTGGACATGGTATTAAAGCATCTGTTGCTGAGGCTAAAATCACTCTAACTGCTGAGTCTAAAGGTATTGATTATGAAATTCTTGGAGCTGATGAATTAGTTGGTATTAGTGTTACAGTTACAGCTACTGGTTTTCCTGCATATGGAGATGCGGCTTATATTACTGATTTGGCTAATAAAGCTGCTGCCGATGCTGGTATCGAATATACTTATCGAGATACTTATACTGAACTGTATCCTACATATCCGCTTAATCCTTTGAAACAACCTGATAGTGCAGATGCTGGATATACTATCTTTACTCTTCGTTTTGCTGTTCCACGTGAAATGAAAACTAGAGATGAAGTTGTTCATCAGATTGTGCAAATAGCATTCCCTACTGAAGCTGCTGCTATTGCAACTGTTGAAACTATCCTTAAAGCTATTGCTACTGAAGAGAAAGCATAACCTATTACCCGACTCGATTAGGTAAATATTAGGTAATATTAATCGAATAGGGGCTATTGGTATTAGCATTAGTGTTGATACTGATAGTCCCTATTCTTGTATCTATAAAAATGGAATTAATTCAAAATGCCTTTGAACAAGGTCTTATTCCCGGTATTGTTATTGTTATTTATCTTATAATTAATAAGATAATTGATAATAACAAAAGAAATCCTTTAGATGATATTGCCAAACTTCTTAACATAGTTACTAGAGATATTATTGAAAAAGATAGAGAAAAATCTAAAGCTGTTATTTCTATTACTATGGTTAATGCAGCTTCGAAATGTGCAAAGTTTGTTGCTTCAACTATTATTACTAATAATGTTGATAATAATCGTGACCAAATAGAATATAACGCTAGACATTTAGTTAATAGTGTTTATTATGATGCTTATTCTAAACTTAATATGTATCGTGGTGATGAAGATTATCTTAGTCATTATATGAAAGAAGAATGGAAAGAAGATATTTATGGTGATATTATAAATATTGTCTATAATAAAAATCTTGATTCTAATCAACGTATTCTTGCGTTTAATAAACGTATTGATATTAGAGTTAATGATTATACTGCTTATATTATTAATAAGGCATTTAAATAAGATGATATTATGATAAGAGGTTATATTAGTAATCCAAAACAGCTATCTAAAGAGATGCAATTACGTATTGCAAGTATGGCTGAAAAACAGGTGAGAATAGCAGAATTAGGCTTCCCATTGAACGAAAAAAATTGGTGCAAACTAACACAAGGACAAATTTTAATTCAAGCACTAGAAGCCTTAGAATTGCTTTCTGATGAGGAACAAAAATCAATTATTAATTCATACAATAACTTGATGGTAGAATGAGTGAACAAATAGATGATAATTATGTTAATGGTGTCTATGTAAAAGCTAGTGGAACTGAACAAGTTGAGATTAATCCTCAATATGTTTATATGACTGTTCCTAGCAAATATGTTTGTGTTTATCACAAATTATTAGTTCTTATGGCACAATATGGACTTGATATGCTTAATGATTGTTCTGCTACTTGTAAAGGTAATAATAGAAATATTGTTACTTGTTGGAATATGTTTCAATCTGCTATGGCAGCATATCAACTTGGTCAAGATAAACTTGCTGAAACTCTTCTTAAATATATTAAAGGTCAACTTAATATTATTTATGAAGGTAGTGAACAAGTTCAGTATAGTGGTTCTATTACTCTTCCTGTTGATGAAGAAGGAAAAATTCATGCTATAGTTAGTTGTGGAGATGCTCCTAAGTTTTATGTTGACCCTGAAACTGGTAAACTTTGGGAACAAAGAGAAGAAGGTAAAGAATATAATGAAACTTATAGTCTTAGTAATGTTGATTATAATAATGAATAACATGAATGTATTCCATCCTCTACGGGGAGTCTACACTAAGAATTTAGTAAACTTAAAGAATATATGGAAACAATAGAAAAAGAACTTGGTAAAGTTAGTCTTACTTGTAATGGTCAATGGAGTCCTGATAGACCTTACGATAGACTATGTATAGTTCATGATGGTTTCTATGCTAGCTATATTTCTCGTAAAGCTACTCCTGCTGGTATTCCATTACCTAATGAAGAATATTGGCAACCTATTGCTAAACTTCGAGAAGATTTAGTTATTGATTATGAAACCTTTAAGAAAGAAATACTTGAACTTATTGCTGTTGTTCAAAGAGGGCTTAAAGCTGCTAGAATTGTAGTATCTACAATGGAAGATAGAGATGCTCTTACTTGGGAACAAATTGGAGTAGGTTGTGAAGTTTATGTTATTGAAACTAAAAAGAGTTATATACTTGATGAAATAACTCCTGTTAATAATGCTAAGAAATGGCATCTTGAGGCTGATTCTGAAATTGGTTCTAAATTTGTAGAATCTTTTAGTGGTATGTTTCCAAGAGCAATTGCAGAACGTGCTGTTGCTGATGAATTTGGTATTAATATACAAGATAATTATCTTCGTCGTAACGTAGTAGTTAATTATATGGCACAAGTACTTAAACAGTATTTTGAAGATAATGCTGTTCAAATACTTGAAGGTCAGATTACTCCTGATATGCTTAGTGAATCTGTTAAACAAATGTTTACTGCTTCTCAAATTACTAATGCTGCTGATGAAGAAGATTTAACCGTTGTTGATAATCTACTTAAATTTGCAGATAAAGACTATAATGTAAATGATTATAGCGGAAAGGCTCGTAAATATCTTCGTAAGAATATGATTAGTGGTGTTAATACTCTTACTCAAGATATGATTAACGAGCCTAATACTATTTATATACTTCAATATGATTATTGTTTAGCTGGACAAACTATTGAACTTCCAGATAATAGTATAATTCTTTGGAGAGGTGGTAGATTATATGATGGAGCTGTTAAACTAAATAAATGTAGACTTCTTAGTAATTATCGTCAGGAAGATATGTTTGATAAAGAAACTATATCTTTAGATGGTGATTGGGCTAAAGGTCAAATACTTTATCATCCTCTTGATTTAGGCGAAGATAATAAACAAGTTGAAATTACAGGTTGGGGTGGTTCTTATACCAATGATTTTTATTGGTTTTGGGATGGAGAAAAATGGGTAAGTATGGGTTTTGATTTATCTGTTTATCTTACTCGTGCTGAATTTGAAGCTTTCTTAGAGAAGTTAAGAGAAGAAATGGAAAAGTTCTATGCTTGGCTTCTTGAAGAACTTAGAAAGATTAATGAACATCTTAAACTTCATGACCAACAGATAAGTAATCTTCAACAAGAAGTTTCTAATATTAATACTAGAATAGATAATCTTATTACTGAATATAACGCTAAATTTACTGATATTTATAATAAGATTGGAGATTTAAATAGTAGTGTAGAAGGTAGTATTAATAATCTAGAACAATATATTAATAATAAGATTGAAGAGATTCTTAATAAGATAGACCAAAGTAGTGGTAACATAAGTAATGAGTATAAACAATATTTTGAAGATAATTATGTTTCTATGTTTAAGAACATGATTAAAGCTGGTACTAATATTACTTTTGTTGAAAACTCTGATGGTACTATTACTATTAATGCTACAGGTGGTGGTTCTGGCGGCGGTGGATTAACCGAACAAGAAGTAAGAGATATTGTTAATTCTATGCTTAATAATTATTATACTAAGTCTGAAATTAATGATATTATTGCTGGTATTGAAGGCGGTGGAGGAAGTGGTGGAGATGGCACTCATAATGTTATGTCTACTACTCAACTCGGTGAAGCTAGAACAGGTAAATATCTTACTATGAGTAAATTTGCTGATAGTGAAACTAAACCTAGTAGACTTGATGTTGATTTTAATACTCTTTATACAGATATTAAAAATAAATTAGTAAATGATGGATTTGGCTCAGGTGGTGGAGGAGGAACAATAGGTGGAGTAACTGCTACTCAAGTACAAACTTGGATTGCTGCTGTTATGCCTATTGGTTCTATTATGCTTTGGGATACTACTACACCTCCAACAGGTTGGGAAATATATACTGCTGCTCAAGGACGATTTGTTATGGGTCATATAGGTGGTGGTATTAATATTTATAATAATCCTAAACAAAATACTCTTGATTGGAGTACTGTTCTTAAAAATGTAGGTGATACTTATGACCCTGCTACTCCTGGTTTAAATATTGGAGCTTACGGTTTTTATATTGGTGGTACTGATTTACCATTACATCAACATGCAATTGCCGCTAGTTCTGGTAAATGTGGTGATGGTAATCATCATGTTGTAGTTCCTAGTAACTGGCGAGCAAATGATCATGGTAGATCTTTGGATCAAGATTGTAGAAATACTTATCCTTATGGTACTACTAAAACTAATTATTGGGATTTAAATATTAATAAAAATACCAATTGGTATATGACTGGACCTAATATTAGTAGAAATGGTGAAATGGTGTGGGCACAAATTAGTACAGATAATTGGACAGGAGATTATCTTGCTATTAATAAACTATTACCTACTGTTGCTTTACATTATATTAAACGTGTTTCTAATCCTTGGTAATTATGTTAGAAGAGAATGTTTTTGTTGGTACTAATTGCCAATCTTTTGATCCTAGTAAAGTTCAATGTGATAAAGAAGGCAATATGCCGATTCATATACTAGATAAGTATTGTGAAGAAACTGATACTAGATATAATATTTATCCTTTGACTGTTATTCAAGCTATTTTTGATGGTGTAACTGGAACAAGATTAGATAGAATACTTGCCGCTTGTAATAGTATTTATTTAACTTGGGAAGGTACTTTTGCCGATACTGTTAATAAACTTGATAAAATTTATCGTCGTAAAGGATATATTATAACATATCGTGATGAAACTAATGTTAATTGGACTCAACGATATAATAGTGATGATATTAGTGATGAAGCTTGGACTAATCCTGACAATTGGGAAGGATGGTCTTTTGATACTGTTATTAAAGATTTGTCTGAAGCTCTTGAAGAAATATTTACTAATATAGGTGATTATAAAGATTTTCTTGATGTTATTACTAGTTTTATTAACGAGTTTGTTATAAATGTATTTAACAATCTTAATAATTATCCTGAACTAGTTAATATTATTAAGAATAGTACAGTTGAAAGTTTACCTATTATTGTTAAAGACATATTCAATAATATTAATGATTATCCTGAACTTAAGAATATATTTAATGAATATGTTAAACAATGGACTGAAACCATCTTTAATAATATTTCTTCTTATCCTGCTCTTAGTCAATTTATTACTAATGCTATTAATTCTCATGTAGAAACTACTATTAGTAATATATTTGATAATATTGATAGTTATCCTAATATTAAGAATCTTATTATTAATAATACTGTTGATAAAGTAGTTGATATATTTAAGAATATAGGTCAATATCCAGAATTACAAGAAGCTATTCAGAATAATGTTAATGAACGAGTAGATTATATATTTAATAATATTAATAATTATCCTGAACTCATTGGTATTCTTTCTGATTTAGTTTGTAATTGTGTTAAGAATATATTTGCTAATATTAATAATTATCCTTCTCTTGTTACTTGTATTAATAATGCTGTAAATAGCAGAGTTGATTATATTTTTAATAATATTGATAGATTTCCTATTCTTAAGAATCTTATTGAAACTAAAGTAGAAGCTAGAGTTACTTATATATTTGAACATATTAATAACTTTACTGAATTACTTAATGTTATTAAAGGTAATATAGAAAATATCTTTGATAATATTGATAATCATCCTAACCTTAAAGTTGTTATTGAGAATAAGGTTGAATCTACAGTTGAACATATCCTTAGTAATATAGATAATTATCCTATTATTAAAGAGAAGATTATTCAATTCTGTAATGAAGCTATTGAAGCTAAACGTGGTGTAGCAAATGGTATTGCTAGTCTTGATGGAGATGGTAAAGTTCCAGCAAGTCAATTACCTAGTTATGTTGATGATGTTCTTGAAGGATATTATGTTGATGAAACTCATTTTGCTGAGAAATATATAGAAGATACTCCTGTATATTATACTCCTGAAAAAGGTAAGATTTATGTTGATATAAGCGAAGATACTGAATATAGCGGTAAGACTTATCGTTGGTCTGGAACTAAATATGCAGTTATATCTGAAACTTTAGCTTTAGGTGAAGTTACAGGTACTGCTTATGATGGTGGTAAAGGTAGAAAAACTACTGCGATAGCTAATAGTTTACCAAATACTGTTGTAGATACCATAGAATTTGGTCAAGCATACGTAAACTATGTACAATTAAAATACCATTATTATCGTAAACAATTTGCAACTACTCAAGAAGATGATCATTATGAAGCACAGCATCATGGTCATGTAGATATACCTATTGCTACTACTGCATTAGCAGGTGTTATGTCTGCCGCTGATAAAGTTAAACTTGATGAAACTTTACCTAATCAAATTACTAAACTTGGTAATAATGTTTATACTAAAGAAGAAATTAATAATAAGTTTGATAATGTACCAACAGTAGAAAATACTTATACTAAAGCGGAAGTTGATAAAGCTATTGCTGATGCTATTAAAGCTTTAATTCCTGATGGTTATGAACTTGTTATTAAAAAGAAAACAACTTAATATTAATCATGGTGGTACTGAATAAGTGCCACCATTTAAAGTTTATAAAGTTATGCAAGATATTAATCAACAATTATATGAAAATAAAAGTACACCTGAAGGATTTATTCCTGTTTATGGTGTAGTTGTTACTGTTCCTACTGGAGTATATACTAATGGGCAAAAAGAATTTACTTGTGATAAAACTTTTGATGAAGTAAAAGAAATACTGTTAAAAGGCGGAAGTATTATTGCTGTTGATAA
>ENA-ORNF01000936-ORNF01000936.1-human-gut-metagenome-genome-assembly--contig:-NODE-936-length-27711-cov-3.121890_pt1 | contig 27711 bp, 22 predicted proteins | sample MGYA00242110_ERZ509012 | MGnify/ENA primary metagenome ERZ509012 (study PRJEB26280, sample SAMEA2338714) | human gut metagenome | biome: human gut; feature: human-associated habitat; material: faeces...
AATAAGCGAATCGTGCTTGAAGGCGATGTGCCAAGCCCGCTGAATCCGCCTTCAGGTTGTAGATTCCGTACCAGATGTCCTTATGCGACAGAACAGTGTGCGGCAGAACAACCGGAGTGGAGAGAGGTGTCAACAGGTCACTATGTGGCATGTCATCACCCATGTATTTGATAGGCAGTTATGCAGTGTCACCGCTGCATAGTGTTTATATATAAACTTTTATTTCATAGAGGAGGATATGGTATGAAAAAGAAAGTAATTTCTCTTATGCTTGCTGCATGCATGGTTATGGGCATGACAGCATGCGGTTCATCTGCATCAACGACTGATTCACAGCCGGCAGCAGACGGAACGACATCTGAGACACAGGCAGCTACAACAGATGCAGCAGCCCAGACAACAGAGAGTACAGGCGACAAGGAACTTGCAGTTCAGATCGCACCTGACCCTGAAACAATCGATCCTGCTTTGAACAGTGCAGTAGATGGCGGTAACATGTTATTACATGCTTATGAGTGTCTGCTTACTGTAGGTGAGGATGGAACACTTCAGCCAGGACAGGCAGAATCCTATGATGTGTCTGAAGATGGTCTTACATGGACATTCCATTTAAGAGATGGATTAAAGTGGTCAGATGGTTCTGATTTAACAGCAAATGATTTCGTATACAGCTGGAAACGTGTATGCGATCCTGAAGTAGCAGCTCCTTATGCTGAGACAGTTCTTGGCATGGTCAAGGGTTATGACGAAGCAATTGACGGTAATCTTGATGCACTTGGAGTATCAGCACCGGATGATTCTACACTTGTAGTAGAGTTAGCTAATCCCTGCTCATACTTTGGCAGCCTTGCAGCATTTGCTACATTGAGCCCTGTTCAGGAAGCTACTATCGAAGCTAACGGTGAAGCTTGGGCAACAGCTCCTGAAACATATGTATCTAACGGACCTTTCTACATGACAGAGTGGGTTCCTGGTTCTCATATTACATTCAGCAAGAACCCATACTACTGGAATGCAGATGCTATTAAACTTGACAGATTGAAATTCGTCCTGATGGAAGATTCTAATGCAGCTTACAGTGCATACCAGACAGGCGAAGTATTAATGATCAAGGATGTACCTACAGAAGAGATCCCAAGCCTTACAGGAACAGATGATTTCTATGTAGATCCTATTATTGGTACATACTACATCAGCCTTAACATTCAGAAGGCACCTTTTGATGATGTAAATGTACGTAAGGCATTAAGTCTTGCTATTGACCGTGAATATGTTGCAAGCACTCTGATGCAGGGTACTTATACAGCAGCAGGCAACTTCATGGGACCTGGCTGGATGGATACAGACGGAACAGAGTTCATGAGCAATGCTAACGGTGGTAAGCCATACATTGATACAACCAATTTTGAAGCTAATCTTGAAGAAGCTAAACAGCTCCTTGCAGATGCAGGATATCCTGATGGAGAAGGCTTCCCTACAATCAGCTATACAACAAATGATGCCGGTTATCACAAGGTAGTAGCTGAGTATTTACAGCAGGCATGGGCTGAACTTGGTATCGACCTTCAGGTTAATATCGTTGAGTGGTCCAGCTTCACTCCTATGCGTCGTTCCGGTGATTTTGAAGTTGCACGTAATGGTTGGGTAGGTGACTACAGTGATCCTTCTAACATGTTAGAGCTGTTCTGCACAACAAACGGTAACAATGATGGTAAGTTCAGCAATGCTGACTTTGATGCAGCTATTGAAACTTCAAGATCTACTCTGGATGCAGCAGAGCGTTCTACAGCACTTCATACAGCAGAAGATATCTTAATGGATCAGGCTGGATGTATTCCTCTTGCTTACTACAATGACTTCTGGTTACAGAGCAGCAAGATTACAGGTGCTTGGCATTCCGCTTATGGATACTGGTACTTCATGTATGCAGATATTACAGAATAATTGAATCGTATGATTATTATAAAAATCCCGCAGGGCATATTCCTGTGGGGTTTTTATGTTAACTGCCATTTGCAGAATGAACACACTGATAGTGCACAAAAGATGCAAATGCATGCATGAAAAATGCATTTATAAAATAAAAATAACTTTTTTATAAAATTATATAGTATGATGTTGGAAAATTTTGTTGATTTTTGCCGCAAAATATACTATAATTCGTCGTATATGAGAGAGCAGCTAGAGGGGAATTTAAAAATTGTGTAAAATGATAATAAACAAAGCTGGTTTATTATTTTTTGGTTGCGTAGATTACAATAGTAGTTGAGGCAACTTTTTTGTTTAAGGCAAATGAAATAGTAAAAAAGTCACAAATGTATCAGAAATGAGGACACAAATGAGATATATGGCAACGGCAGTTACGGATGCCGGCATCGTTAAAAAAATCAATCAGGATAGTCTCACTGTTAAAATTGCACAGACATCAGCAGGTCAGGTGTGTATGGCAGTTGTATGTGATGGTTTAGGAGGACTTTCGCTGGGTGAAGTAGCCAGTGGAAATGTTATATTGGCCTTCAATAAATGGTTCAAGGAACAATTTATGGCGCCCGGAGCAGAATGGACAGGAGAGAGTATCAGAAACAGTTGGGAAGATATTATCTATTCCATGAATCAGAAGATAAAGGAATACGGTGCAAGCCAGGGCGTAGAAATGGGAACGACTATTACGGCAGGTCTATTCTTAAAGGATAAATACTATGCCATACATGTAGGAGATTCCAGGTTATATGAGTTATCAGATGGTTGCCGGCAGATCACAGAGGATCAGACATTAATTGCAAGAGAACTGGCACAGGGAATTATCACGAAAGAACAGGCGTTGACAGACAGCCGGCGCAATGTGCTTTTACAGTGTATCGGCGTAACACAGAAACTGCTTCCTGCGTTTTACAGTGGTAATATCAATGGAGAAGCCGCTTATCTGGTCTGCTCAGATGGATTTCGCCATGTTATTACACCGGATGAGATCTATCAGTTGTGCAGACCACTGCAGAATCTTACACAAAAGGTCATGCAGGTGAATCTGACAAGTCTGGTGGAACGTGTTAAACAGCGTGGAGAGAGAGATAATATTTCGGCGGTATTGATTCAGGTAGGTAGAGAAACATGTTAGAAATAGGGTCCATAGTAGATGGCAAATACAGAATACTGAGTAAAGTCGGTCAGGGCGGTATGAGTACTGTTTACCTTGCCATCAATGAAAAAGCGAATAAGCCATGGGCGATTAAAGAAGTCCGTAAAGACGGCATTCAAAACTTTGAAGTAGTCAGACAAAGCCTGATTGTTGAAACGGATCTTTTAAAGAAGCTTAAGCATGATAATCTGCCCAGTATTATAGATATAATTGATCAGGATGATAACTTCCTTATTGTCATGGATTATATAGAAGGTATTACTTTAGATAAGGTAATAAAAGAGTATGGACCGCAGAAACAGGACGACGTTGTTAACTGGGCAATCCAGTTATGTGATGTGCTATGTTATCTGCATACCAGAAAACCTCCTATCATATATCGTGATATGAAGCCTTCAAACGTTATGCTTAAGTATGACGGAAGCGTTGTGCTGATCGATTTTGGTACAGCCCGGGAATATAAGGAAAGGGCAAGCGGCGATACAGCGTGTCTTGGGACACAGGGATACGCAGCACCGGAACAGTTTGGAGGGCAGGGTCAGACAGATGCCAGAACAGATATATATTGCCTGGGAGCTACTATGTACCATTTGCTTACAGGACATAATCCTTCCGAACCACCTTACGAAATGTATCCGATTACTTATTGGGACGCGTCTTTGTCCAGCGGATTAGAAGGAATCATTTTAAAATGTACGCAAAAAAATCCTGAAGATCGTTACCAGACAGCAGAAGAGCTTATGTATGCGCTTCAGAACTACAGAGATCTGGATGCTCCCATGATACGCAAATATAAACATCGTGTAATTTCTTTTGCTACCAGTGCTGCACTGGCGGTTTTATGTGGAGTCATGGCAGTTACGATGCATGTATCAGCCAGAGGACAGCAGAAAAGTGAATATGCTTATCTTATAGATGCTGCGCAGAAAGCCAGTAGTCAGGAAGATAAAAAAGCATATTACCTTGAAGCAATCAATACAGATAGTACGAAAGAAGATGCCTATTTAGGTCTGATAGATAATTTTATTGAAGATGGTGTTTTCACAGACGATGAGGAAAAAACATTGATCCGGCTCAATGCCAGTACACAGAAATATCTTCAGAAACTGGAAGAAACCAATAAACAGGAATATGCAGATTTATGTTTCCGTATTGGAAATGCTTACTGGTTCTACTATGAACATCAGGAAAGCAGACAATCCACAGCGGTTCCATGGTTCACTACGGCAGCTTCCTATTATGCAAATATGGAAGGAATGGAGCAGGAATATAAACGTTGTAATATTTATATTGAAATAGGCAATTTCTATAAGAAAATTATTGCTGCACAGATAGAAGGCACAGATGAAGGTATGTATGGTACATACTGGCAGAATCTGATAGAACTGAAAAAGCTTAATGATGCGGCACCAGACAGAGAATTGATAACTCTCAGGCTGTATCAGGAGATTATCACACGTTCTACAGAATATGCAAAATACCTGAAAGAAGATGGCATTACAAAAGAGGATATCATGACTGTATATAATGAAATTTCATCAGATATTGATGCGATGGAACACAGTTCCAACAGCAAGGTTGACGAAGAAATAAATAATATAAGAAACCTGATGAAACAGGCAGAACCCATGATACGGTCCAGTTATAAGGAGGAGAAACAGGAATGAGCATGACAGTTGACCAGATGATATTGCTGTCGAGACTGTTTCTCGGTGCAATGATAATTCTAACGATAGTTGCAGCAGTATTATTTTTTGTATTTGATGTAAGGAGAGCCTGGCGGATTCTTAGAGGTAAGAAATTACCACCAGTACATAAGAATAAAGCAATGGCAGAGCATGTGACACAGAAGATCAGTACAAATGATCTTCTACATGAGGAACTTCATACACGAAGAATGCAAATGCAAACAGAAAATATTACAAAGTTGCTTCAAAAACAGGGAAATATAGATGATCAATATAAAGGACAAGATGTTACAACAGTATTAGGAGACACCCAGGATACGGTACTATTAGTCAGTCAGGATGAACAGGACAACAAGAACGATATTATGTTGGACATTACCTTTATTCATACAGAACTGGTACTTTAACATAATGTAGGAAAGGTAAGAAGGAAATGAAGAGGAGTATTAAGTTAACAGTGAAAAGAATCAGCTGTCTGGTTATGGTATGTGCACTTTTGACAAGTTCATATCCTATACAGACAGTAGCTGCAGAAACTGATGTGGAGGAAACAACTCCGATAGCACAGGCAGATGTGCAGGAGGAAGATGACAAAGAAGCTGTTCAGAATGAAGCAGAGCAACATTCGGAAGCAGAAGAAGCAAACCGGTCATCAGAGGTTTCAAAGGAAAAGGAGTCAGTTGAAGATCAGACAAAAACTTCAAAGGAAGAAGAAACAACAGAACTGACAACAGAGGAAACAGGTAGCAAAGAAGAGACAACGACAGAAGAAGAGATAACATCCGAAGAAGAAACAACAAAGGAAGAAGAGACGACATCCGAAGAGGAAACAACAACGGAAGAAGAGACAACATCTGAGGAAGAAACAACCACAGAAGAAACAACGACAGATGCATCTCTCCAGATCAGTAATATTATTGTAAATGATATGAATCTGTCTTATGTAAGCGGAAAAGGTGGTTCCAAAGGATATTATGAGGCGGAAGTAGGTGGTTCCGTACAGGCTGCATTACAGATGAATACAGCTCCAGCAGCAGATCCGGATTCAGACACAGATGCTGATCCTAAAACGGCACCAATTTCTAAGAGTTGTACCGTAAAATTGATCATTAAGAATGCAGATGGAAAAGAAAAGACTTTAGATACTCAGACAATTACATTAAATGAAGGTGATGATGCCCAGACAATTTCCGTGTCCGGTACAGTAAAAATAACACAGAGTGGTAAATATTCTGTGCGTATTGAAGTAACAGGTGATGACCTGTCAGATACATCAAAGACAAAGGATGTAGAAGTAACAGTACCAGAAGCAATCAGCGTAAAGGAATTTACCCTGACTTCCCTTAATGTTACATCTGTTGATAAAATTATGGACAATGATGTATGTACAGGTTATAAGATTTCTTATGCTTTAAAGACAAACATTGTATTAGACGGTATGGATGATAAGATTTCATTAAATGACAGAAAGGATGAAATCAAGTACAGTCTGGAACGGAAACAATATACGATAAATAGTAACAGAAAAAAAATTGCTGGTGGAAATTATGCTCAGGAGAGCATTATAGATAAACTGATCAACTCAAACGGTCAATCTCCTGACTGCATGATCGAAGGTGATTTTACAGTTAATACAGCAGGAGAATATCAGTTACAGGCAGTAGCAAATAAGGAAACAGTTACTTCTGAAGCAGTAACTGTTGAGAAACTGGATCAGACTGCAGTATTTGAAACACAGCAGGATGCTTTCCATTTTAATGAGGCTGTAAGATATGAACTGACAGATGGTATTTGTATTGGTAATGCCAAATACTTTGTATCTGATGAACAGGGTGCGGCGGTCAGAAACAGTAATGTAAAGATCACATATGATAAAAATGATAAATCATACAGTATTATTGTAGCAAATCTCAAGAAAGATACGACGGCAGATGTTTACTTTACTGTAATTTATGCAGGAAATAATATATATAAGGAATGGAAGCAGACCTATAAATTATCACTTACCAGAAAAAAAGCAAAGATCACATACACTGCTGATAAAAATAATGATCCTTACAAGTACTGTGATAAAATCACATATACAATACCAAAAGAATATAGTCTTGCGGATGTGACCTGTACAGAAGTAGATGCAGATGGACAGCCTGTAAGAGACAAGCAGCTTACCATTAGTGTAAATAATTATCTGTTGACCAAAAATATTACAGTAATAAATAATAACAGTGATAATAAAGACAAAGCAACAACGTATCTTCGTTTCTATTATGCAGGAAATGATAATTATGATGCAGATGAGCAGATCATTACTCTGAATTTTGCAAAGGAAGTTCAGAAAGTAACTTATACATATAATAAAAAGGACGTATATCAGTTCCAAGAAGAAATACAATTCAAACGTGGAAACAGCGAATATTACGGTACAGCAAAGTGTTACGTAACTGATGAAAATGGTGATGAGGTTAAGAATAGTCCACTTACCATTAAAGAAACGAACTATGGATAGGTTATTGCAGATGAGAATACTGCATTGCAAAATAAAGCACAATATAATGTAACTTTTGAATATACAGGAGATAAATATTTTAATTTAGATATGCAAAAAGATAGGATTGTAACAAAGATATCTTCTGTAGAATTTAATGAAAATCATGAAAATAAAGCGATTGTGATTGATCATATTAAACAAACTACGATTGAAACAGAAGAAGGAACAGTTGTAATTCGTGATGGTTATTTGGATATTGGATTAAATGATACAATGAAAGATTTAATAGTTAATTTTATAGGGGCAATATGTTTTTGCTTTTTAGGATATTTATATATTTTAAATCGTGATAAATATAAATTTGCTACTAATTTTATTCCAATGAAAGAAGGTAAAAAATAAAATGTGTACATGTATTCAATTAAAAACAAAAGATTCTTATTTTGGACGTAATTTAGATTTAGAATATCGTTTTGGAGAAAAAGTAGTGATTACGCCTCGTAATTATTGTTTTTCTTTAAGAAACAAAGATATATTAAAAACAAAATATGCCATGATTGGAATGGCTACAGTTTTTCAAAATTACCCATTATATGCAGAAGCAGTAAATGAAAAGGGACTTGCTATGGCAGGACTTTATTTTCCAGAAAATGCAAAATATTTTAAAAGTAAAGAACATCAGATAAATTTAGCACCATTTGAATTAATTCCATATTTCTTAGGAAAATTCGAAACAATTGCAGAAGTAAAAGAAGAATTAAAAAAAATTAATATTACAAATGAATCATTTTCATCTGATATGCCACTTGCTGATTTACATTGGATGATTAGTGATAAAGAAACTTCTATTGTGGTGGAACAAACAATAGAAGGTTTAAAAGTATATGATAATCCAATTGGGGTATTAACAAATAACCCACCATTTTCATATCATATGATGAATTTGAACAATTATTTGAATTTGTCTCCTTATAATCAAGAAAATCAATTTTCACGAAAGGTTTCGCTAAATACTTATGGTCAAGGAATGGGAGCAATTGGGCTACCAGGTGATAATTCTCCTAGTTCTAGATTTATTCGTTGTGCTTTTTATAAATTAAATTCTATTTGTGCAGATAATGAAGAAGAATCAGTTGTTCAATTTTTTCACATTTTAGAGTCTGTTTTGATGGTAAAAGGAAGTGTAATTACTAAAAGTGGAAAGTGTGATATAACAACATATTCTAGTTGTATGAATCAGGAACATGGAATATATTATTATAAGACTTATTATAATCCACAAATTTGTATGGTTAAGATGAGAGAAGAAGAAAAAAATAAAACAGATTTAACAGTATATGATCTCATGGAAAAACCAAGTTTTCAGCTAATAAATGACAAATAAAAAATAAATGAATTATAAATTTGCAAAAAAATGAATTTTGTGGTAGCATAATAACCATTCAAAGAGGAAGGGGAGTTTTGTATGAATGAAAAAACAATGAAAAAATTAGGAAAATGGATGTTATTTACATTAGTTATGTTAATACTTCCAATCTATGTTAGTGCGAAAGAAGCACCAGCAACATTACAAATAAGTGGTAATGCACCATGGACAACGCCATACTTAGAACCAGGATTATATTATGCACAAAATATTTTAAGTGATGGTAGACCTGCATATTGTTTGGAATATGGAGTGGATAATCCAACGGGTTTAACCGTTGCTAAAATTAAAAAGTTAGATAAGGGATATCAATATATTGTAGAAAATGGATATCCAAATAAATCTATTACAGGGGATGCAGCGCAAGATACATATATTACTCAGATTGCTACATATTGGTATGGTGATCGTATTGCTGGAATTCCAGATGGAAAAGATGGAATGATTCCTGCATATTATAAGCAAAATCCAACAGATAGATATCATATTAAACCAAAGATTGAAGCATTAGTAAATGCAGCAGAACAAGCAAGAAAAACATCAGATCCACAAGCAACAATTTCTGCTAGTGCCAATAAAACTTTGACTTTTTCAGAAGATAAAAAATACTTTGTATCTTCATTAGTAACAGTAAAAGGAAGTTCTAATTTGAAATCATATACTGTGAATATTACATCAAATGTAAAAAAAGCAATTATTTATGATGAAAGTGGAAAACCACGTTCTACATTCAATCCAGGAGAAAAATTTTATGTGAAAATACCTGTTGAAGAATTAGATAATAAAGAACTTTTAACAGTAAAAATCACTGGTAAATTTGTTAATAAAGTGATTTATTCATATTCTGGTGGTTCTTCATATCAAACAATTATTCCACCAGATGTTTGGGAAGAAGAAACAACAGCTGATACAACGATTTCTTTCTATCCAAGTTATGGTAAAATCATTATTATTAAGAAAGATGCAACAACGAAAGAAGCATTAGCTGGAGCAAAACTTGTATTAAAAAATGCAAATGGTGAAGTTGTCAGTGAATGGACTACTACAAATGAACCATATGAAATTAATTATTTACCATTTGGTGAATACACATTAGAAGAAGTAAGTGCACCATCTAATTATGTATTAAGTAAAGAAATCATACATATCACAATTTCAGAAGATACTCCTGAACAGGAAACTATTATGTATAATCAACCATATGTTGAAGTTCCTGATACTTCTGTAAAAAGTTCAACTGTAATTACAATGATGGGATTTGTAATTCTTACACTAGGGGCTGGAACAATTTATGCAACAAAGAAAAAACATTCTAAATAAGAAAAGCCATAGCCTCGCCTTTGGCTTTTTCTTACTTTTATTAGGTTTTTATTTATTTTCTTATTCTTATATTGAAAATAAACGCCAAGAAATCTTTGATAATATGAATTTTAAATTATATAATCAAAAGACACCAAGTAGTGAAACAGAAGAAATTCAAATCCCGGAAATTAGTTCAGTAGAACAGGAGTCTAATACTTCTCTTGAATCAGAAACAGATGTTATCATTCCTCAATATCGAGATAATGCAAACTATATTGGTACTATTACCATTCCTAAAATTAATTTAAAAGCAGGATTTGTATCAATGGAATCTAAAGAAAACAATGTAGATAAGCATGTTGCAATTATGCCAACTAGTACTTATCCTGATGTTGTAAATGGAAATTTTATTTTAGCAGCACATTCAGGACGTGGTAAAATAGCTTATTTCAATAATTTATATCAATTAGTGAACGGTGATACTGTTACCATTGAGTATCGTGGTAAAAATTATACTTATCAAATTGTAAATATTTACCAAGAACCAAAAAATGGGAAAGTAGCTATTTATAGAAATTATAATAAAACAACATTGACATTAATTACATGTACTAACAATAATAGTAAAACACAGACAATTTATATTGCAGAACTCATAAGCGCTTAAAAAGGGGGTGGGGGTTATGGTTCAAATGTCAATATTAGATAAGTTAGGGATTTTTATACATGTCTTTTTGACATCAAAACTCCCATTTCTTTTCTTAATTCTTGGATTTATCATTTATTATTGTAAAAAAATTAGAAAAAAGGTAAATCAAAAAGAAGTATTTATTACTTATGGAATTTTTAGTATCATAATTTTTCTTTTATATCACTCACAAATTTTTTCAGCATTTGATTATATTATGACTAACTTTTTAACGGGTTATTATTTTCCTGATTTAGCACTCTATTTTTTCATTTTATTTATGAGTCATCTTGTATTTTTATCTATTTATTTTAGAATTAATTGGACAGAGAAAATGAAAAAACTATGGATAATTCAATTTATCTTGAGTGAAACAAATTTCTTATTATTCTTATATTTAACTGCAAAAAATAAATTAGAAATTTCTAATTCATTATCACTTTATCAAGACAAAAATATTTTAGCATTATTAGAGTTAGAAACTTTATTTGCAATTGTTGTTATTATTATTTTTATCTTTTTATGGATTTTAGAGAAAGATAAAATGAGAAGCATCAAAATTGTAAAAGAAGAAGTAAAAGAATTACCTAAACCATTAGTACAGACAGAAATTGTTTATCGTGATAAAGATCAATCTGTATTACAAGAAGAATTAAAAAATTTACAAACAACGTTTGATGAAGAACATTTAGTAGGTATTCATGAACTTCGTATGTTGAAAATAAAACAAAAGAAAGATTTGTTAAAAATTTATAAGAAAATGATAGAATTGCAAATTCACATCCATGAAAATGAAGAAGTTGATGAGGATTTTGATGCAATTGAATCAATTATTGATGATAGTGAAATGAATACTGATCAAAATTTTCATCAATATATTAGTGAATTAGAACAACGTCATCAAAATCATATGAATACAATGAATGATGTCATAAGAAATAATTTTTAAAAAATTATTTCTTTTTTTTGCAGGGATTTATCTTTTCTATCTTGTATGTAATTGATAGGAGGGATAAAAATGAAGAAAAAAATGATATGTTTTGGTTTAATTTTATTTTTTGCTTTCATGTTAAATTGTCGTGCAGGAAGCAATGATACAAATATAAAAATTGAATATATGGATAATACATATACTAATTTAAATATTTTAGGAAAGCAATTTTCTAATAAACAAGGTTATGTATTTGCAAATAATAAAATTGCCTATTGTGTAGAGCCAGGTATTTATATCTTATCAGATATTTATGATTCTACTCCTTATTTCGATGTTGCAAAAATTACAAAAGAACAAAAAGAAAAGATGGAACAATATGCCTATTATGGTTATCAATATCCAAATCATCAAACAAGGAATTATTATTTAGCAACACAACAATTAATTTGGGAAACGTTAGGAATGACTGATATTTTATTTACGACTGGTTTAAACCGTACTGGTCAAGTTATTTTAGTACTTAGAGAAAAAGAGGAAATTTTACGATTAATTGATGAAAATGCCAAAAAGCCATCATTTGATGGAAAAACAATAAAATTAGAATCAGGAGAAAAGACAATAATAAGTGATGAAAATTATGTTTTATCACAATATCAATTAAAAGAATCATATCAAGGAGTTGAAAAAATAGAAAATGAATTACATATCAATGCTTATAATCCAGGAAATACGATTTTGGAATTTACAAAAGCAATTCATCAAGAAACAAGTATGATTTATAAAAAAGAAAATTCTCAAACATTAGCTACTTTTGGATTACATCATGAAATAACAGCTAAATTAAATTTAAATATTGAAGGATATTATTTAGAGTTAACAAAAAAAGATGAGAAAACAAAAGGGGATGCTCCTATTGGTAGAAGTTTAAAAGGTGCTGTATATGAAGTAAAGACCAAAGAAGGAAAACTAATGGATACTTTGATTACAGATGAAAATGGTTTTGCAAAATCAAAAGAATTACCTGCATCAGTTTATCATATAAAAGAAAAAATACCATCTTATGGTTATTTACTAGATGATAAAACTTATGTACTAAGATTAGATAAAAATATGAAAATATATAAAATGGTAGCTTATGAAAGTCCTATCGAAAAAACGATAGAACTGATAAAATATAGAGAAGATATTGATTTAAAACAGAATATTTTAGAGCCTAACATTACATTTGAATTTATGAATAAGCAAACAAAAGAAACATATACAATTACAACAAATGAAAATGGAACAGCAAGTATTTCACTTCCGTTTGGTAATTATCAAGTAAGACAAATCAATACAACTGAACAATATCAAAAAGTAAAAGACTTTGAAATCATTATAAATGAAAATAGTGAAGAAAAAGTTGTTTATGAATTGCTTGATAAGCCTGAAGAGGGAACAATTAAATTACTAAAATTGGGTGATACAGTAAATGGAGAAGAAATTTCATTAGAAAATGTAGTATTTGAGTTATATCGTATTTTTGAAGATAATCAAACTTTAATTTCTACAAAGGAAACAGATGAAGAAGGAAAAATTACATGGGAGAAATTACCATTTGGAAATTATTGTTTAAAGGAAATTAAAACCCAAGATGGTTATCAATTGTTAAAAAAAGATCATTGTTTTGAGTTACATGGACAGGAAATAAAGAAATTAGAAATAAAAAATGAATTAATAAAAACAGAATTAGAATTAACTAAAGTTGGAGAAAAAATGATCAAGATTGAAAATGGTATTGCACAATATGAATCTATTCCTTTAAAAAATGTAGAATTTACTTTATATCGCCAATCTTCTAAAGATGAAGAAATATTAAAATTATATAGTGATGATTTAGGAAAAATTAAATTAAGTTATTATTTAAAACCAGGACGTTATTATTTAAAAGAGACTAATATTCCACAGGAATATCAACAGGAAAATAAAAAATACTTTTTTACTGTGGATAAGTTATATCAGATTCATTTAGAATTTGATCCAATTATTCATAATATTAGAAAAAAAGGGCAAATTATTTTAGAAAAAAAAGATGAGAATCAATTACCATTAAATCATACAACATTTGCTTTATATGATGAAAATAATCATTTATTATATAAAGAAACAACAGATGGTAGTGGTAAAATTACTATAAAACAATTGCCAGTTGGTAATTATTATTTAAAAGAAGTGAAAGCAAAAGAAGGATATTTATTAAAAAAAGAAAAAATACCAGTTACTATTAAAAATGATGAACAAGTGATTACATTATCTATTATAAATAAAAAAGAAACATATCCAAATACTGCTGATTATATTACTGAAACAAAAAAATGGATTATTGGAATTACTTTATTAGGATGTGGATTATTATTATTTGGAATGATATTAGATAGAAGAAAATGAAATGGATAAAGTTTTTAGCATTACTCATATTAATTAGTAGTGGCATTTATTATTATCAATTTACTAATAAAGAAATAAAAAAAACAAAAGAAAATCAAAAAATAATAGAACAATATCATAAAAAAAGGCGAGTAAGTGTAGATGTTTTAGGAATTATTACATTATGTAAAACAAGGAAAAGCAGTGTCATAAAGAGAGGTAATGTAGATGATATTATTTCTAAAAATCAAGTTGCTTCTTTAAATCAACAATTAAATGTGAAGGATGATATCTATTTAGCAGGTCATAGTATTCCCAGTGTATTTGGAGATTTACATCAATATCAGGTTGGTGATCAGTTATTATTAACTATTCATCATAAAAAATATTATTATGATATATATAAAATTGAAAAAATATTGATTGATGATTTTACACCTTTTTTACAAGTAAAACAATATCCACGATTATTGTTAATGACATGCACAAATGATTCTAATGTACGATTATTGGTATACGCAAAATTAACAAATGTTTGACAGTTAATAATTGACGAATGAATAGAAACAAGGTAATATGAAGATGAAATCATAGAGGTGTTAAAAATGAAACATAAAAAAGATGAAATTTTAGTAAGATCATTAAAAGGGGAATTTGATTGTGTTAATTTTATGGTAAATCAAGATCCTAATAATATTATGAACTTTAAAAAAGTTTCTGAATTAATTCGTGAAATGATATATGAAAAAGCAACAAGTAAAGCAGTAGAAATAGAAAATAAAAATGGGACAATGACCTATTTATTTGTTGTGGATAAAAAATATAAAAAAAATGCTGGTGTTAGTCAAGTTCGTGTTGTGTTAGGAAAAGATGCACTACAAAATCGTGAAGATATGCAAGATGGAATGACAATGAGAGAGGTTTTAGAAACATATACAGATAAAACAGTTAAAATGGTGAATGAAAAACGATTTGCTAAAATAGGACGTTTTGTTATTAAAACATCATTGGCCGCAGGAATTACAACTGCAACTTTATTTGGAATTGGATATGCTTTAGATAAAGAAGTACCAAATGGTTTTGATCAATTATCACCAGAAATTCAACAAGAATATCGTGAACGAGGATATATTAGTGAAAATGGGTATGAGAAATTAAGTGATGAATTAAAAGAAAAGATATCATTTCCAGAATTTTATGATCGCTTTGGACAAGATGTTTTATATGGAGAATTTGATGTCAGTGAAGTAGAACAATATATTGCAGAACAAGGACATACGAGATAAAAGGCTTATGCCTTTTTTCATTATCAGTGATATAATGGAAAAAGAAAGTTGGTGAAATTGTGAAGAATTACATCAAAGGAAATTATCGTAAAAGTATTTTTTCATCACCAAAAGGATATGTAATTGGATTATTTAAAGTAAAAGACACAAATGATGAACGATTAGTAGATTACGTAAATAAAATGATTACTTTTACAGGTTATTTTCATGAATTAAATGAAGATGATAATTATATATTTTATGGAGAAGGCATAGAACATCCTAAATATGGATTTCAGTTTCAAGTTAGTGAATATGAAAAAATTAAACCCGAGGATAAAGATGGTGTGATTGAATTTTTAGCAAGTGATTTGTTTCCAGGAATTGGGGAAAAACAAGCAACGTTGATAGTAGATGTATTGGGAGAAAAAGCATTGGATAAAATTTTAGAAGATGCTAGTTGTTTATCACTAGTTCCTAAGTTATCGTCTAAAAAAGCAAAAAAAATTTATGATATTTTAGTAAAATATGAAGAAAGTCATAAAACGATTGTTTATTTAACGGAATTGGGATTTTCAATGAAAGATGCTTTAAATATTTATAATGTTTATAAAGCGTATACGATTGAGCATTTAGAACATAATATATATGAAATCATGGATGAAGTAGACGATATTTCATTTTTGAAATTAGATCAAATTGCTAGAAAACAGGGTATTGATTTATTGGATGAAAGAAGAATAAAAGCTTGTATTTTATATATAATACGTACATTAACATTTCAAAATGGTGATACTTATTTTGCAAAAGAAGAATTATACCAAGCTGTTTGTTCTTACTTAAAAAATGAAATAGAACAAACACAATTTTTACCATTGTTGAATGAGTTAATTGATGAAGAAAAAATATATCAAGAAAATGATAAATATTACGATAGTGAAATTTATAGAGCGGAAGTTGAAGTAGCTGATAAAATTGGTCATTTATGTCGTCTTCCTAAAATTAAATATAAAAATTTAGAAAAAGTTGTTGGAAATTATGAAAGTCATTGTGGTGTTACTTATAATAAAAAACAAAAAGACGCAATTTTGAAAGCTTTAACCAATCATTGTTTTATTATTACAGGAGGTCCAGGAACTGGTAAAACTACAATTATTAAAGCAATTATTGAATTGTATCAAGAATTAAATGAATTAAAAAGAGAAAGCTTAGTAGAAGAAATTCGTCTTTTAGCACCAACGGGAAGAGCAAGCAAAAGGATGAGCGAAGCAACATTATTACCTGCTAGTACAATTCATCGTTTCTTAAAATGGAATAAAGAAACAAACGAATTTGGAGTAAATGCTTTTCATAAAGATCATGGGAAGCTGATTATTGTCGATGAAGTAAGTATGATTGATTTATCATTACTTCATAGTTTATTAGAAGGATTAGATAGTAATATCCAAATTATTTTTGTTGGAGATTATAATCAACTTCCTAGTGTTGGACCTGGTCAAATTTTAAAAGATTTTATAGAAAGTAAAATTATCCCTACAATAGAATTAGATTTATTATATCGTCAAGATGAAAATTCATATATTACAACATTAGCTCAAGAAATAAAAAATAATCAATTAAGCGATAATTATCTAAAGGAAAAAAGTGATTTTGTTTTTTTAAATTGTTCAAGTCAATCATTAAGAAAAAATTTAAAAAATATTTGTCAACAGATTCTTAATAAAGGATATACAGAAAAACAAGTTCAAATTATGGCTCCTATGTATCGTGGTATGAATGGGATAGATAATTTAAATAAAGAGTTGCAAGAAGTTTTTAATCCACCTCATAAAGATAAACGAGAGATGACTTATGGTGATGTGATTTTTAGAGAAAAAGATAAAGTATTGCAACTGGTTAATATGCCTGATGAAAATGTATTTAATGGTGACATTGGAACAATTGAAAGAATTTTATATGAAAATGAAACACCTTCTAAGAAAAAAGAAATATATGTTGATTATGATGGATATTTAGTAAAATATTTACCAAAAGATTTTAATAGTTTTAAACATGGATTTGTAATTACTATTCATAAATCGCAAGGAAGTGAATTTCCTGTAGTGATTATACCAATTAGTATGTCATACCATAGAATGCTTTATAGAAAATTAGTTTATACAGGAATTACTAGAGCTAAAAAGAAATTAATTTTATTAGGTGAACCAGAAGCATTTTTAAAAAGTATTGAAAATAATCAAGAACAAATTAGAAAAACTACTTTAAAAGAACGTTTAAATTATGAAAAATAGGAAATATTAATAATGTATGTAAATAATTACATACGTTCATATTTTTTAGCTAAGAGGGTGATTTTATGAAAAAAATGAGTTTTGCTATGTTAGTAACAGGTATGGCAGCAGGAGCAGGTGCGTATGCTGCATATCAAAAATATAACAAACCTATGATGAATAAAGTAGAAAAGGTTGTCAATAAATCATTAAAAACAGCAAATGATAAGTTAGAAGATATGATGTAAGAAATTCTTCCCGTTTGGGAAGAATTTTTTTTGAAAGAATAAAAAAATATGTTATAATAGATTTAAGAATAGGGGTGGATGTTATGAATTATCCTTCATGGGTTGCTTATTTAGTGGCACCTGGATTATTTATTTTTTTAATCATTTTATTTGTTGTTATTAGTGTGATTGTTTTGATTTCTTTAAAAAAATTACATGTTATTAAGGTAAAAGAAACATATCGAAAAATTATATTACCTGCCTGTGTGGTTACTTTTTTATCATATATAGTAGGAACGTTAATTTTGTTAGTGACACAATTTTTATCTCGTTTTGACTGGATTAATACTAAATTGGCAGAACCATTAGTAACGAATCCATTTACAAATTTTTATACATTTTTGTATACTTTGATTGCTTTTATGATATCGTCTGTATTGATATACAATTTAAATAAAATTATTACAATGAAAGCAATTAGACTTTCTAATGGGAAAGAATTTCGTATCGCATTAGCATTAACAATTTTTACAGCACCATATTTGTTTTTCATACCAAATAATACTGTAAAAGTACAACCAAATAAAATTGAAACACAAGATGTAGAAAAAATAGAGTCATATCGTTCTATGGATTTATCTGATGTAAATAAATTAAAAGAATTAATGAATTTATTAGAAAGTGCGAATTCATATAAAGATGTAAAAGCAGATACTACAAATAGTCCTAGAACAATTACAATTATTTATGAAGATGGAATTAAAACACCTGAAAATAGTGTATTTGAAAAAGATAGTGCAATATTATTAAATTTATTTTCAAATATTGATCGTGTTGAATTTATTTTAGGTGACGTTTATTATACATTTGATTATAGTGTAGTAAATACTATTCATCAAAACCAATTAAGAAATATGAAGATTGAAGAATTACTTGAGTATTATAATATGTAAAGAAGTAATTCTTTTCTTTACAAAAAAATTTAAAATCGTTATAATAAAGTTAAAGAATAGAGCGTGATAAAATGAAAAAACAAGGGTTTACACTAGTAGAACTTTTAGGAGTTATTGTAATATTAGGAATTATTGCTTTAATTTCATTGCCTCCTATTTTAAATCAATTAAATAGTTCTAAAAAAACAATTAATGAATCAACCTTAAAATTAATATATAGTGCTGGATCACTTTATTTGGATGAAAGACAAAATGATTATATTCGTACACCAGGAAATGTTTTTTGTGTTACTCTACGTGAATTAGTAGCAGATGGAAAATTAGAATCGCCTGTGACAGATGCTAGTACTGGAAAAGAAATTGATTTAGGAAAATATGTAAAATATACGGTGAATAATCATGGGGGATTAAATTATGATAGTCAGTTATATGACAGTTGTACCCCACAAGTAAACTAGGTGATATTATGAATCATAAAGGATTTACATTAATAGAGTTATTAGCAACACTTACTATATTAGCTATTTTAACAGTCATTGTAGTACCAAATGTTTTTGGTTCTATTAATCGTTCTAAACAAAGTGCATATGAAAATCAGGTAGAAACAATTATTAATGGTGCAAAAAATTATTATGCAGATCATGCTGAATTATTGCCAAATAGTGGTTCTAGTTCTACTGTGACAGTTGGAACTTTAAAAACAAATAATTATATTGATAAGGAAATAGAAAATCCTAAAACAGGTGAAACATTTAAAAATACGAGTACTGTGAAAGTGACAAACACAGAAGAAAATTATAAATATACATTTCAAGAATAAGTATTCATAAGAATACTTTTTTATTGAAATTTCTTGTATTTCAACAAAAATATGGTATAATCAAATTAGTTATCTCAAAAGCAAGGAAAAAGAAGTAGTAATAACTCACCTTTTTTAAAAGAGAGTCTACGGTTGGTGAAAGGTAGATAAAAAAGCGTTATGAATTCGTCTTTGGAGCTTTATATAAGAAAATATATAACGGTGACGCGTTATAGTCATAAAGATAGTTTATACTATGAATTAAGGTGGTACCACGTCAAGTCACGTCCTTATTAGGATGTGACTTTTTTCTTTGCTAAGATAGGAGGAATAATATGATTGAGAAAATAAATGGATTAAAAGAAGAAATTCAAAAGAAATGTCAGATTGTATCAAGTACAAAAGAATTAAATGATCTTCGTGTTGAATATTTGGGTAAAAAAGGACCTATTCAAGGATTAAGTAGTATGATGGGCAGTTTAACTATCGAAGAAAAGAAAGAGTTTGGTCGTTCGTTAAATGAGTTAAAGACAGAAGTAAATCATTGGATAGAGGAAAGAAAACACGAATTAGAAAAAAAAGAATTAGAAGAACGTTTAGAAAAAGAATCAATTGACATTACACTTCCAAGTACTGAGTTAAAAGTAGGTGGAGTACATCCTATTACAAAAATTATTGATGAAGTAGAAGAATTATTTGTTTCAATGGGATATGATGTTGTAGAAGGGCCAGAAGTAGAATTAGATTTATATAATTTTTATATCTTAAAAAGTATCCATAAAAATACTGTAATGATATTATATTGTTCACCAGTATATGATAATACATATCAAACATATAGCATTAATGAAGTACAAGGTAGAGAAATAACTATAGGTAAAAATACTAATTGTGATATATCTTATAATTCTGTAAATATTTCAGATATACATGCCACAATTAGTTTAGTTAATAACGTATATATTTTAACACCAAAATCAATTCTTTATATAAATGACTTGTCGGTATCTAGTCCAACAGAATTAACTAATGGAGACGTTATATTTATTATGGGATTAAAGATAATATTTACTAGAAAAAATAATATGACATCTTTAATTATAAATAATCCAGTTAACTTAGTTAATATTAAATTAAATGCTGTTAATGACAAAAATATTATTGATGCTGAATATACTGAGTCAGATGATGAAATTGATATGGTTCTATATGATGAAGATGATAATTTTCATAAAAAGCCTAGATTTTTAAGAGAAATAGAAACATTACAAGTTAACGTAGATTCTCCCCCAGGAAAACCTGCCGAAGATGATAGACCCTGGATACTTACCGTAGGACCAATGTTTACTATGAGTATGATGTCACTAACTAGTGCCTTTTCTGCCTTAAATAATTTAACTGATGGTAATACAACATTAAAAAGAGCACTTCCATCATTACTAGTAAGTGTTGCAATGATGTGTGGTACATTATTATGGCCTACGATTAGTAGAAGATATGAAAAGAAAAAACGTGAAAAAATGGAAAAAGAGCGTCAAGAAAAATATCGTAGATATATTGACGAAAAAAGAGAAGAAATTAGAAATGAAATAACTAATCAAAGAAATATATTAATAGATAATTATCCCACAACAATGGAATGTCAAAATATAATCTTATCTAAAATGACAAGATTATGGGAACGTAGACTTGGAGACAATGATTTTCTAACAGTTAACTTAGGTATAGGTTCTGAAGAAATGAAAATAGAAATTAAATACCCCGAAGAACACTTTTCTATTATGGAAGATGATTTAGTAGTAGTAGCAAGGGAATTAGGTAAAGAACCTAAAAATATGGAAAATGTTTCTATTCCATTATCTTTAATTGATAATAATGTTATAGGTATAGTAGGTAATAAAAATCAGACTTCTTCTTATATGTCACAATTATTTATTCAATTAATGACATTTCATAGTTATGATGATTTAAAAATAGTTATGTTAACCAATAAAGATAAAGCACATAACTGGGATTATTTAAGAATATTACCACATTGTTTTAGTAATGATAAATCAATTAGATTTTTTGGGGAAAACAACGATGATTATAAAGAAATATTCTATTATTTAGATAAAGAATTATCAGATAGAGCAAGTAGTGATGTTAAATTTTTAAATAAAAAGTCACAATACTTATTAGTAACAGACAATTTTAAATTAGTTAGAAATTATGATTTTATGAAAAAGTTATTAAATTCTAATGAAAAACTAGGATTTAGTTTAATTATTTTAACAGAAAAAATAACTAATATACCAGATCAATGTAAATGTTTTGTAAATATGTTCCAAGAAAAAGCAGAATTATTTTTAAATAAAGTCAATTCCTCTGCTAAAACTTTTGCAGTAGATTTAAATACAAAATATAAATGTTATGAATGTGCTAAAATGTTAGCGAATATTCATATAGATATAGAGTCAGAAGCAGAAGGACAATTACCTAAGAAAATAGGATTCTTACAAATGTATGATGTAGGTAAAATAGAACAATTAAATGCTTTAAATAGATGGAAAAAGAATAATCCTATGTTAAGTTTAGCAGCTCCAGTTGGAGTAGGTAAAAGTGGAGAAAGAATAGTACTAGATTTACATGAAAAATATCACGGACCACATGGATTAATTGCAGGTATGACTGGTAGTGGTAAATCAGAATTTATTATAACATTTATTGTATCTATGGCAATTAACTATCATCCTTATGAAGTACAATTTATTTTAATTGACTATAAAGGTGGTGGATTAGCGGGAGCCTTTGAAAATAATACAATTGGCTTAAAATTACCACATTTAGTAGGTACCATAACAAACCTTGATACTAATGAAATAAAAAGAAGTTTATCTTCCATAGAAAGTGAACTTAAAAGAAGACAAAGATTATTTAATATAGCCCGTGAAAAGAGTGGAGAAAGTACAATTGATATATACAAATATCAAAAAATGTATCGTGAAGGTTTAATTGATGAACCAGTATCACATTTATTTATTATAAGTGATGAGTTCGCGGAATTAAAAAAAGAACAACCAGAATTTATGACTCAATTAATAAGTACTGCCCGTATTGGTCGTAGTTTAGGAGTACATTTAATACTAGCTACACAAAAACCAAGTGGAGTAGTAGACCCTCAAATATGGAGTAACACAAGATTTAGAATATGTTTAAGAGTACAAGATAAATCAGATAGTACTGAAGTAATTAAAAGACCAGATGCAGCATATTTAAAACAAACAGGTAGATTTTATTTCCAAGTTGGATTTGATGAAATATTTGTTTTAGGACAAGCAGCATGGTGTGGAGGACAATATATTCCTTCGGAAACGATAAGAAAGGAACTAGATACTAGTATTAACTTTATTGATAATATAGGTAATGTTATTAAGAATGTTGAAACTAGAAAACAAGTTGAAGTAGGACCTTCACAAGGTGAAGAATTAATAAATATCGTTAAATATTTAGATGTAATAGCCAAAGAAGAAAATATTAAATGTAGACCTTTATGGCTTGCAAAAATACCTGATGTTATTTATGTTAATGATTTAATGAAGAAATATAATTATCAAAAAGAAAACTTTGTTATTAATCCTGTAATTGGAGAATTTGATGTTCCTACAATGCAACAACAATTTATCTTAACCTTACCTCTATCCAAAGAAGGTAATGCCTTAATATATGGTTCAGCAGGCTCAGGAAAAGAAAACCTAATAACAACTGTATTATATTCTTCGATGATAAATTATACTCCACAAGAAGTAAATTACTATATAATAGATTTTGGTTCTGAATCACTTAATATGTTTAAAAAATCCCCAATAGTAGGAGATATTCTTCATATTGATGATAAAGATAAACTAAATAATTTATATAAAATGTTAAATACAATAGTAGAAGTAAGAAAGAAAATGTTTTCTGAATATAATGGAGATTATGATACATTTTGTAAAAGAAGTGGTAGAACTGTACCATCAGTAATAGTAATAATAAATAACTTTGAAGCATATCATGAAACATATGCCGACTATGATGACATATTAACTATTTTAAGTAGAGATGGTTCAAAATATGGAGTATATTTTGTATTAACAGTAAGTACTCCGAATGGATTAAGATTTAAACTTAAACAAAACTTTACCCAAGAATACGTATTGCAACAAAATAGTAATGATGATTATACTGCAATACTTGGTAATGTCAAGAAAAATTATCCATCAAAAATATTTGGTCGTGGAATATTTAGAAAAGAAGATATATTTGAATTTCAAACTGCCTTTGTATGTGAAAAAGATAAAATACAAGATTATGTTAAATCACTATGTATTAAGCATTCAGAAGCAATGAAAGAACGAGCAAGACCAGTACCAGTATTACCTGAAGTAGTATCTTATAATAATATTAAAGGAGATATTACTAATGATAAGAATGTAATTATAGGTATTGCAAAACAAAGTTTAAATGCAGTTAAGTTTGACTTTAAGAGAAATTTAATTAATGGTATATCTTCTAGTGATATAAATTCTATCTTTAAGTTTGTTAAACCATTTATTAATCAATTATTATATCTAAATTATAGTAAACTTACAGTGATAAATGCCGAAGACTTTGTATTTGAAGATAATTATAAGAAATATATTGAATATATAGATAATGACTTTAATCAATATTTTGATAACTTATATAATTATATTGTTTCAAAAAATGAAGAATATATTAAGAATAACTATAGTAGGTCTTCTTTAAAAGATATTAAGAGAAATACTATAATAATTCTTGGTTATGAAGCATTTAATAATAGATTATCTGCAGATAATAAGAAGAAGTTAGGAACATTATTTGAAAAATCAAAAGACTTAGACATAGTTAACTTTATAATAATGGATAGTATAGATAAATATAAGAAGTTAGAATTAGATTTCTGGTATAAGACATGTGCTAATCCAAATGATGGTATATGGATAGGCCAAGGAGTAGGGGATCAATATACATTCAAAGTATCTCAAAGAACTCCTGAATTAAAAGAACAAATTAATGATGAATTCTGCTTTGTTATTAAAAGAGGTAAACCAGTATTAGTTAAATATGTTTCTAAATTCGAACTAAATTTAAAGTAAAGAATTAATTTCTTTGCTTTTTTTCTTCTTCATAACTAAGGTTATTCCGAAGTATCTAATGCCTTATTCTAAGTCATTAGATATAAGTTTTGAACTTAAAATTTCAAAACTATTGCCTTATTTTTGTTAAAAAATATTATTTTGTGTAAAAAAAATAAAAAAATTAATATTATGTATTGCCAAGTAAGCAATTTTATGTTATATTTATATTGCTTACTTTTTTATGGCGATGTAGCTCAGTTGGCTAGAGCGATCGGTTCATACCCGATAGGTCGTGGGTTCGACCCCCTCCGTCGCTACCATATGAAATTATACCCTTGTAAATCAAGGGTTTTATTATTTTTAAAATTCTTTTACATCTTATTTATATCTTATTTTTTGAATTTATTATAAAAGTTAAAATAAAGGGATAATATCTATATCAGTAATCTTAGTAGTATATTTTAGAAAAAACACTAGTTATGCTAGTGTTTTATTATTTTAATTGTATCTTTTTTACGAGTTTTTTAGTATACATATTTTCAGGTAATTTTCTTCCTATCATATTAATATTCATTAATTGTTCAGGATTTTTACTCATCATAATACTTCCGTGGCCTATTAAATTAATTAAATAAAAATCTTTATTTAAGTCATTGCTATATTCTTTTTCTAATAGTTTTAAGATTTCTTTGACTTCTTCGATTGCGCCACAAGGTAAAGATTCTTGTGTAAAAGGAGCACCATCAATATAACAATGAGAATGAATCATATAATTTATATTAGGCAATAATTCATACAATCTAACTTGTATTGGGGTATCAATCGAAGGTTTACTATCACCACAATAATATATCTTTCCATTTTCTAAAAATACTGGAACAAATTCATCAATACTAATAAATTCTTTATTTACATTTCTTTTACTTACAAATATATATTTACCATCCCTAAATGATGGAAATCCTTTAGGACATCTAAATGAAGCGTTACCTAAAAATCTTTTAACATCTTTTGTTTCAAATGTTGCTTCAGCAAATTTAGAAGCATATTCTTTTACAAGATTTAAAAATACTTCTTTTACGGGTATGATTGGATTACTATCAGACTTATATATTTCTTCTTTAAACATATTGAAGAACCAAGCTAAGTCACCATTGTTTTCTTCTTTTGATATAGTTGATTCTCTAGTAATGCTCTTTATGAAGTTTAATCTATCTATTAATTCTTCAGCACATTCTTTAATATTAGTACCTTCATACCATACATTACCAAGTGGATCAAATAATTTCATACTATATAAATCGTTCTTTTTACTAAACTCTATTGTTAAATTAGATTTTAAGGCAAATGATCTTTGAAGTAAATCTTGAAATGAATATTTATTATCTATATTTCTTTTCGAAGATACTAACATTGCTTTATAATTTATATCCTTAACATTTCTAATTTTAGGTAATTCATTTAAAACATTTGCCCACCAAATAACATTATCATAATTAATAGATAATTCTAATATTTTATTTAAATCATTATAATTTCCTCCATTATATACAGTTACATTTGGTAAATACTTTGCAAACTCATTAACAATTTTTGATTCTTTTCCTCCGTTTAAATCCCAATTTCCACCCACAAATAAAATTTTATTTTCCATTTTTCATTCTCCTAACTAATTTCTTTGCTATATCGTCTTTACCATGAGATTCTTCTATTTCATTATTTTTATCAATGATATACGCTATATGTTCACCATTTCTAATAGTAGCTAGATCATTTGCTACTACTAAATCACATTTATTTTTATCTCTTAATTTTTTTGCAACACTTATTAATTCTTCTTTAGATACGCCATCTAATAACTTAAATCCAACTAAATATGTTTGTGGACTTAAATCTTTAATTATAGATATTATTTTTGGAGTTTGTTTTAAAACTATTACTAAATTATCTTCATAAGATGAAATTTTATTTCCATTAATAATTTCTATATTAGAAAATGCTTCCTCCAAATTGCTTGTATTTTTTATACTTGCTTTAATTCTTTCTATTGTTGTTACATAATCTGTCATATAATCAGATACTGCCATAGAATGTATAAAATAATCTATTTTTTCATTTAAAAGTAAATTTTCTATTTTATTTTTTAAACTTATTGTGCCATCTATTTCAATAACTTTTATTCTTTTATCTAATGGTCTTAGTGAATTTTTAGAACATACATAATATATAATTAAATCACCATTTTCTTTTAATAAATGATTGGCTATTGTCATTCCCAATTTTCCACTTGATGAATTAGTAATTTTTCTGACATTGTCTATTTTTTCACTTGTACCTCCAGCAGTTATAACTATTTTTTTCATATTATTTTTTCTCCCTTACTAAAACTTTAACATAATCTATTATTTCTTCATTTTTAGGTAGTTTACCTTTTGCTTCATATCCACAGGCAAGATGTCCAATGGTAGGTTCTATTATTTTATAACCATATTTTTTTAACTTTTCTAAATTATGCTGAACTATTGGATTTTCATACATTTCATTATTCATTGCAGGTGCAAATACGACTGGAGATTTTGTTGCCATAATAGTTGTTGAAATCATATCATCTGCTATACCATTTGCAACCTTTCCAATTATATTTGCAGTCGCAGGTATTATTAAAAACAAATCAGCCTTTCTTGCTAAACTAATATGTTTTACCTCAATATAATCTGGCCTTTCAAACATATCAGTAACTACTTTATTACCTGATAAAGTTTCAAGAGTTAGTGGTGTAATAAATTGACAGGCATTCTTTGTCATAATTACATCAACATTTGCCCCTTGTCCTTTTAAATAACTAACAATACCACATGATTTATAAGCGGCTATTCCCCCAGTTATTCCTATAACTATATTTAAATCTTTAAACATAAAAATTCCTTCCTTTCAATTACATTTTATTACTAATGTATTGATAAGTAAAATATATTTATGTTATAATATCAATAAGGAGGACTTATA
>ENA-ORNF01000938-ORNF01000938.1-human-gut-metagenome-genome-assembly--contig:-NODE-938-length-27677-cov-6.634386_pt1 | contig 27677 bp, 30 predicted proteins | sample MGYA00242110_ERZ509012 | MGnify/ENA primary metagenome ERZ509012 (study PRJEB26280, sample SAMEA2338714) | human gut metagenome | biome: human gut; feature: human-associated habitat; material: faeces...
ATGTTATTTTGGTTACCCGATAACACCGCAGACTGAAATAGGTGAATATCTGAGCGGAAAAATGCAGGAGCTTGGAAGAGCTTATGTTTGTGCAGAAAGCGAATTAGGCGCAATAAATATGGTAATGGGGGCAGTATCAACAGGTGTAAAAGCTATGACGTCGTCTTCTTCCTGTGCAGTTGCCCTTATGCAGGAAGCTTTGTCATATGCCGCTTCAGATGAATTACCGGTTGTTCTTGTTAATGTTATGAGAACGGGGCCGGGGCTTGGATATATTTATCCGGCGCAAGGTGACTATAATCAGGCTGTTTATGGAGGCGGAAACGGCGATTACAAAATTATAGTTCTTGCTCCTTCTACGGTGCAGGAATGTGTTGATTTAACATATAGGGCATTTTATCTTGCTCAGAAATATAGAAATCCTGTTATACTATTGGCGGATGGTCTTCTCGGGCAGATGATGGAGCCGGCAAGCTTTGGCGAATATCCTTATCCAGAGGTAGATGTTTCTTCGTGGGCATTAACCGGTGCAAAACAGCGTGAAGCAAGAAGCATTTATTCTTGTGCAAGAGAAGAAAAAAAACAAATTCAGCATATTTATGATTTGCATAAAAAATTTGAAAAGATTGCAGAAAACGAAACAACTTATGAAGAGTTTAATACTGAAGACGCGGATATTATACTTGTAGCATTCGGGTCAATGACTCGTAACATAAAAGCAGCTATGAATGTTTTAAGGAAGAAAGGGATTAAAGCCGGATGCTTTAGACCCGTAACCTTATCGCCATTCCCTCATAAACGTCTTGAAGAATTGGCAGAGCTCGGTAAAGACTTTGTTGTTGTTGAAATGAATATGGGGCAAATGCTCAAAGATGTTAAGTATGCTGTAGGCGGAAAATCAAAAGTTGAGTTAGTAAACAGACCTTGCGGCGAGTGGTTAAGCGTAGAAGAAATTGTTTCTTCTGTAGAAAAAATAAGGGAGAAAAGCTATGCAACAAGTATTTAGTATTCCTAAATCAATGAAAAAGGATTTTCGTTATACATTCTGTCCAGGATGCGACCATGGTATTGTAATCAGACTTGTTGCAGAAGTTATTGATGAACTTGGTATAAGAGAAGATATGATATCATCAACATCGGTTGGCTGTTCGGTGTTCTTATATGATTTTCTTAATATAGACTGTGTAGAAGCTCCTCATGGGAGAGCATTGGCATCCGCAACCGGAGTAAAAAGAGCCAGACCTGATAAAGTTGTATTTACATATTCTGGAGATGGCGACTTCGCTTCTATAGGTATTGCTGAATCATTACATACTGCACTGAGGGGAGAAAAGATAACAAGCCTTTGTATAAATAATACAACTTATGGTATGACCGGAGGGCAGTTAGGTCCTACAACTCTTATGGGGCAGGTTACTACGACATCACCTACCGGAAGAAATAAGGATTATTTCGGGTACCCGATTAAGATTGCAGAGCATATTGCTTTATGCGATGGTACCGCTTTTTCAGCGAGAGTTGCAGTCGATACTGTGCCTCATATTAATGATGCTAAAAAAGCTATTAAGAAAGCTTTTCAAGTGCAGTTGGACGGTTTAGGCTTTGGTTTTGTAGAAGTATTGTCTTCGTGCCCTACAAACTGGCATTTGTCACCGGAAGATGCTCACAAAAGAATAAGAGAAGAAATGATGCCTGTATTCCCTCTGGGAATATTCAAAGATACATCAGAGGAGAGTAAATAATGGAAACAAATTTTATATTAGCAGGCTTTGGCGGTCAGGGTATTCTTCTTGCAGGTACAGTCCTTGCAAATGCGTTTATGCTTGAAGGGAAAAATGTAACCTGGTATCCATGCTACGGTGCAGAGATGAGGGGTGGAACTGTAAATTGTGAAATTGTTGTATCTGATACAGAAGTCAGCTCGGTACATAAACAGGATACAGATTACGCCCTTGTGCTAAATCAGCAGTCTTTTGACAGATTTATAGAACGTGTAAAAAGTGGTGGTACGATTATTGCTAACTCTACGCTGGTAAAAGAAGCGCGCCCTAGAGATGATATTAAGTATGTTTTTGCGCCGATGGGTGAAATTGCAAATGAACTTGGAACCAGCAAGGTTACAAATGTTGTTTCGCTAGGAGTTCTAGCATCAGTTTGTGAAATTGTTTCAAGAGATTATCTTGCATTAGGGGTTGAGAAAGTTCTAGGTGAGAAGAAAAAATCACTGCTTCCTTTAAATATAAAAGCATTGAATAGTTTAAAAAAATAAAGAGCCTTAAGGCTCTTTATTTTAACCAGAGAATGTTTTGTAAGAAGCTTCAATGTTGTCGTTGATAACCTTTTCAACAGCTTCGATTTCTGTTGTAATCTGAGTTCTTTCATTATCAAGTCTTTGCAGTTTTAATTCAAGGTTTTTATCTTCCTGCTGGATAACTTCTGTTTTAGCATTGATTTCTTTATTTTTCTGGTCATATAAATATGTATCATATTCATATTTGTTATAAGCATCTTCGTAAGCTGCATCATCAGTAACCGTTTCAGCGCTGACTGAAATTGCTGTCCAGGAAGAAACTGTTCCATCTGCTGCATATGTAGGAATTGCAATTTGTGTAATTCTTCCGTTTGTCGGATCAAATGTTAATTGAACATCGTCATATGTTGTATTTTTTGTATATTCTCCGTTAGCTACATAGCTGTAAGTTGTTGCGTTATTATTGCCGTCATCAACATCGCTGATAAGAACAAATACTGCATTATTTTTATTATCATAATACATATAGAAATCATCTGCATCATATGGATTACCTTGAGCATCCTGTAGCCCTGAGTTAGCAATTGCATCACCGTACGTTTGCTTTTCTTCTTCTGTTAATCTGTGGACACCTTTATCGCCAACGGTTACTCCATCAATATCGCCCTTTACAGAGTAAGTTTTTGCATTAGCAGCATCTGATTGCTGAATATATTTTACTCCTGATTTTAATTTAAGAATATTTGGCTGAGAAGAATCTGTTTCAAAATCTGATAATTCAGCTTTTCTTACCTGTCCATTTTCTTCAACCCATATATTAGCCATATCGCTTCTTGTAATATAGTTTGCAGCAGTCGTTGAACCGCCGCCAATAGTTGTTGTTTCTGCTTTTACCTGAACAGCTCCGGTTGTGCCAGAAGCAGAAGTTGTAAGAGCATAGTATGTAAGTCCGTCAACCGGAGTTCCTGAAGAGTTTTGTGAAAATTTATTACCGCTTTTTGTATAATAAGTTCCGCCCTGAGAAGGGAATGAATAAGTTCCATCCCCGTTATCTGTAAGGGTAATAGGCACCATATACTGACTGCCTTGTGTATCCTGTACGTAGTTACCGGTTGGAACTTCTTCATTTGGAGAGAGACTAACTTTAGTAGGATCAAGCTCAATACCTTTGAATGAACCTTTAGAATTTTTATCTACAAGAGCTATGGTTGCATTTTGCTGCAAAGAATCACCATGTTTCTTTTCCTGCATTGTTACTGAATAAAAATCACCGTCCGGTTTAACGCTGTTAGCATCAAAAGTATATTCTGTTGCGCCTAATTTGCCAGAGTATTGAATAGTCTGAAAATCAGTTGTAGCAGGCGGAGTTGGAACGGTCATTGATAACAAGCTGTTGTACAATGCTGTTGCCTGTTGAGATAAAATTGTTCTTTCCTGGTTGATTTGCTGACCTTGATATTCAAGGTTGGACTGTCTTGCTTGTAGACTTAACAATCTTGCTTGTGATGCTGACATACCCATAATTTAGTTCTCCTTTTTCCTTATTAAGTTGTATATTTTTTAATTTCTGGAAATGTAACTTTATATTTGTTTTGTTACATTTTGTTTAGAAAGGAGATTGTAATGCAGGTCGTCGAGCCAATTCGAACCAGAAGTAAGATAGAACGCGTAAAGCAGGTGCTAAAGTTAAAAAAAGAAAGAGATTTTCTGCTTTTTGTAATGGGAATTAATTGCGGACTGAGAATATCAGATTTACTAAAACTAAAAATTTCAGATGTAAAAAACAAAACCCACATAGAAATTACAGAGCAAAAAACGGGTAAAAATAAGCGTTTCCCTATTACCCCTGTTATAAAGAGTGTTTTAAGCAATTACATAAAAAATAAAAAACCGGAACAATGGCTTTTCGCAAGCCAGAAGGGGCCAAAAGCAATAACAAGGATACAAGCTTATAGAATAATTAAAAATGCAAGCAAAATCGCAGGGTTAGATGAACATATAGGAACGCACAGTTTAAGAAAAACTTTCGGATATCATTTTTATCAACAAACAAAAGGTGGAACGGAAAAGTTTTTGTTCTCTTGGGCAAAAGACAAGGGCGGCAACGGAAAACAGTATCTTTGTACTTTGGACGATGATAGTTTTAAACAAAATTTGTATGAATTCGGATTTTCTGAATGTGAATTGAATTTTGTGTCGATTGATAATAAGGCGGTCGAAAATGTTGTTGCGTTTGACTTTTGGCATAGTGCGGAGGGGAATTTTTCTCTGAATTATCATATTTATTCCGACTTTGAATTTTCTTCTCAAAATGAAAAAAAGACTTATCAAAATGCCCCTAAACGCAAATGGACATTGCGTTTTCAGAAAACAAAAGAAATTAGAGAAAAAATTGAAAATTTCTTTATAGCGAAACGTGGTCGTTTTCGGTCGTTTAAGTGGACGTGGGATTCTGCTAGGGGCGGCGACGGCCAGACTTACAACGTTCGATTTGCCGATGACACTTTGAATTTGTCCATTTCTGAATTTGGTTATGGCGAATTTGAAGTCGATTTGATAGAGGTATTTTCGACTGAAAATCCGCTCTCTGAGGTTGAAAAGGACGAAATCATTCCTCGAAAACTTTTGAAAATCGAACTCGAACAGGGTTCGGTTTATATTTTGGATAACGAAACTCTCGAAAGCCTTGATTTTAATGGCGAAACGTACATCGGTGCTCCACTTTCTCATGGAGAAATCAAAAATGACGACAACTCGGCAGTTAATAAATTGGAAATAGAACTTTCTAACGTAAATCTTGCTATCAGTGGGATTATAGGCAATCGTGGCGATGTTGTGACAAATGCGTTTGCGATTTTAACGTTGGTATTTTTGAATGTTAATACAAACGAATTGATTTCAAATTGTCAAAAAATCTTGTATAGTGGGCGTTGTAACAATTTGAGCCTCGATTTTGAAAAAGCAACGATTGACATCGAGACTGAACTTGGCGGTTATGAAAAATTAGCACCGATGATAAAATTCCGTCCGACCTGTCAGGTAAGGCGTTTTAAGGATTGTCGCTGTGGTTATTCAGGAGAAGCAACGACTTGCGATAGGACGTACAAGAGATGCTCTGATTTGGGCAATACGAACAATTTCAGGGGCTTTCCGAGTTGCGTAATGGAAGCAGTTGTGAAAACTTAGAGGTGAATTATGGAAGAAAAAATTGAAGAATTGCTCAAACAAATCGGGCGTCCGTATGAAATGTTCAACGATGACGGTACTTATCAGGGCTGTTTTTATCCTGTGCAATTTTTATACCCCGAAAAACCACGCTATAAGTTGCGTTCGAACGATGATGACAAAAATTATTGGTGGGGCTGCGAAAAAATTCGTGAGCATTGCAGAGAAGTTTCTGACGAAGAATTTTATCAGACTGGAGATATAGTTGTGACGAGGTTTAAGGACGAATTGCACGTTGCAATTTTTTGGCAGTTTGGAAAAATCATTCACGTTTTTCGTGATCACACTTTGCAAATCGGTCGACTCAAAATGTTCAAAGATTTCAAGGTTTTTCGTGTGAATAGGTAGGTTTTATGGCAATTCGAGCATTAATTACCTTGGCGACAAAAATCGTCAAGGGCGTTTTTAATATTGTAAAAAATATTTTTGCAGGAAGTTCATCATCAATATCAAGATTTGTTTATGGCGGAATCGCTGTCGCTGCTGGGGCTTTCTCGAAAAAACTTCTTTCCTCGTCGAAAAAAGGTATGGCGGCATCGCCGAGTTATCAGGGCATACAGTATACCCAAATCGACCCAGATATGCCGTTGCCGTTGATTTACGGAACTGTTCAGGTTGCGGGAAATCTGCTTTGGCAAAATTCGACCGATAAATTTACCCAAAAAATCATTGCTTTTTCAGAGGGTGAAATCGACGATTTTACGGATATAAAAATCAACGATATTCCAATTTCATCGATTGCTGGCTGTACGGTTCAAAAATTTTTCGGCACATCGACACAGACCGTTTCCTCGTTTGTTTCCGGGGCAACTCAGGCGGATAAAATTAAAACGGTCGGTTCGTTGAAAAACGTTGCGTATCTTGCGATTTCGGCAAATCATTCGCAGAAAATCGGGTCGGATTTTAATGTTACGACAGTTATTCGTGGCAAAAAGGTTCGTGTTTATACCTCGGAAACCACTTATAGTGTGCAATACAGCGAAAATCCCGTTTGGATTTTATTTGATTTTTTGACCGCATATAATGGTCTTGGTTTGGGTTTGAATGATAATTCAACGCTTGATAACAAGACTGTTTCGGGGATTTTTGATATTCAAAGTTTTATCGAAGCCGCTGCATATTGTGATGAGAAAATTTCTTACACGACAACTGATGATAGCGGAAACTCAATTACCGCAACGCAATCTAGGTTTACATTCAATATGGTTTTTGACGTGCAAACGAGTGTTCGGACGTTGCTTGATGAAATTTATCGTTCTTGTCGAGGTGGTTTGTTTTTCAAAAACGGCTTATTGCAGTGCAAAATCGATAAACCAGAGGTGGTTTCGAAGGTTTTCAAAGCGGAAGATATTTCGAATGAAATTTTTAAAACAGTTCCGAATGAAGAACATTATGACATTTTGAAAGCAGTTTATATTTCGCAAAAGCATGAATGGCAAAAGGTTGAGGCGTTTGCAGAATTGGAAGAACGCCGAAGTGGCGTTCCTGTTGAATATTCGGTCGATATTTATTCTTGTACGAACTTTCACCAAGCCAGCCGTTTGGCTTGGTATTACCTGAATAGCAAGAGTTTGCAGCCATATTTTGGTTCGTTCGATACTGATTTTCGGGCGTTTGACCTCGAAGTCGGTGATGTTATAAAATTCGATAGTGCGTTGATGGGTTTAAAAGGCTACAAAGTAAAGGTTACGCAGATTACAGACGATGGGGCCGGAACTTTTACGGTTGATTGGCAAACTTATGACGAAAGGCTGTATTCGGACGCTGTGAGCGGATTTGAACCACATATTTTGGTTTCAAAAAACACAGACTTCTATCGGAAACCTGATGATGTTTTGAATTTTAACGTTGTCCAGTCTTTGAATACGTTCAATTTTTCGTGGTCTCAACAGGAAAATTTAAAATATGAAATTCGAGAAGGAACTGATTGGATAACGGGAAATGTAGTCGGAACGAACATTTCTGGCGATGTTTTTTCATCAAAAATCACAAGATGCGGTTTACATCATTTTATGATTAAATCTTTCAACGGTTACAATTATGCGGCAAATCCTGCTGTTGACTTGGTTTACGTTGATAGTATTCCCGAATCGAATATTATTTTAAATAAGCCGATTTTGACGAATGACGGCTCTTTCGACAATTCTAAGTTGTATCAAAATATTTTAAAATTAGAATGTCAAAATATTCTTTGGCAAAAAATTAATACAAAATGGGACGGTGATGAGGTCGAAAAACTTGCAATAAACGGTCTTTGGGGCGTTGGGAAAAAGAACGGTTCTTTCTTGAGTGAAGTTTTCGATTTGGGAAAATTTTTCCGTTCAAAAGTTTCGCTTGAAAAGGAAATTTTTGGAAATTGTGAAATTTTCTTCAGATATGCTGATGCAGAGCAAAGCCTCACAGAGAAAGCGTTTGTTCGGTTTACGGAAGGGGAATATTCGTTCAGATATTTTCAATTCAAGGTCGTTTTGCAAAGCGATGTTGGCGAAATTTCTTATATTAAAAATTGTATTGCAAACATTGATGTTCCTGACAAAACGGCACATTATTCAATCGAAATTACAAACAGCGAAGAAGGAATCGTTCTTGATTATTCTGATGTAGGTTTTTATTCTGTGCCTAAAATCGTTGCGACAGTAAACGAAAACATCTCCGCATTTCCGATTGTTACAGAAAAAACGACAGAATCTGCAAAAATTTTTGCAATAACAAACAATGGGGCTAAAACGAGTGCCACCATTGATGTTCAGATTACAGGTTATTAGAGGAAAAATTTATGACAAATACTTATGAATGGACTGATAATCCAACGGTTTCGGGCGTTTCTGTGTATGACCCCGATGTTCTTAATGAGTGTTTAATGCACTTAAAATACGATATTCCGAGCAGTTATGACAGTAAAATTGAAAATTGTTCGACAAAAAATTTATCAAATGTTACAACGGATGGCAAAGATACGGCTGTTTCTTGGGGAATGCCTGATTTCAGTGCTGGCGTAAGTGCAAACTTACCGTTTACCGCCCCTAAAAACGGTATTTGTGCATTCGAGGGTTTGTGCAACGCAGGGCAATATTTCACCTTATTTGTAAACGGTAATAAAGTAGGGCGTACTTGTGCAACACAACAAACCGGAAACACATCAACTTTATTGTTCAAAGTCCAAAAAAATGACGTTATCACTTATGAATACAGCTACAACGAAATTAGCAAAGAAATGACATTCTTTCCACTGAAAGGAGCGAACTAAATGTTCAAATATGCCAAAATTATAAATCAACAAACAGGACTTTGCGAAGTCGGAGTCGGCACTAACACTCAGTTTTACAACTCTATCGGTATGTCGTACTTGGACGTATCTCAATCAGATGTTGATAATTGTTGGTATCTTTCCGAAAAATGTCCGCAAAAAGCCGAAGAACAAAAACTTTCGGAAGCAAAAATAATTAAACAGGCTGAAAATACAAGACTTGCAAAGCTTGCGGTCGAAAACGGCCACGTGGTTTTTAAAGGTGCAGAATTTGAAACAAACGCACAAACCGTGGGCGATTTGACCGCAACAATGCTCTTGATGCAAGCAAGCGGACTTGAAACGTATCTGTGGCTCTCTAAAGATGACCAGTCGATATCATTGTCGATAGAGGATTTTGGCACTTTGGGCGGATTGATTGCAGAGTTTAAGAATACGATTTGGCAAGAAAAATACATCGCTTATAAAACGCAAATCGAGCAAGCCGAAACCATTGTGGCTGTTGAAAATATTGTGATTGAGTATTAAAAACGAAAGGAAAAACTATGAAATTCATTGAAATTTTAGCATTTATTAAGGAAATTATCGCAGACGACAACAAAATGGCGAAATTCAGAGAAATCGTCGCAGACATTAAAGAACTTGTGAACGACATTAAAGACGTCGTCGGTTTCTTCAAAAAAGAGCAAGTGTAATGATTGCGTTTGTTTCCTCGGCAATAAAGGCTTTTGCGGATTGCTGCAAGAGCCTTTTTGATTTATTCAAACAGAACAAAATTCAGCAATCTGAATCGGCAATGCTCAAAGACCGTGTAAATTTGCAGATTGCAACGGACTTAGCGGAGCAGATTAATTGGAACATGCGGGAATATTTCGCCGCCGACAGTCAGTTCACGATGTGGACTGCGAGGTTGTTTTATGACGGCTTACACAAAGATGAAAAGCGGCTTTTCCGCCGATTTTACAAGCAAAAAATGAAAATCAAAAAACGCATTGAAAAATTGCAAAAAGAGTTTGAAAAGGTTAATTAAATGAGTTTTGAACATTACATAACGTTTGCGATTGTGTGTATAAGCGTTACGGCACTGGGGCTTTTCGGGGTGATTAAAGCCTGCGATTGGCTTATCGGCTTGAAATACAAATCGATTGCAGATTGCTCACGCACCCGTCACGATTGGGCTGACTGCCTTAAAAAAGAATTTGCAAGCAAAGAAACCGTCGTAAATCTCAAAGAAGATATGGACGAAATGAAAACAAAAATCGACGATATCCACGATGTCATAATGACTTTCGCCGTCGAAAGTTGCAAAAGGAAGGAAAAATGAAACGAATAATTTTGCACTGGACTGCGGGGACGAATTTCCCCAATACGACTGATTTACAGCACTATCATTATGTTATCGACAAGGGCGGAAAAATCACCGAGGGCGTTTTCCCTGTAAGTGCAAACGAGGTTTGTAAAAGTTATAACAACAAAGCACTTTATGCGGCACACACTGGCGGTGGAAATACAGGCTCAATCGGGGTTGCGGTCTGTGGAATGGCAAATTACAAAGGCAAATTGTCCGACACAAAATTTCCCCTCACAAAAATTCAAGTCGAGAGAATGTTCTCATTTACGGCGGAACTTTGCAAAAAATACGGCATTCCTGTTACGCCCGATACCGTGCTGACGCATTATGAATTTGGCAAAAGTCACCCAAACACAAGCAGTTTCGGCAAAATTGACATTACGATTTTACCGCCGTATTTGTCCGTAAAACCAACCGAAGTCGGTGATTTTATCCGCAAAAAAGTTAAGTGGTATTTGAAAAATAGTAAGTGATAGTTTTAAGGTTGATTGAAAATCGGAAAATATATTAAATAAATTTTGTTCTAAAAAGTTTATTATTGGTAATGTTAGGAATTGAGAATGTTGCCGTTATTCTTTTTAGCAGCAAGAATACGGAGGAAAGATGCAGACTAATTTAAAAGAAAAACAAGAGTATGAAAAGATTATCGATGCTAAAGTGGCATCGCAGATTTTGGGTATTTCTCGCTCATCAGTTTACAAAATGGTAGACAAAAAACTCATTGACTATATCGAATACCCCGATGCGATACGATTTTATGAAACCGATGTTCTTAATTACCTTAAAAAACATCGAATTAAGGCTGTATAGTGTAAAACTCCGTCGTCATCTGACTTCGGAGTTTTTTATTTTCTAAACTTTTTCACCTTTTTCTTCAATTAAGTATTTTTCATCAAGTTTATTTTTTGGGTGAATATCCAATTCATTTAGCCTTTCAAGTTTGCTAAGCAGTCCGCCTTGTCCCTTAACCGTTTTGAATGCACTGTCAAAAGCAATTGCTGTCGAATTTAAACTTGCTCGGATTTTTTCAAGTCTATCAACAAAAAGCACTAATTTTTCGTAAGCATCTGTTGCTGTTTTCAAAATATTTTTTAGGTCTTTAGATTGGTTTTGTTGTAGCCATGCCCGATTGATTAATTTTAATGTCGCAAAAAGTGTTGACGGGCTGACGATAAAGATATCTTTTGTCCAAGCGTATGAGACGATTTTTTGGTTTGCATAAACGTAACTTGCACAAGATTCCAACGGCAAAAACATCAACTTGAATTCCGGGGTGTGCAAGCCCTCAAGCGAATTGTACTTGCCGCTCAAATCGTCAATCATTTTCATAACTTCGCTATAAAAATATTTCAAACATTCGCTCTTTTCGGTATCGTCATTGCTATTGCAAAAATCAATGAAATTTTTCAACGGACATTTTGAATCAATAATTATGTTTTTATTTTCGGGCAAATCAAGCACTACATCTGGGCGTTCGCTTGTTTCAGAGGAATCTTTAAAAGTTTGTTGAGTAATATAATTGCCCTTTTCGGCGTCATCACGCTTGTTTACAAGCCCTGCTTGTTTTAAAAGATTTTCCAAAATCATTTCGCCAAATTCCCCTCGTGCTTGAGAATTTGCCTTGATTACGTTGGTCAATTCAGTTGCAGTCAAGCCGATTTTTTGACTTTCTTTGACAAGGTTTTCAATTTTTTCTTTGAGCGTTGCAGTATTGCACTCGCCCTGTTTATTGAATTCTTCGACCTTTTCTCTGAATTTTTCAAAATTTTCTTTGATAGGTTTGAGTTTTTCATCTAAAGCCTCTCGGTTTTGTTCCCGAAGGTCGCTTTGTTCCTCTTTTATAACCTTGTTGGCTATTTCTGTAAAATCTTTTTTCACAATCTCCTGAAGTTGATTTAAGACGTCAAGTTTCGATTTATCTGCCGTTAATGTTTGCATTTCTTTTAATAAATCTCTATTTTCTCGTTGAAGTTCGTTTCTTTCCGAACTTAGACGGTCGATTTCAGATTTTTTAATATAATTACCTGTAAAAATCCCGAAAATAAGCGTGATTATAGCAATAACAATATTTAAAATATCCATGTTTTCCCTTCAAGTTTATCCAATTTTCAATTTATATTTTTTATTATATAAACAAAATGTGTCAAAAACGGACGTGTTATTTTAAATCGCCGTGAGTGTCCGTCCCACCTGTTTTTACAAGATTTAATTTGTCGGCAATTTTCTTTACGGTTTCAGCAGTATGAAATTTCACAATAGCCCTGTGTCTGCGGTACGGATAATAACATTCTAAGCCGTCAAGTCCGATTTCGACCAAACATTTTACAAAATGTTCGTGATTGATTGTCCAACAACAAGCAGAGTGTGCCAACACTGCGATTCCGCCTGCTTCGTGTATCGCTTTGATTAATTTGGGAACATTTCTTCGGTCAAAAATTCTCACGATATCTTTTTCTGTGTCGGCTTTATTCTTTGCTACGAAAGGTTTTAGTGCATCTGAACGCAAATCAATGCCATAAGCGAGCAAATGAAGAAAAATTCCTCGATACCAACAGTCAAACTCAATACCAGTGATGATTTCAGGGTATTCGTCAAGATTTATCAACTTATATCCGTCGAGTGTGTTGTGGTCACAGATTGAAAATTTTTTTAAACCTTTTGCTCTTGCCTGTTTAGCAAGTTCATCAGCGGGCAATTTTCCGTCTGAAGCATTAGAATGTAAGTGAAAATCGACATTTTCCCAATAATCTTTTTCATTGTACTCGTTAAATAATCTTTTTATGCTATCTTTTGTTGCGTTCATAGTGTATAATTTTCTCAAGACGACATTATTATAACAAGAACAATAAAAATTATGGCAAAAAAATCCGAAAACAGAATTTCAATGATATTTAACATTTTCAAAGACGGAATCGTCTGGTACTGCAAGTATATGGACGTTTTGCTTAAATATATGCTGTTTCCCGTATTTGGACAAATTATCGGACTGGCATTGATTTTTACCGCAAATTATTTCTTTGTGGTAAATATTCCGCATTTAATCAAACAATATCCGATTTTGGATAATATCCCGTTGGTGTTTACGCTCCTTTTGATTTGTGTATTCCCAGGGTTTTTGGTTTTTTGTAAAGCGTTTTACGATTACATCATCGCAATGGGTTCTTTGAACTCAATGGCGTATGTTTCTCGTGGCGAAAAGATGAAAAACAAACCGCTCGACCCGAAAACGCACGACGATGTTCTCAAAAAAAGATTGGGCAATTATATTGTTTTGATTTTGCTAATCTCACTTTTGGGCTTGATTGGAAGTTTTCCGCTCTTCATCATTCCGTTTGCCATTGTATTAGTTTATTTGTGCCTTGTTTTCCAAGTCTTTATGCTCGAGGAATCTACCCCGCCATTGGCTGCTTTCAAGAGAAGTTTTGATTTGGTTAAGACGAATTTCGGCATAACAAGTTTGCTTTTAGGACTTTCTTTTGTTTTAACGTATGTAATTTTGCCGAATTTGTTTGTCTGGGCTATTGATAAGGCGAATGCGATTGACTTTTTGGCATACCCAATTCATAAATATTTGGAAATTTTGCCTATTCAAGACATTGTTAATTCTTCAATCGCATCATTAACAAGCGGATTGCCTTTGGATATGCCGATTTCTATTAATACAGATGCTGCTTTTAACATTCACGACATTGCTTGCAGTGTAGTTTGCAGTTTAATTGGATTTGCTGTTATCGGTTTGCTTTTGCCGATGAGAAGTTGCTGGTTTACCTTGTTATACAAGACTTTTGACTTCGAAAAAGGTGAAGAGTTAAGAAAAATGGATTACAAAAAAGAATATAAAAACAGAAACAAAAAGGGTTAATATGTTCGTTTGCAGAAAGTGTAAAAAAATCGATAATTTTGACTTGATGTTGAACAGAAAGTACGATGGTGTGGGCAAAGTCGAGAAAAATATTGACTCAAACGGAAAATTGACGATTACTGTGGACGGATACTCGTTCGTTCCCGATTTGGATTTTATGAATAATTATGCGGTTTGCGGCTATTGCGGCGGAATTTATTGCTGGGATTATTTAAAGCAGGTGAAATAATGGGCAAATCGGTCGGAAAAACAGAATTAAAAATTTTAAAATATGACGACAAAATCAAACTCAATTCGGGTGTGGAATTTGGCCCGATTGAAATTGCTTATGAAACTTATGGCGAGTTGAACGAACAGGGTGACAATGCGATTTTGGTGTTGCACGCTTTGACGGGAGATGCCCACGCCGCTGGATATTACAGCGAAAGTGACAAAAAATACGGCTGGTGGGACGAGATGATTGGACCTGATAAGGCTTTTGACACGAATAAGTATTTTGTTGTTTCATCAAATATGCTTGGCGGTTGCTCGGGGACGACGGGACCCTCTTCGATTAATCCTGAAACTGGAAAGCCTTATGGTTTAACGTTTCCAGTGATTACGATGGAAGATGCCGTTCAGGTGCAAAAAATTCTTGTAGATGCTTTGGGCATAAAAAAAATGATTGTCGCAGGTGGCTCAATGGGCGGTATGCAAGCGTTGGAGTGGGCTACGGCGTATCCTGATTACGTTTCGAAAACCGTCATTATTGCTTCTACCTCAAGGCTTACGGCACAAGGGATTGCGTTCAATGCTGTTGGTCGTAACGCAATTTTGTCGGACGAAAATTTCAACGGCGGTGACTATTATGATAAAAAACACCCCGAAAAGGGCTTGTCCGTAGCAAGAATGATTGGTCACATTACTTATTTGTGCGAGGAATCTATGCACAAAAAATTCGGTCGACGTTTGCAGGATAAATCGAAACTTGATTTCGATTTCGGAATTGATTTTCAGGTCGAAAGTTACTTGCAACATCAGGGTTTGACGTTTGTTGAGCGGTTTGATGCAAACAGTTATTTGTATATTACAAAAGCGGTCGATTATTTCGATTTGGCGGATAAATATGGCTCGTTGGAAGAGGCGTTTAAGCACGCTGACAGTGCATTTTTGATAATTTCTTTCTCGTCAGATTGGCTCTTCCCGACAGAACAATCGAAGGAAATGACGAAGGCACTCGTTCGTGCCGGAAAAGATGTTTCTTTTTGCGAAATCCAGTCGCCGTGCGGGCATGATGCCTTTTTGCTCGAATTTCAAACCCAAACGGAAATTATTAAATCTTTTTTGAAAAAGGATACTGAAAATGAATAACGATGAGGCTTTACACGCAAATTATAACCATATTGTACCGTTGATTGAAAACGGGACGAAAGTCCTTGATTTGGGTTGCGGTGACGGCACTTTGCTCAAAAAACTCATTGATGAAAAAAATGTACACGGTAAAGGGATTGAAATTAATCAAGAAAACGTCATTGAGGCTTTGCATAAAGGGCTTTCGATTATTCAGGGTGATATTGATGAAGGGCTAGAGGATTTTGCGGATAACGAGATGGATTATGTTATTTTAAATCAAACTTTGCAATCCACACAAAATCCTGATTTTGTAATCAAGGAAATGCTTCGGGTCGGAAAGCACGCCGTTGTAAGTTTTCCTAATTTTGCGTATTGGAGAATTAGATTTTATTTGCTTTTTAAGGGAAAAATGCCGAAGTCGAAAATGTTGCCGTTTGAGTGGTATGATACGCCGAACATTCACCTTTTGACGGTTCGAGATTTTTTTGATTATTGCGAAAAAAGAGACATTAAGATTTCAAAGTCCATTTTGACAAGACGAGGAAAGGTAGTCAATTCGAGGCTTAGAAGGACTTTTGCGGATATTTTTGCAGAAGAAGTTATTTTTGTAATTCATAAATAAAAATACATTAAATGCATGAGTGATTTTTGCCGAAAATCCTATATTCTGTAAGTGTGGGAGAAAGGTAAGTATGGCTGAGAACGGTAAGAGTGAAAATAAAGCACCCGCTTCAAAGAAAAATGTCTTTGAAAAAGGAAAAACGTCCTATATTCCAATGGGACAGTACGTTCCAGTGCATAAAGTTCCTGACAAACTTTCAAAGGAAGAGTTGTCAAAAATTGATGCTAAAGATTTTTTGAAAAAAACGACAAATCCTTTTGAAAAGAAAGACTTTCAGGAACATAAATTGTGTTTTTATGATGGAGATTATTTGAAACAACAAACTCTCGAAAAGACTGACTTGTATTCGTTTTCAGGTAATATGCTCGTAAGATTTTTCAAAATAATTTTCTTCAATCTTCCGATTATTAATTTTTTGTATTTAAAGTTAAAAGAATCGAAAATCAGAGATTCAATTTCAACGCTTAATTCGTTGAATGGCAATGTTGATAACTATGCAAAGCATTTTGAGGGAAGAAGCATAATGAATGAGCAAAAGTATCAGCAGATTTGTGCAGAATTGATTAAGGCGAACAACATTCAATCGCAAATCAAGCGTGAGATTTTGCAAGACTTTTAAAATTTTTATTACAAATCTATAACATGTCTTAAAAAAGTAAAAAAAATTCTTTACTATTTTTTATATTTTCTATACTATGTTTCTATAAAGCGGTAAACAAAGAATGGTTAGAATATCCTCGAAATACCGTGATTTCAAGTCAGGAAGCGATTTTTAGCAGTTTGAATTGATAAGAACGAGGATTAGAAATATAAGATTTATTTCTGGAGGTCTTACAAAATGTACGATAATTACACAGACACACCTGCGAGAATTAAGGTTATTGGTGTCGGCGGCGGTGGCGGAAACGCAGTAAACCGAATGATTGAAAACGGTATGGAAGGTGTCGAATTTTGGGTTATGAACACCGATAAACAAGTTTTGGATCGAGCAAAAGTCGATGAAGCACACCGTATTCAACTTGGTCAAAACGCAACAAAAGGCTTGGGTGCAGGCGGATTTCCGTCAGTTGGTGAACAAGCAGCGAAAGAAAGCCAAGAACAAATTACCAAAGCGGTTGAAGGTGCTGATATGGTATTCATTACAGCAGGTATGGGCGGCGGCACAGGTACAGGTGCATCTCCTATCATTGCACAAATTGCTAAGGATTCAGGTGCTTTGACAATCGCTGTCGTTACGAAACCTTTCTCTTTCGAAGGCAAAAGAAAAATGAATTTTGCGATAGAAGGTTACAACAAACTTAAAGATGAAGTTGACTCGATTATCGTTGTTCCGAACGAAAGATTGCTTGAAGTTGCAGGCAACAAAGCAACTTTGATTGATGCATTCACTATTGCAGATGCCGTTTTGACAAGAGGTGTTCAAGGTATTTCAGATATCGTTGCACTTCCTGGTGTTGTAAACGTAGACTTTGCAGATGTTCAAGCAATTATGAAGAACTCAGGTACAGCGTTGATGGGTATCGGCGTAATGTCAGGCGAAGGCAGAGCAGTTCAAGCAGCAAACGCAGCAATCAACTCACCGCTTATCGAATCTTCATTGAAGGGTGCAACTGGTGTTATCGTAAACGTTACAGGTGGTTCGGATATGACATTGTTCGAAATCAACGCAGCATCACAAGTTATTCAAAAAGAAATTGCGGACGATGCAAACTTCACATTTGGTGCAGTTATCAACGAAAACATTATGAATTCAAGCGAAATTCAAGTTACGGTTATCGCAACAGGCTTTGATATGAAACCTGCTCCTGAAGCACCGAAACAAACAGAAAAGTTGAATGTGAGCGATTTTTTCAGTGGCAAAATGAGCAACAACAATAACAACGCAAATACACAAAATGTTGCTCCGAAAGCACCTGCTGCTCCTCAACAACAAGCACCGAAAGTTGAACAAAAGACAGATTTCCCGATTAACTACGGAAATCAACCAAATAACGGTCAAAAGTCGGTTGATATCGACCTTCCTCCGTTCTTGAAATAGTTAAGACTAACAGAAAAATTAAGGGTGACAGAAATGTCACTCTTTTTTTTTGCGTATACAGTAATTGTCATTCTGAGGGTTAAACTTGAAAAATCTATTCTGCAATCGTTTATCCAAGATTCGCTTCGCTCAGAATGATTTTATGGGTTCACTGCCATTGCGAGGACGAACGAAGTGAAGACGTGGCAATCCGGTTCAAACGGAGACACTATCATTGCAAAATTGTTTTGTGTCGACTAAAATTTTCACAGAAGGTGAGGTTTTTATGAAAAAAATCGCAACATTTTTGGCAACGGTAGTAGTAATTTTTTGTGCAAACTGTCTTGACAGAGCGGAAGCGTGGGTAAACCAAGACATTAAAAAAGGTTTAAATGCAAGGATAGAGACAATTTCGCCCGAAATGAAAACGTATTTGGATACGGTTATGGCAGAATTGAAAAAAGGTTATAAAGAAAGTGATTTGCAAAAAAATTGGCAATCTCAAATTTGCTTTCAAATTGACAAAAAAGGAAATGTTTACGACAAAAACTATGTAATCAAGGACGGTTACTGGATTAACGAGGATGTTGAATATGCGATGATGAAACTCAACAAACTTCCCGCTCCGCCGAAGGAATACAAGCAGGAAGTGATTTTCGTGACATTCAAACACGTTCCTTCAAAAACAGAGATATATTTTACCAATGTAAACGAAAATTAAATAAAATTAAGAAGATTAAAATAAATTACATTTGTAACAAAATGACGAACACTCGAAGTTATGCTCGGGGGGTCGTTTTAGAGAAATGTTAAAATTATGACAGAAAACATTGACAAAAAAGTTGCATGACCATGAGAAAAAGGGTATGATTGAAAAACGCCCCTAATGGAAATTTACATGAGTGAGCGGACAGACAAGATGGTCTGACAGCCAATAATAATGGGGTTGTACGGGATTTGTTAAAAACACCAAAGGAGATATATATACATGGAAAAGATTATTAAACGTGATGGTGAACTCGTAGATTTTAGCGAGGACAAAATCACAGAAGCGATTGAAAAAGCAGGGCGTGCATCGAAGGAATTTGACCATAGTACGGCTAAAAATTTGGCTGCTCAGGCTGCTGAAAAAGCGTTTGAAATTTTGAAATCGAAACAACAACTTTTGAAAACTATGACGGTTGAAGAAATTCAAGATATTGTCGAAGAAGTTTTGCTCGATTCTGCATACAAAAAAGCCGCAAAGTCATACGTAATTTATAGAGAACAACGTGCGAAGGTTAGAAAATTCATTAACGATGCAAAAGTTGATATGGTTGATGAATACTTGCACGAAATTGACTTGAACGTAAAAGAAAACGCAAACATGTCATATTCTGTTCAAGGTTTGAACAACTACATCGCTTCAAATATCAGTAAAAGTTACTGGCTTAACAAGATTTATCCAGACGAAATTGGCGAAGCACATACGAAGGGCGATATCCACATTCACGACTTGAATATTATCGCAAGTTACTGTGTAGGTTGGGACTTGAAAGACTTGTTGACAGAAGGTTTTCAAGGTGTTGAAGGCAAAGTTTCATCTGCACCTGCAAAACACTTTAGAACGGCACTTGGTCAAATCGTAAACTTCTTGTATACGACACAAGGCGAAAGTGCTGGTGCACAAGCGTTTTCAAACTTCGACACATTGCTTGCACCGTATATTTATTACGACAAATTGTCTTATGACCAAGTTAAACAGGCAATGCAAGAATTCATTTTCAATATGAATGTGCCGACAAGAGTAGGTTTCCAAACACCTTTCACGAATGTGACAATGGATTTGAACTGCCCGTCATATTACAAAGACCAAGCAGCGATTGTCGGTGGCGAAATTATGGAAAAAACTTACGGCGAATTTTCGGAAGAAATGAATATGATTAACCGTGCATTCTTCGAAATTATGTCAGAAGGCGACAACAGTGGTCGTGTATTCACTTTCCCGATACCGACTTATAACATCACAAAAGACTTTGATTGGGATAATCCGAAATTAGACGGTTTGTGGCAAATGACCGCCAAATACGGTATTCCGTACTTCTCGAATTTCATCAACTCAGATATGAACCCTGAAGATGCTCGTTCAATGTGCTGCCGTTTGAGAATCGACAACAGAGAACTTGCATACCGTGGCGGCGGATTGTTCGGCTCAAATCCTTTGACCGGTTCAATCGGCGTTGTCACAATCAACTTGCCTCGTTTGGGCTATCTTGCAAAAGATAAAGAAGATTTCTTCAAAATGTTGAAGGAAAGAATGGACTTGGCAAAAGAAAGTTTGGAAATTAAACGTAAAGTTGTCGAAAGCCTTACAGAAAGAGGATTTTACCCATACACAAGATATTACCTCAGAGCAATCAAAGGCAGATTTGGTGTTTATTGGAAAAACCACTTCTCAACAATCGGCTTAATTGGTTTGAACGAAGCATGTTTGAATCTTTTCGGACAAAATATCGGTTCAAAAGAAGGAAAAGAATTTGCCGTCGAGGTAATGGACTTTATGAGAAACGTTGTTCGTGAATACCAAGTTGAAACGGGCAATAACTACAACCTCGAAGCAACCCCTGGCGAAGGTACATCATTGAGATTGGCAAGTTTGGACAAGAAGACTTACCCCGATTTGATTTGTGCAAATGAAGAAGATGTCAAAAATGGTGCACAACCGTTCTATACAAACTCTTCCCAACTCCCTGTAAACTACACGGACGACTTGTTCGAAGTTCTTGACCACCAAGATGATCTTCAAACAAAATACACGGGCGGCACGGTTGTTCACATCTTTGCAGGCGAAAGACTTTACGACTGCGACGTTATGAAAAATCTTGTCAAAAAGATTTGTGAAAATTACAGAATTCCCTATTTCACATTCTCACCGACCTTCAGCACATGCCCGAGCCATGGATACATTGCCGGTGAACATTTCGAATGTCCGGAATGTGGCTCAGAGTGCGAAGTTTACTCAAGAATCGTTGGTTACATTCGCCCTGTAAAACAATGGAACGCTTCAAAAGCAGAAGAGTTCAAAAAACGTGTAACGTTTGACATGGAAAAGACAGACTGCTGTCACTCATGTTAATCGGCGGATTTCAAAAAACGTCACTTATTGACTATCCCAAGAAGATTGCGGCTATTGTGTTTACACATGGCTGCAATTTTCGTTGTCACTATTGTCACAACCCCGAACTCGTTACGGGGGCTGAAAAAATTGCAGACGAAAATGCAATTTTGGGTTTTCTTGATACAAGAAAAGGAAAATTGGACGGCATAGTTGTAACAGGTGGAGAACCTTGTCTACAAAAGGATTTGCCTGAATTTTTGGCAAAATTGAAGGACAAAGGATTTGATGTAAAACTTGATACAAACGGTTCGAGGTTTGATATGCTCGAAAACGTTGTGTTGAAAGGCTTAGTCGACTATATTGCGATGGATATTAAAGCCCCTTTGACGAAATACAAAAAAATTATCGACACTGATATTGACATTGCCGAAATTGAAAATAGCATTGAATTGATTATGTCTTGCGGAATTAATTATGAGTTCAGAACGACAGTCACCGAGGCACTTTTGACAGTTGAAGATTTTGAAGAAATTGGTGCAGTTGTTGAAGGAGCAAAAAAATATTTTCTGCAAAATTTTGTTTACAGTAAAATTTTGAACGAAAGTTTCAAAGATGCAAAACCCTTTACTCATGCCGAATTAGACCGTGTTGCAAAAATCCTGCTCGACCACGGTATTGAACAAGTTCACATTCGATAATAGTTATCTCGGCTATTTTTTGTTTTCAAAATTGTTGTATCATTAGAAAAAATTGAGGACAAACTAATGAAAATTTTAATAGTAATCGACGATTTAGAACTGAAATATTTTGAATTCAATGACCTTGTCACGGATTTTTGGTTCAATAAGGAATACTTAGAGCGTGGATATGAGGTCGAAATTTGCACAAAGGGTGGGCTTTTTATTAAGGACAATAAAGGCTTTGCTCTTTGTTATAACACTTTTGAAAAAAACGGTGACATTTTTCACGAAGAAAAATCAACCGAAAAACTTATTGAAACGTTTGATATTGTATATTTTAGACCCGATCCACCTGTTGACACAGATTATATCAACGCTTGTTTCGTTTTCGATTTTGTCGATAAGAAAAAGACCAAAATCGTCAATAATACTCAGGCAATTCTCGATTTTAATGAAAAATTGCACGGAAATTATTTTCCAAAATATACCCCGAAAAATATTATTACGGCAAATATGCAGTTGATTAAGGATTTTGTTAATGTCAATGGGGAAGCGATTATCAAGCCTCTTAACAGATGTTTCGGAAGCGGAATTTTTTACCTTTCTCACGAGGACAAAAACATCAACTCGTTGATTAATAACTCAACAAACAACGGCAAAACCCTCGTTTGCGTGCAAGAATACCTCGGTCACGGCGAAGGTGGGGACAAACGGGCGTTTATCATTGGAAATAAAGTTTATCGTGAATCTTTGAGAAAACTCCCAGGCAAAGATGATTTCAGATTTAATACTCACTCGGACGAATTTTTCCGAAAAGAATACCTGACCGATTTTGAGTACGAAGCGGCAAAAGATATTGCAAAATACCTCTCAAAACGTGGTATTTATATGGTTGCACTTGATTTAATAGATGAAAAAGTAACCGAAATTAACGTGACAAGCCCGTGCTATTTCTTTAGAGAAATGAACAGACTTCACGGAATTGAATTTAATAAAACCGTGATGGAAGATTTGATTAACTTGACCGAAAACGAAATGACGGCGGCGTTATGAGTATAATCGCAACAAAAGATGAGTTGACTGAAATTTTCTATTCAGGTTGCAAAACTGAAGAGTTAATTGGCTTAGAATACGAAAAACTACCTGTTTACAAAGAAAATTACAAGGCGGCGGATTATTTTGACGTAGTTCAAATTATTTTTGACATGGAAAATGAAGACAAAGAGGTGCTTTTCGAGGGCAAAAATCCTATTGGAATGATGATGCCATACGGGCATATCTCGCTCGAACCAGGGACACAGACCGAAATTAGCCTTAATCCTGTCAAAAATATTTCTGAACTTCAAAAAATGATTGACGATTATAACGCAGAAACTGCCGAAATCGCAGCAAAATACGGGATTTGCTGGGTCGGACTCGGTATTCAGCCCGTTTCGACTTTCGAAAAAATCAACGTTATCCCCAAAAAACGTTACACAAGAATGACAAATTATTTGCCCAAACGGGCGAAATTGCCGTTCGTAATGATGAGAGAAACGGCTGGAATACAAGTGGGGCTTGACTATTCGAGCGAAGAAGATGCGATGCAAAAACTAAAAACCGCACTCAAACTCTCCCCTCTCGTAAGTGCAATGTTCGCAAACTCCCCTGTCCGAAACTCTCGTCTCTCAGGTGCAAAATCGTTCCGTGCATATTCTTGGCTAAATACCGATGAACAACGTTGTGGATTGATTTCTGAGAAAATTTTTCACGACGATTTTTCGTTTGAAGATTACAAAAATGTGCTTTTTGATATTCCTATGATTTTTATTGAAAAGGACGGAAAGTACATCGATACGGGCGATTTAACGTTTGGTGAATATTACAAACACGGATTTGAAGGGTATTTTCCGACGTTTGAAGATTGGCAAACACACATGAGCCTGTTTTTTCCCGATGTAAGACTCAAAACTTACCTCGAAATTCGAAACCACGACTCCCAAAAATCCGAATTGATTACAGCCGTTCCTGCGATTTGGAAGGGAATTTTGTATAATAAAGAGGCTCGAGAATCGATTGACGATATGTTCAAAGGGTCTGAGTTCAGAGACTTTGAGGAACTCAGATACCTCACGCCAGACTACGGCTTGGAAATGAAATTCAATCGTTACAACCTTTTTGACCTTGCCAAAGAAGTTTTGGATATTTCAAGACAAAGCCTTGAAGAAATGAAAACAGGCGAAGAACAATATCTAGAGCCGATTTACGGCTATGTAAATAAAAAAATAACGCCTGCCGACGAGATTATTTCGAGATTGAAGGACTTGAATGAAATCACGGTAAACGACCTCAAGGACTTGCATATCGAGATTATATAAAGTAACTGTGTCACTACGTTGATGTGGTTTTGTTGGACAAAGAGGGGACATAGCCCCTGTCTTTGCGAGGGCTTTGCACGTGGCAATCCAGCCTTAATACTTTCATCGTCATATTGAGTGAAAAAAATCAATAAACGTAATTTGACGGACATTCAGGCACTGCCGTAACGAGTGCGGTGACGTTTGAAATCCCTTTTTCTTCAAAAATTTTCAAAATTTCTTTAATGGTCGTTCCTGTTGTCGAAATGTCGTCAATCAACAAAATTGGCTGTTTCAAATCTTTTTTCGTCAAAGAAAACGCATTTTTTAAATTTTTTGCACGTTCTTTGTTCGAAAGTTTGTATTGTGGGGCAGTTTCACGGTTTCTGATGAGAGATTTCATGTCATAATTGTACCCTGAAAGTTTGCAAAACTCCTCACAAACCAAATCCATGTGGTTATATTTCCGTTTTCGAGCCTTGGAGAAAAACATTGGAACGGGCATGACGAGAAAGTTTTCACTCGAAATGTCCAAAGTTTTCCAATACTCGAACATCAATTTTGCCTGATAAAAAGCCAAATCTTTTTTGTTGTGGTATTTGATTGCCCGTATTAACTTTTGTGTAACATCTTTATAATATGTTACGGCATAAACCTCGATACCATCGATTTTTTTGAACGGTTTGTCGGAGAAAAATTCCACGCTATCGTAACATTTTGAGCAAAAAATTGTATTTTCTTTTGTCGAAGAACAAAAATAGCATTTGTTTTCGTAGATAAAATCGAGTAGTTTTTTTAATATATTTATCATAAAATTATTATATAAGAAATGGAGAAAATAAGTGAACATTATCATAATGATTTTACTAATCAGTTTTCTGGTTATGGTGCATGAATTAGGTCATTTTACGGCTGCAAAAGCATTCAAAATCAGAGTTGACAAGTTCGGATTTGGACTTCCTGTAGGACCGACGTTGTTCAGAAAGAAAATTGGCGAGACCGAATTTTTGGTGCACGCATTGCTTTTAGGCGGTTACGTTTCCTTCCCCGACGACGATGCAAACTCAGAACTTTCGGCTGATTCGCCCGAAAGATTTGCAAACAAACCGATTTGGCAACGTTTAATCGTAATCGTTGCAGGCGTTTTCGCAAACTTTTTAACGGCAATTTTCTTGGTAATGTTTGCGGCTGGCATTTGGCATAAATTGCCCTCAAACACGTTCGAAACTACGTTTGAGGAACTTGCACCGACGGCAGTTCAATCTGTTCGTGAGGCGAATTTCCAAAAAGGTGACGTTTTCTATGAAATTAACGGCTCAAAGATTACTCTTCCGAACATTTTGACCCAATATCTCTATTTGAGCAGAGAAAAAGATGGTTTTGTTTCTCAAGAACGAGTCGACAAAAAAATTGCTGATATCAAAAAACTTAACCCAAACATCGATTCTGAAAAGGTTATCGACAAAGGAGTTATTGTTAAGTTGCCAAAATTTGACGACGAAAAAACCATAGAATTAACTCAAGATCAGGTTATGGGCTTCGAACGCTACACTCCAAACGAGATCGAACTTACGGATAATCAAAAGGCAGTCCGTGATGATATTTGGGGCAAAACGACTTACAAGGTCAAAATTCCGATGACGATTGAAGATTTGGCATTTTCTCTTGCCGACACAAGACACCCCGTCAACATCACCGTTTTGAGAAACGAAAAAGAAGTGAAACTTCCTCCGATTTACCCTGACAAAGACGGTATGATGGGTATCAAAAAAGGCGTCACGGAAGTAGTTTACCCCGTAAGAAACATTGCTGAAAATATCGAATATTCTTACAAATACATCAAAATGAACTCCGATATGATGCTCTACGGACTTGCGAAACTTTTCACAGGAAGTATCCCGATGGAAGAAATGCACGGCATTGTTGCTGTTACGAAAATCGGTTCGGACGTCATCGAATATCAAGGCTTCTTCAAAGGTTTGCTTTTGACGGCAATTATCAGTTTGAATCTTGCATATTTGAACTTGCTTCCGATACCCGCTCTTGACGGCGGTCATGTGCTTTTCCTTTTGATTGAAAAAATCCAAGGTAAGCCAGTCAACGAAAAATTCTCGGAAACAATTTCGATAATATTTTTCTACCTGCTTATAATTTTTATGCTATACGTCGTTTACAACGATATCATCGCATTGGTAACAAACAAGATTTAGAGGCTTTATGAAACAAAAAACAGGATTTGTGGCAATTATCGGACGACCGAATGTGGGCAAAAGCACACTGCTCAACCAAATTATTGGGCAAAAAATCGTCATCGCAACCGACAAACCCCAAACAACAAGACGAAGAATTAAAGGAATTCACACAACCGAAAAAGGTCAAATAATCTTCATCGACACCCCTGGGATTTACAAACCGTGGGATAAATTCGGCGAAATCCTCTTTGACGAAGCAAAATTGTCCGTCCCCGATGCCGACGTAATCCTCTTTGTTGTCGACGGTTCAGAAGAAGCAGGCAAGGGCGACAAATGGATTGCCAACAATATTCTCAACTCGGTGGAAGTCCCCGTCATCATTGTTTGCAACAAAGTTGATAATATCAAAAATCCTCAAAAACGTGACGAAATTGTTTTGACCTACAAAACCCTGTTTGAACAAAATTATCCGCTTGTGAAAGTTTCGGCGAAAACAGGCAGAAACATTGACACTTTGATTGATAATATTTATCGAAAATTACCAAAAGGCGAACCGATTTACGATGAGGACGATTTGACGGATGAAACGATGAGAAAAATCGCCGCAGAAACAATCCGTGAAAAAATTCTGCTTAGAACACAGGACGAAATACCACATAGTATCGCCGTTTTGATTGATCAATATAAAGAAGAAGAAAATATCGACAAAATTTATGCAACAGTGATTGTCGAACACGATAGCCAAAAAATGATTTTAATCGGCAAAAACGGCAATATGATTAAGAATATCGGCATCGATGCAAGAGTTGAACTTGAAAAACTTGCGGACAAAAAAATTTTTCTCGACTTGAATGTCAAAGTTATGAAAAATTGGCGTAAAAAATATAAAAACCCTGAAGAAATGCTCTAAATTCAAGGACATAGTCCTGCTCCGTTAGCGTTTGGTTAAAAATTTTTGCATTTCCCGTCATTGCGAGGGTAGCGATAAATGAAAGAGAAGACGGTATAAATCCCTCAGAATGACGGTATTTTTACAGTGGCGATGTTGTATTAAAACACGTCTAAACCCTGGCAACCCCAACCAGTTGACAATACATTAAGAAATATTAAGAATAATATATACAAAAAGACAATTTTCAGAAGGAGAAAGACTTTAATAAAGAGTAGAGAACAGGAGAGAGAAACGATGACACCATTTGTAGTAAATGCAGCAGATATGTATCAACAATCCATCGTAGCTCTCGCAAAGGCAGAAGAAAAACCGTCAGCAAAAGTATACAGAAGCCTTAACACAATGCTCGAAGAATGCTACCTCGTAGGAGCATCAAGATTTGGACATAACTTCATCGCATAGTTGATGAAAAAAAATAAAAAAGATTTAAAAACTCAAACTCACTACAAAAAATAAACTTTAAATTAACTCTCAACTCTCAAAAATTTTAAAACTCTCACAACTCTCACACTC
>ENA-ORNF01000944-ORNF01000944.1-human-gut-metagenome-genome-assembly--contig:-NODE-944-length-27656-cov-6.111155_pt1 | contig 27656 bp, 19 predicted proteins | sample MGYA00242110_ERZ509012 | MGnify/ENA primary metagenome ERZ509012 (study PRJEB26280, sample SAMEA2338714) | human gut metagenome | biome: human gut; feature: human-associated habitat; material: faeces...
GGAGGAGCCGAAGAACTGCCAGGTATTAAAGATCAACAATCCAATCCTGACCAATACCGATATGCTGAAGATCAAGAACATGAAAGTCGAAGGCTTCAAGGCAGTGACCGTTCCGATCACCTACTACAAGAGCGCACCGCTTGACCGTGCGATGGACCGCCTTTTCGTCGAGGTTGACCGTGCACACCGGGCAGGAGCCAACATCCTGATTCTTTCTGACCGCGGCGTCGATGAGAACCATGTGGCGATTCCATCCCTCCTGGCTGTATCTGCGGTTCATCAGCATCTGGTAAAAACGAAAAAGAGAACTTCTCTTGCGATTATTCTGGAGTCCGGTGAGCCGCGCGAGGTGCACCATTTCGCAACACTGCTCGGTTACGGTGCCTGCGCAATCAACCCGTATCTGGCACTCGACACAATCCATGAGCTGATCGAAGAGGGCATGATCAAGAAAGATTACTACGCAGCCGTTGAAGATTACAACCACGCGGTCATCTCTGGTATCGTAAAAATCGCAGCGAAGATGGGTATCTCCACGATCCAGTCGTATCAGGGTTCCCAGATCTTCGAGGCCATCGGTATCTCAGCAGATGTCATCGACAAATACTTCACCGGTACGGTCAGCCGTGTCGGCGGTATTACCCTGGAAGACATTGCAAAAGATGTCGATGAGCGTCATTCCCAGGCATTCGATCCGCTGGAGCTGTCTACCGATCTGACACTGGACAGTATCGGCCGTCATAAATCGAGAAGCCAGGGCGAGGAGCACCGCTACAATCCGCGCACCATTCATACACTGCAGGAGTCCACAAGACGCGGCGACTACAAGATGTTCAAAGAGTACACAGCAATGGTCGACAGCGAGGAGAGCGGCTATCTGCGGAGCCTGATGGACTTCGATTATCCGGAGCAGGGCGTTCCGCTCGAAGAAGTCGAGAGCGTAGATTCTATCGTAAAACGATTCAAAACAGGTGCGATGTCCTACGGTTCTATTTCCCAGGAAGCACATGAGACACTTGCAATTGCGATGAACCGTCTCCACGGAAAATCCAATACCGGAGAGGGTGGCGAGAATCCGGAGCGTATCGCAAGCAAGAACAGTCCGGTAAACCGCTGTTCTGCAATTAAACAGGTGGCTTCAGGACGATTCGGCGTGACCAGTGAGTACTTAGTCAGCGCAGAAGAAATCCAGATTAAGATGGCACAGGGAGCAAAACCGGGCGAAGGCGGTCATCTGCCGGGCAAGAAAGTATACCCGTGGATTGCAAAGACAAGACTTTCCACACCGGGTGTATCTTTGATTTCTCCGCCACCGCACCATGACATCTACTCCATCGAGGATTTGGAGCAGTTGATTTATGATTTAAAGAATGCAAACCGTGCGGCAAGAATTTCCGTAAAACTGGTTTCAGAAGCAGGTGTTGGTACGGTTGCGGCAGGTGTTGCAAAGGCAGGCGCACAGGTTGTACTGATTTCCGGCTATGACGGAGGAACCGGTGCGGCACCGGCAAGTTCTATCCACAATGCGGGACTTCCGTGGGAGCTTGGACTGGCAGAGACACACCAGACCCTGATTATGAACGGACTGCGCAACAAGGTAAGAATCGAGACAGACGGAAAGTTAATGAGCGGACGTGATGTTGCAATCGCAGCACTGCTCGGTGCAGAGGAATATGGATTTGCGACAGCACCGCTTGTGACGATGGGCTGTGTAATGATGCGTGTCTGCAACCTTGATACCTGTCCGGCTGGTATTGCAACCCAGAATCCGGAACTGCGCAAACGTTTTGCAGGAAAACCGGAGTATGTGGAAAACTTTATGCGTTTCATTGCAGCAGAACTACGGGAATACATGGCAAAATTAGGCTGCCGCACAATCGATGAGATGGTGGGACGAAGCGATTTGCTCCGCGTGAGAGCAGACCTTTCCGGCAGAGAAAATGAGATTGATTTAAGCAAGATTTTGAATAACCCGTTTGCAGGACCGAAAGAGCGCGTGACCTTTGACCCGAAGCATACCTATGATTTTGAGCTTGAGAAGACAAAGGATATCACGGTACTGTTAAAGCAGCTTGGCAGCGCACTTGAGAAGAAACAGCCGAGAAGCATTGATGTGGAAGTGACGAACACAGACCGTTCCTTTGGTGCTATTTTTGGTTCCGAGATAACAAAACGCTACGGCGGAGAAGGGCTTCCGGAAGATACCTTTATTGTAAAATGTAACGGTGCAGGCGGACAGAGCTTTGGTGCCTTTATTCCGAAGGGACTGACTCTCGAACTGGTCGGAGATTCCAACGACTATTTTGGAAAAGGACTTTCCGGCGGTAAGTTAGTTGTATATGCACCGGCAGGCGTCAAATATAAAAAGGATGAGAATATTATTATCGGTAACGTGGCACTTTATGGTGCGACAAGCGGAAAAGCCTTTATCAACGGCGTGGCAGGAGAGCGCTTCTGTGTCCGCAATTCCGGTGCTTCTGCGGTGGTAGAGGGCGTTGGCGACCACGGATGTGAGTACATGACCGGAGGCCGTGTGGTCATCCTTGGAAAGACTGGTAAAAACTTTGCAGCAGGTATGAGCGGCGGTATCGCTTATGTGCTGGATGAGGACAATGACCTGTATACAAGAATCAACAAGGAGATGGTATTCTCCGAGGCACTTTCCAATAAGTACGATGTCATGGAGTTAAAGGACATGATTACAGAGCACGTTTCTTTGACGAACTCTGAAAAAGGAAAAGAAATTCTGGATAATTTCAGCGTTTATCTGCCGAAGTTTAAGAAAGTCATTCCTTATGATTATAACCGTATGCTCATGGCAATCGTTCAGATGGAAGAGAAAGGTCTTTCTTCCGAACAGGCACAGATTGAAGCATTTTATGCAAATACAAGGGATTAGGAATCTCTGAGGCGACAGGTTTTTAGTTCTTCCAGGAAAGGATAATAGATATGGGAAAACCAACAGGATTTATGGATTATGACAGAGAAAACGCCAAAGCGGTAGAGCCGAAAGAGCGTATTAAGAATTTTAAAGAATTTCATATTCCGCTTTCACAGGAAAAACAGCGGACGCAGGCTGCAAGATGTATGAACTGTGGTGTGCCGTTCTGCCAGGCGGGAATGAATATCTGCGGAATGACTTCCGGATGTCCGCTTCACAACTTGGTGCCGGAGTGGAATGACCTTGTGTATACAGGAAACTGGGAACAGGCATATAACCGTCTGAAAAAGACCAATAATTTCCCGGAGTTTACCTCAAGGGTATGTCCGGCACTCTGCGAGGCAGCATGTACCTGTGGTCACTGGGGTGACCCGGTAACCTGCAAGGCAAACGAGCACGGAATCATCGAGAATGCCTATGAACAGGGCTATGCAGCTGCAAAGCCGCCGAGAGTCCGCACCGGAAAGAAAATTGCGGTCATCGGTTCCGGTCCTTCCGGACTTGCGGCAGCAGACCAGTTGAACAAACGCGGACATTCCGTAACGGTATATGAGAGAGAAGACCGTTTAGGCGGACTTTTGATGTACGGCATCCCAAACATGAAGTTGGAGAAATGGGTCATTGACCGCAAAATCGAAGTGATGAAAGAGGAAGGAATCGAGTTTGTCACAGGTGTGGATGTCGGAAAGGACTTAAAGGCAGCAAAACTTTTAAAAGAATACGACCGTGTGGTTTTAGCCTGCGGCGCAAAGAATCCGCGTGACATTAAGGCACCGGGAAGAGATGCAAAGGGAATCTATTTTGCAGTGGATTTCTTAAAGGCAACGACAAAAAGTCTTTTAGATTCTGACTTAAAGGATAACCGCTATATTTCTGCAAAAGGAAAGAAGGTGGTCATCATCGGCGGCGGTGACACCGGAAACGACTGTGTGGGAACCTCCATCCGTCACGGCTGTGCAAGCGTGGTACAGCTTGAGATGATGCCGAAGGCGCCGGATACCCGTGCGGAAAACAATCCGTGGCCGGAGTGGCCGAAGGTCTGTAAGACAGATTACGGTCAGGAAGAGGCAATCGCCGTCTTTGGTCATGACCCGCGCATCTATCAGACAACCGTTAAGGAATTTTTAAAGGATAAAAACGGTAATCTGTGCGGTCTTATCACCGTAAAGCTTGAGAGCAAAAAGGATGAAAAAACCGGCAGAATGGTGATGGCAGAGGTAGCCGGCTCAGAGCAGAAATTAGAGGCGGATCTGGTATTAATTGCAGCAGGATTCCTTGGAACGGAGCAGTATGTGGCAGATGCCTTTGGCGTAGAGTTAAACCAGAGAACAAATGTCTCAACCGCAAACGGTGCGTATGCGACATCTGTCAAAAATGTGTTCACCGCGGGTGATATGCACAGAGGACAGTCCCTTGTCGTATGGGCAATCCGGGAGGGCAGAGAGGCAGCCAGAGAAGTGGATGAGAGCCTGATGGGTTATTCCTATCTGTCAGTGCAGTAGAAGGTAGAGGTATGAGAGCAGAAAATGTCCCATATACTGAATGGAATACATTCAGTGTCGGGACATTTTTTGATGGAGAAACTTCTTTTTTTTGTGACAACATTTCAGGAGTATCTTTGGAGTTTTCCGATGCTTTTGCTGTTGTTCGGAACACATATCTATTTTACAATGCGTCTGCATTTTATCCAGCGGAAAATCCCGGAGGGCATCCGGCTCAGTTTTTCCAAAAAGGAGCGCACGGATACGGGAATGTCCCCTTACGAAGCACTTTCGACCGCACTTGCGGCGACAATCGGAACCGGAAATATTATCGGGGTTTCCACAGCGATTGCTATCGGAGGACCGGGGGCGGTGTTCTGGTGCTGGGTGACGGGCGTATTTGGAATTGCGACCTGTTATGCGGAGTGTTTTCTTGCGGTGAAATGCCGCATCCGCAACCGGGACGGGAGCTATCAGGGCGGACCGATGTATGTGCTGGGACAGGTGTTAAAACAGCGGGGACTTGCGGTGGCGTTTGCCATTTTTACCATATTTGCTTCCTTTGGAATCGGCAGCAGTGTGCAGTCGCACTCCATGGCGGCAGCAATTACGACAAAAGCAAATGTATCGCCGCATCTGGTTGGCATCGTGGCGGGTGTTCTGGTCGGGCTTGTCATTACCGGTGGCGGGAAAAAGATTGCGGGAGTGTGTACCTGGCTGGTGCCGGTGATGAGCGCGTTTTATCTGGGCGGCTGTCTGTTTTTGATGTTTCATAACAGGAGCGTTCTGTCCGAAACGATGCGCACGATTGTAGCGTCTGCGTTTTCCTTCCGGTCGGTGGGCGGCGGTATCGCGGGAACAGCCGTGATGACTGGAATCCGCACCGGCATTTCACGCGGACTTTTTACAAACGAGGCGGGGCTCGGCTCTATACCGATGACGGCAGCGTCAACAGGAAATATTTCGCCGGAGAAGCAGGGACTTATCTCCATGACGGGACCGTTCTGGGACACGGTTGTGATGTGCGCGGTGACCGGCATTGCAATCGTAAGCTGTATGGTGAGAAATCCGGCAAAATATGTGCAGATTCCGGGCGAGGAGCTTTGTTTTGCCGCATTCGGGGAGCTGCCATTTGCAGGGGATGTGATGCTTGCGGTTTCCCTGACGCTTTTTTCTTTTGCAACGATGATTGGCTGGAATTTTTACGGGGACTGTGCCGTGCGCTATTTATGGGGAGAGAGGGCACTTGGCATCTATCGCTTCCTTTATATGTTTTCGGTGTATCTCGGCGCTGTCGTTTCGTTAGAGCTGGTGTGGGGAATGGCGGATTTATTCAATTCCTTTATGGCGATTCCGAATATTATCGGGCTCTGGATGCTGCGGGGAATGGTGACAAAGGGACAAAAGTAAGTTTCCAATGTAAATTTACAATTTATTCAAACGATAGAAATAGTTTGTTAAAATTTGATTGCGATAATATTATTAGGTTTACTGTGCGTCAAAACAAATATATGAGGGAACAGGAGAAGAGAGATGAAAATGAAAAAACAGATTGTAATGGTGATAGGTATGGCACTTTTTCTGGGGATGGTTCTTACGGCATGTGGGAAACGTGAGGCGGAAGCGGTTTATCAAAATGCGTTCTTTTCCATGGAGTTTCCATCCGGTGTCACCATTGAGGAAGGGGAAAATCAGAACTGGAAAGTGCTGTATCAGGGGGCACCTATCGCAGAGATTCAGATGGGAGAGGAATTTTCCTATGGAACGGATTTACAGACCCTTGTGGCGAACTGGATTGGGCAAAGCGCACAGATAACAGAAGAGGGTGTGCTTGAGACAAAAGAGGGACAATCATTTCAAAAGGTGGAGCTCTTGTGTGGATTCTGCGGCACAGCAGATAAAGGGCGAGAAAAATACGAGTGAAATTCATTATTTTATGCTGACGGAGGATGGTGTCTTCTTTGACATTCTTTTGCAGGAGAAAAGTGACAAGGATTTACTGGAAAAGATGCTCGTCTCATGGCGGATTGTAAGAAATATGTAAAAAATAGTGATTTTTGGAAAAAGGGATGGTATAATGTCGATGAAATAGGATACTATCCCTTTTTTATGGGGAAATCAGCCGGCAGAGAGAAAGGAAAACAAAATTATATGGAAGAAAACAAGTATCGGTATGCGGACAGAGAGGAACAGCTCAAAAAAGCAAACAGCTTTCTTGTGTTGGGATTCCTTATATTCTACGCATTCGTAATGGTCGTAGTGGTGACCGCCTGCATCAGACATATCCGTACCGTGGGTTATACGGCGATGCTCAGTACCATTATTGTAATCTCAATTCTTGTGACAGTGGTAATGTTTCTACGAAACAGGAAGGACAATAAAATCCGTTATATGGCGATTGTCGGACTTTTGGTAGTAACGTTTTTTATGTCCTTTGCATTTGACAATTATTATGTGCGTTTTATGGCTGCAATTCCGCTTGTGGCAGGTATCATTTTCTTTGATACAAAATTTGCTGCAATTTCAAGTTCCCTGATGGCGGCGATGAATATTTTAATGACATTTTTAAAAATCAGTGTTATGCAGGCATATCAAGGGGAGGAAGCACTTGACCATATCTGTGCAACCGGTGCAATCTGTGTACTCATGGCATTAGTTTATCTCATGACACGTGTTGGATATAAGTTCAACCAGGATACCATTTTAAGTCTGACTGCAAAAGAGGCTGCGCAGCAGAAGATGATGGATGATATTATTGCAGTGGCAGACCAGGTGCGCAGGGGAACCGAGAATGCCATGGGCATTGTCAATGATTTGAACAGCTCTACAGAAGTAGTAAACGGAGCAATGAAGGATATTTCAGACAGTACATTAAGCACGGCAGAGAATATCCAGACCCAGACGACGATGACACAGAGTATTCAGGATTCCATCGGAGCAACGTTAGAGCGTTCCCAGAAGATGGTGCAGGTAGCAAAACATTCCAGCGAGCTGAATGATCAGAGTGCGCAGATTATGAATGAATTAAGACAGCAGTCTGTTGTCATCACAGAGACAAATGCAAAGGTTGCAGAGGCGATGAATCTGCTTCAGGAGCGTACCAAGGCAGTCAAGAGCATTGCCGATACGATTTTTTCCATTTCAAGCCAGACCAACCTTCTGGCACTGAATGCTTCCATTGAAAGTGCAAGAGCAGGAGAAGCAGGACGAGGATTTGCAGTTGTGGCAGATGAAATCCGTCAGCTTGCAGAAAAGACCAGACAGGAAACCGAGAGCATTGCAAGTATTTTAGACCAGCTTTCCGACAATGCACAGACAGCAGCGGCAGCCGTGGAGAAATCCGTATCTGCAGCAGGCGCCCAGGACGAAATGATTGCAAATGCGTCTGTGAGCTTCAAAGAGGTGAATGAAAACGTCAATAAACTGATTGGTGATATCGGAGAGATTGATAAGATGTTAAATAATCTGGCCGATGCAAATAACCAGATTGTAGAAAACATTCTGCACCTTTCCGCGACGACCGAAGAGGTGACAGCGTCCTCCTCACAGGCATCGGAGTTAAGCGTGAAGAACCTGGGGAATGCAGAGTCTACAAAGTCTCTGTTAAACGATGTGCTAGATGTATCACATCAGCTTGACAAGTACATGAAATAAATAGGAAAGCGAAAGAGGGAAGCACCGGTGGGTGCTTCCTTTTTAAAATTTAGGGTAAGACATAGACAAACGGAGGGTAATAAGGCTATAATAGGGATTACTGGGTAAAAAATCCAGAAAAAAGAAAATGAGGTAGAAAACGTATGACATGGTTACTTCAATTTGTAAGAGGATTTTGTATGGCACTTGCAGACAGCGTACCGGGAGTGTCCGGCGGAACGGTGGCATTTCTGCTTGGATTCTATGACAGATTCATTGATTCCATAGATGACCTTCTTCTGGGGAATATGGAAAAGAAAAAGAGCGCGCTTCTTTTTCTCATAAAATTAGGAATTGGCTGGATAACGGGAATGATACTGGCAATCCTTCTTTTGAGCAGGGTGTTTGAATCTCATATTTATGCGATTAGTTCTCTGTTTATTGGATTTATCATTTTTGCAATTCCGCTTGTGGTAAAAGAGGAAAAGGAATGTCTGACCGAAAAGAAAGCCGCAGCACTTTTCATCGTGCCGGGTGCACTGCTTGTGGCAGCGATTACTTACTTTAATCCGGTATCCGGCGGAAACAACGTGAATCTGTCACAGTTTCAGCCGGGACTTGCACTGTATGTGTTTGTCACAGGGATGATTGCGATTTCCTGTATGGTACTGCCGGGAATTTCCGGTTCGACTATTCTTTTGATTATGGGCGTGTATCTTCCGGTTATCACGGCGGTAAAAGATATTTTACATCTGGATTTTTCCACACTGCCGATGGTATTTATTTTTGGCTGTGGGGTGTTGGTTGGTGTATTTTCGGTAGTACGTCTGATCAGGCGGGCACTCGAGCGCTTCCGCGCACAGACTGTATATCTGATTATCGGGCTGATGATTGGATCTATCTATGCGGTTATCATGGGACCGACAACACTTGAAGTTCCGCAGGCGGCTATGGGACTTCATCAGTTCTCCATCCTGTTTTTTGTGATTGGCGGTGTTGTGATTGTCGGAATGCAGCTTTTGAAAAAAATTAAAGGATAATAGTAAGAAAATGAAAAAATTACTGGTTTATTTAAAGGATTACAAAAAAGAAAGCATCCTGGGACCGCTGTTTAAACTGTTAGAGGCATCTTTTGAGCTGATTGTGCCGCTTGTAATGGCAACAATCATTGATGCCGGTGTAAAAAATGCAGATAAGGCATACATTATGAAAATGTGCCTGGTATTGGTGTTGCTCGCTGTCATCGGACTGACCTGCTCCATCACGGCACAGTATTTTGCAGCAAAGGCGGCAGTCGGATTTTCCACAAAGCTGCGTCATGCACTGTTTGAACACATTGAAAGCCTGTCATTTGCAGAGATGGATGAGGTCGGAACTTCCACACTGATGACCCGTATGACAAGCGATGTTAATCAGGTACAAAATGGTGTCAACCTGTTTTTGCGTCTGTTGCTGCGTTCCCCATTTATCGTATTTGGCGCGATGATTATGGCATTTACGGTGGATGTGAAAGCGGCACTGGTGTTTGTCGTTGCAATTCCGCTGTTATCGATTGTAGTGTTTGGCATCATGTTAGTCAGTATTCCACTGTTTAAGAAAGTGCAGGGAGCACTTGATGGGGTACTTGGAATTACAAGAGAGAATCTCACCGGAAGCAGGGTTATCCGTGCGTTTAATAAGGAAGAGACCGAAATTGGCAAGTTCAATGAGAAAAATGATGCGCTGACCAAAATCCAGCTTTATGTGGGAAGAATTTCAGCATTAATGAATCCGGTTACATTTGCAATTGTAAACATGGCAACACTGGTATTAATCTGGAAAGGTGCTATCCGTGTGGACAATGGATTTATCACACAGGGCGAGGTTGTGGCGTTAGTCAACTATATGTCACAGATTCTGGTCGAACTTGTAAAGCTTGCAAATCTGATTATCAATATCAATAAGTCAATTGCCTGTGGAAACCGCATTCAGACGATTTTAGAGTTACAGCCGTCCGTGACGGATGAAAAAGCAATATCCGCACAGAATAATAGCTCCATGGACAGTTCCTATGCGGTTGAATTTGATCATGTGGGACTTGCCTATGGAAAGGTAAAAGAGGAAGCACTGACCGATATTCATTTTTCGGTGAAGAAGGGACAGACCATTGGAATCATCGGAGGAACCGGTTCCGGAAAATCCTCTGTTGTAAACCTGATTCCGCGTTTTTATGATGTGACATCCGGAAGCGTGAAGGTGAACGGAAAAGATGTCAGGGAGTACACGTTATCAGACCTACGCAGCAAGGTTGGAACGGTTTTACAGAAGGCAGTATTGTTTAAGGGAACCATCCGCGAAAACTTACAGTGGGGAAATCCGGATGCAACTGAGGAAGAGATGCAGCAGGCACTTGCTGTTGCACAGGCAAAAGAGTTCGTCGACACCAAGGAAGGCGGACTGGATTATGAAATCGAGCAGGGTGGTAAAAACCTTTCCGGTGGACAGAGACAGAGACTTACGATTGCAAGAGCCGTCGTAAAAAAACCGGAAATTCTGATTTTAGACGACAGTGCGTCAGCACTTGATTTTGCAACGGATGCAAAGCTTCGGATGGCAATCCGGGAGATGGAAGGCGAAATGACGGTATTTATCGTTTCCCAGCGTGCAGCATCCTTACAGTATGCGGATCAGATTATCGTACTTGATGACGGTCATATTGCCGGAATGGGAACCCATCAGGAATTATTACAAAACTGTGAGGTATATCAGGAAATTTATTATTCACAGTTTAAGCGGGAAGCAGGTGGACAGGCATGAAAAAACCAATGAATGACAAACAGAAGGCAACCCTTGGAAAAGTATTGCATTATATCCGCAGATACTGGGTAATTCTCGGATTGTCCATCGTTTTGGCGGCTGTGACCGTGGCAGGAACACTTTATATCCCAATCTTAACCGGTAGAGCGGTCGATTTTATCGTGGGAAAGGGAGCTGTTGATTTTGCCGGAGTGCTTCATGTGTTAGAGCTGATAGGTGCAATTATCATCGTGACGGCGGCAGCACAGTGGGTGATGAATGCCTGCAACAATAAGATTACGTACAATGTTATCCGTGATATCCGGAAGGAAGCGTTTGAAAGACTTGAGCATCTTCCACTCAAATATATTGATTCCCATTCCTATGGGGAAGTGGTCAGCCGTATGATTGCGGATGTCGACCAGTTTGCAGACGGTCTTTTGATGGGATTTACCCAGTTTTTCACGGGAATCCTTACGATATTCGGAACATTGATTTTTATGCTGACAATCAGTGTGAAAATTACAATTGCAGTTGTTGTGATTACACCGGTTTCTTTGTTTGTGGCAAGTTTTATTGCAAAGAAAACATTCTCCATGTTTAAGCTGCAGTCAGAGACAAGGGGAGAGCAGACGGCATTTATCGAGGAGATGGTTGGAAACCAGAAGGTGGTACAGGCATTTTCCCATGAAAAAGAAGCGTTGGAGAAATTTGATGAGATTAACGGCAGATTACAGAAATGTTCCCTGCGTGCGATTTTCTTTTCAAGCATTACCAATCCTGCAACCCGTTTTGTAAACAGCCTTGTGTATGCAACGGTTGGAATCGTCGGAGCGTTCACTGCGATTGCAGGGGGAATCACAGTCGGTGGTCTTGCGAGTCTTTTGAGTTACGCAAACCAGTATACAAAGCCGTTTAACGAAATTTCAGGTGTTGTGACAGAGTTACAGAATGCACTTGCCTGTGCGGCGAGAGTGTTTGAACTGATTGAGGAACCGGTTGAGGAGCCGGATGCAGCAGATGCCAGGACACTTGAAATGGCAGACGGAAGAGTGGAGTTATCCCATGTGTCGTTCTCTTATACACCGGAACAGAAACTGATTGAGGACTTTAACCTTGCCGTGACACCGGGACAGCGTGTCGCAATCGTAGGCCCGACCGGATGCGGAAAGACAACTTTAATTAACCTTCTGATGCGTTTTTACGATGTGAGAAGCGGCGAAATCAAAGTCAGCGGTATCCCGATGAAGGAACTTACAAGAAAGAGTCTGCGTGATAATTACGGAATGGTATTACAGGAGACCTGGCTTAGAAGCGGAACGATTCGTGAAAATATTTGTATGGGAAAACCGGATGCAACCGAAGAGGAAATGATTGCTGCGGCAAAGGCATCCCATGCACACAGCTTTATCAGGCGTCTGCCGGAAGGGTATGATACAGTGATTGCGGAGGACGGTGGAAATCTTTCCCAGGGACAAAAACAGCTTTTGTGTATTGCGCGTGTTATGCTGTGCCTGCCGCCGATGCTGATTTTAGACGAGGCAACCTCTTCGATTGATACCAGAACAGAGATTAAGATTCAGAATGCGTTTGCAAAGATGATGAAGGGACGTACCAGCTTTATCGTTGCGCACCGTCTTTCCACCATTCAGGAAGCAGATATCATCCTTGTGATGAAAGACGGCAGCATTATTGAGCAGGGAAATCATGAAGAACTGCTTGCGAAAAACGGATTCTATGCAAATCTGTACAACAGCCAGTTTGCACATTAGTGCACCTGGTAGAAGGTGCGGCCTCCATTGATACATTCCTGTGTTGTAGATGTGATATAATTTACGGCGCCTTCCTTATCTCTTGCGAGAAGAAAATGATAGATATCATAGGCACTCTGATAGAGAGCGGGAACGCCGTAGGCACGGGAAAAACGCACCCAGAGGTTGCATACAAGGTCCTTAAAACTGATAAAGAACAGAGGAAGCAGGCTGTTTCCGCTGATATAGGAAATCTCATGGCTGAATTTAAAGATAAGCGATGAGGCTTCTTCTGGGTCTGTGCAGGTGCGGAGGGCATCCACATACGGCTCGAGACCGCAGATTTCTTCGTCACTGGCATTGTCGATGGCGAGTGTAGCGGCTGCATTCATGAAAATGATGCGTGCTTCTAACACGGAGCGGGTTTCCTTTTCACGGAGCATTCCTCCGTTATAGTGCATAATGGAGACCAGTGTTTCCACGGTGCCGTTTTTGCGGTAATCCTCTACAAAGGTGCCAACGCGTGGACGGACCACAAGGAAACCTTTCTTTTCAAGCTCGGCGATGCCGGAGTTGACAACAGCGCGGGAGACCTGCATGGATTTTGCAAGTTCACGTTCTGGAGGAAGCTTTTCTCCGACTTCTAATTTGCCGGAAAGAATCATGCCCTCCATTTCAGAGATAAAAAGCTCCTTTAAGGTTGGAGCATTTAATTTTTTAAATTCCATAGGATTTCTGACTCCTTTCATGGATCCTGGTTATACCAGAATCCATTTTTTATTTTAGACGCTCTATTTGGAAAAATCAAATGAAAATTCTATTAACCGGGGCGGGAAATTAGTATCATAGATTGTAATTTCGGTTATCTTATTCTATAATCAGAAAGTAAAATATTGAAAACAAAGAGAGTGCTTATGAAGAAAAAAGAGAATCATCTGCAGGAAAAGGAAACGGTAAAGCAGACAACGAAAAAAGGAAAACGAAATGCTGCAAAGGATATCCGCTGGGACAGACTGGATAACACTGCACATCTGTTTCCGGTGATTGCGGGGGAGAGCATGAGCAATGTGTACCGCATCAGCGTCACACTGACAGAACTGGTACAGCCGGAACTGTTACAGCAGGCGTTAGACATTGTATTGCCAAAGTTTGACGGATTTAACCTGCGCCTTAGACAGGGTGTTTTCTGGTATTATTTTGAGGAGAACGGCAAACCGGCTCCGAAAGTCCGGGAGGAGAGCAATTTCCCCTGCCGCTTTATCCAGGCAAACAAGAACCACAGCTACCTGTTCCGGGTAACATACTACAAATATAGAATTAATCTGGAAGTGTTTCATGTGCTGACCGATGGAATGGGAGGCATTAATTTCATCAAAGAGCTGACGTATCAGTACCTGCGCCTTGCACACCCGGAGATTGCAGAGAAAACCGGAGAGGGCTTGAACAGTGATACATCCTTAAACAGGGAGGACAGCTTTTTAAAGAATTACAAGACGAGTTCCCAGAAGGGCTATCAGAGCAAAAAAGCATATCTGATTCACGGGGAACATTTGAGAAAGGGCGAGTTCGGTGTTATGCACGGCTATATGAATATCCCGGAACTCAAAAAAGTCTGCCACAGTTATGGCGTGAGCATCAACGAGTATCTGGTGGGCACCTATATCTGGAGCGTGTATACAGAGTGTCTTCACGGAATGCCATCAAAACGTCCGATTCGGGTGGCGGTTCCGGTTAATCTGCGCCCGTATTTTAACTCCATCACAACAAAGAATTTCTTTGTGATGGTATCAGCAGAATTTCATCCGGTAAAGGACGAGTACACGTTTGAGGAAGTGCTTTCGATTGTGAGAGAGAGCCTAAAGAGCCAGATTAACAGAGAACATCTTGAGAAACTTTTTTCTTACAATGTATCGAATGAAAAGAATCTGGCTGCCCGTGCGGTGCCGTTGTTCTTAAAGAATCTTGCGATGCGTTATGTGTATACCATGTCAGCGCTTGCAAACACGGCGACAGTGACCAATATCGGAAATATTTCAGTGGCAGAGGAATACAAACCGTATGTGGAAATGTTCCATGCGTTTCTTGCCATGTCAAAGGGACAGCATTTAAAGGGAACCATCTGTTCCTATGGAGATACTTTGGTGTTTACCTTCAGCTTTGACCTTGTGGACCCGTCTGTACAGAGGGGATTTTTCCGCCGGCTGACAGAAGACGGCCTTGAAATAGAAATAGAAAGTAACGGAGTATTATATGAGTAGATGCAGAAATTGTAAAGTAGAAGTTTTAGATGAGACAGACCGCTGTCCATTGTGTCATTCTGTGCTGGATAAGACGGTTGAGATGGAAAATATGTATCCCAATGTATGGGTGCGTTCAAGACTGATGATGCGTATCAGCAGAATTTATTTATTCTGTGCGATTTTGCTTGAGGCGATGTTTGTTTATATCAATGTTGTGACAGAATCGGAAATCTGGTGGTGCAGTATCACAGGACTGTCCCTGTTGTATGGATATATGGTTATCCGGTTTGCTATCCTTGGCAAATCCGGTTACCGTATGAAGACGATTTTGTTGACGTTAATTGCTATTTTGATGGTTATTGCAATTGACTTTGTAGTAGGATATCGTGGATGGTCGGTGAACTATGCACTCCCGGCGGGAATCCTTCTGATTGATGCAGGAATTCTGCTTCTGATGATTATCAATCGCAGGAACTGGCAGAGTTATCTGATGTGGCAGATTTTAATGATTTTGTGCAGCGTGATTCCACTGATTTTAGGGCATCTGGGAATTGAAACGGTACGGATTTTATCCATTCTTCCGATGGCGGCATCCGTATTTTTGTTCCTTGGAACGGTTATTATCGGTGATAGACGGGCAAGAATCGAGTTATACCGGAGATTTCATATCAAGTAAAGGCAACCGGAAAAACAGCAGAGAGGTACAGTACGAAAATGCACGAGAGCGAAGCGAGTATCAGGGGAAAGGTTATGCGCGATTTAATTGCGCATGCAAGCCATGACAACCTGATTGGAAGAAAGTTAAAGAGTGGAGAACTGCGAAAAAAAATCGGGGAGGTGGAACCACCTTGGAAGTGTCCAGACTGTTTTAAACTGACCGAAATTTCGATGGAGCAGTTTCAGATGGAACTCCTCGAACAGAAGGAGAATCCGAATACGGATAAGATAATTTTACAGCTTCATGGCGGCGGCTATGTAGGTGCCATGCGAAACGCATACCGGATGTTTGCAGGGCTTTACAGTGAAGTCAGCCGCGGGATGAGTGTCCTTACGATTGATTACCGCGTGGCACCGGAAAATCCATATCCGGCGGCATTGGAGGATGCGGTGGCGGCATACCGCTGGCTGTTAGAGCAGGGATGGTTTTCAGAGCAGATTATTGTGGCAGGAGATTCCGCGGGCGGCGGTCTTGCGATGGCGTTATGCCATTATCTGAAAGACCATGGGATGCAGGTGCCGTGCGGAATCATTGCAATGTCTCCGTGGACGGATTTAACTGCAAGCGGAGAATCTTATGAGACAAATTATGACAAGGATCCGTTGTTTGGCGGAACAAGGGACAGCCTGATTTATAACAAGGATTATGTGGGAGAGCATGACCCAATGGACGCCTATATTTCACCTTTATTTGGAGATTTTCGTGGATTTCCGCCGATGCTTTTACAGGTGGGTTCCTATGAAATGCTGTTATCCGATTCCGTCAGTGTGGCGGCAAAGGCGAGAGAGCAGGGAGTAAAGGTAAGACTGAGTATTTATGAAGGGATGTTCCACATCTTTCAGATGGCAGCAAAAATGCTGCCGGAATCTAAAAGAGCGTGGATTGAGATTGGAAAATTTATCAGTGTTTTGACAAATGACTGACATCCATATAGACCGGGAGACCGTTCTGATAGGTTACCTTTGATTCACCCTGGATAAGCGGTGTCAGGTAATCGATTAACGGCTGTTCGATGTCGTTTCCGGCAGCGTTAATCCACTCGGTCGGAACGGACTTCGCCTCGTTTGCAATGTTTTTAATCTCTGCATAGCCGTACTCGATGGTATAAGGGTCATTTGAAACACGGTTCATGGTAACCATGGAAGCTGTTACACCTTCTTCGGAGAGTGCGACAGCTTTTTTGCCAAGTTCAAATGCCTCGGAAAGGTCAGTTTCGGATGCAAGATGCGCCGCACAGCGCTGCAATACGTTGATTTCCACGGAACGAACCTTGACACCGAGTTTTTGTTTTACCAGAAATTCGAGTGCTTTTCCAGCACCGCTTAACTGGCTGTGCCCAAAGTTGTCAACAGACTGTGTGCTGGCGCTGATGTAATTGCCGGAAGCATCGCGGATGCCTTCGGATACGGCAATGATGACGTTGTTGCGCTCAAATAACAGCCGCTTTACATCGAGAATAAAATCGTCCGGATCAAATGGAGCTTCCGGCAGATAAATGAGATGTGGCGCAGTGTTGTATTCATTTCTTGCAAGAGCGGCAGCAGCGGTCAGCCAGCCGGCATCACGTCCCATGATTTCTACAATTGTAACACTATTGACTGCGTAGATAAAGGTATCATGGGCAATCTCTAAAAGGGAAGATGCAATATATTTTGCAGCAGAACCAAAACCGGGTGTGTGGTCGGTTTCACAGAGATCATTGTCAATTGTTTTTGGAATTCCGATAATACGGACAGAGCTTCCGATGCGTTTTGCATATTCGGATAATTTTAATACGGTATCCATGGAGTCGTTTCCACCGATGTAGAAGAACGCTTCTACGTGATACTGCTCAAACTGTTTGAACAGAAAAACGTAGGAAGAATCGTCGTCTAAATAATGTGGAAGCTTATAACGGCAGGAACCGAGATACATGGCAGGGGTTACTTTTAAACGGTCGAGGTATTCCGGGTGACCGTCCATTAATTCAGAAAGATTCATCAGATTCTGATTTAAAATACCGGTAATTCCATTCAGGGAACCGTAGACGGTATCATACATTCCAGATTCACTGACACCTTTTATGACACCGGCGAGACTGGCATTGATGGCTGCCGTAGGACCGCCGGACTGTGCAACGATACAATTTCTGACACTCATAATAAACTCCTTAAAATACAGATTTATTCCATACTGAATAATAACGGAAATGAACAGGTCTTTCAAGATAAAAAACATATGGAAAGAAAGTGGGAAAACGATGAAACTATGTACATTATGTCCAAGAAAATGTCCCGTAAACCGGGCAGCCGGAGAAAAAGGGGTCTGTGGACAGACAGAGGAACTAAAAGTAGCGCGTGCGGCACTGCATTACTGGGAGGAGCCTTGTATTTCAGGAGAGAGCGGTTCCGGAGCTGTGTTTTTTTCGGGGTGTGCCCTTCACTGTGTGTTCTGCCAGAATGAAGAGATTGCAAACGGAACAGTTGGAAAAGTGATTTCCGGTGAACGCCTTTCAGAAATTTTTCTGGAATTGCAGGAAAAAGGAGCCAATAATATTAATCTGGTCACACCGGGGCAGTTTGTACCGCAGATTATTGTGGCGGTGGAGCGTGCAAGACGGCAGGGGATGACGCTTCCGATTGTATACAACACCAGCAGCTATGAAAATGTGGAAAGTATCAGAAGTTTGGAAGGAATTGTGGATATCTATCTTCCGGATTTTAAATATATGGACACCTCGCTTGCAGGGAAATATTCACATGCACCGGATTACGTAGAGACGGCAAAGAAAGCAATTGCCGAGATGGTGCGTCAGACCGGTGCGGCAGAATTTTTTGACGGGGACGAAGACGGGCTGATGAAGCGCGGAACGATTGTGCGCCACCTGATTCTGCCGGGGCATACAAAAGATTCCAAAGAGGTGATCCGTTATCTTTACGAAACATATGGGGATACTGTATACATAAGCATGATGAATCAGTTTACCCCGATGCCGGGGCTTAAAAATTATCCGGAACTTGCAAGAAAAGTGACACCGGAGGAATACGATGAAGTCGTTGATTATGCGATAGAACTTGGGGTGGAGCATGGCTTTATCCAGGAGGGAGAAACAGCGGAGGAGAGTTTTATCCCGGATTTTGACTGCACCGGGGTGTAGGAATAGAAATTTGTTGCTTTTTCACAGAAACGGGATGTCGAAAGACCGTAAATGACGTCGTATCCTTGTGGAAAATGGCATATTTGTGTTGACGCGTAATATTGAATCTCATATAATATAGGCTGAATAGTGGTAAACTATCGTTTTGGAGGAGATTCATGAGGTTTGAGATACATAAAGGATTGAAAAGGAAAGGAAGGATGGCTGCCGTGTGCTCGATACTGGCAGCTATCAGCATTTCCGAAATCAGTGCACCGGCAGCAGTTTATGCGACAGAAGAAGGCGAGTCTGTCGGAACAGAGGAAGTCACAGAGGTGACCGGGATGACAGAGAGTGAAACGTCAGAAAGTGAGACAGCAGGGAGCGAAGTCACGGAGGTGACGGAGACAGAAACGACAGGGGATGATGCAGAAGAGCCGACTGTGGATGATGTGCAGCTTTTGGCGACAGCGACAAGAACGGGTTCCGTGACAGCAAACAATGTAAATGTGCGTTCCGGCGCCGGAACCTCTTACGCAACAATCGGGATTCAGGTCAATACAGGACAGACGGTCACGATTACCGGAGAACAGGACGTAAACGGAACGGCATGGTATGCGGTAAAGTTTACAAAAGACAAAAAGGAATACACAGGATGGATTATTTCTACCTATATTAAGGTAGACAGTGTGGATACTTCGGATGACGATGAAACAGAGGTGGATGAGGATTATATCACATCGCTAAAAAAACTGGGATTCCCGGACAGCTATTGCAGTGCATTGGAAAAACTGCATGCAACCTACGACGCCTGGGTGTTTGAACCGGTTCTTACCAGACTTGACTGGAAAACAGCAGTGGAGCAGGAAAGCAAGGCGGGCGTGAATCTGGTGCAGAGCATTGTCAACGATTCCAGAAAGTCAACAGAGAGTTATGCATATGACTGGAGTACGAATAAGTGGTACGGATTTGATGGAGCGGACTGGGTTTGTGCTTCCTCCGACTTCATTGCATACTGTATGGACCCGAGAAACTTTTTGAATGAAACCTATATCTTTCAGTTTGAGACGCTGGAATATGCAAAGTATCAGACGAAGGATGGAGTAAGCAGTATCCTTTCCAATACATTCATGTCGGGAAAATATAAAGACACGAATAAGAAAGAGTACAAATACGCAGATACATTTGTGAAAGTTGGAAAAAGTCTGTCCGTCAGCCCGTATCATCTTGCAGCACGGTGTAAGCAGGAGCAGGGAATCTATGGAACCAGCCAGCTTATCAGCGGAACATATCCGGGATATGAAGGGTATTACAATTATTTCAATATCGGAGCTTATACGACAGATTCTGCCGATAAGGTTGTAAACGGACTTGCCACGGCAAAAAATAAGGGCTGGAATTCTATCTATAAGGCAATTGCGGGCGGCTCTGCGGTAGTGGCAGACAATTACATCAAAAAAGGACAGAATACCATCTACTTTGAGAAATTTAATGTCGCAAATACATCCAAGCTGTACAGCCATCAGTACATGACGAATGTAATGGCGGCTATCAGTGAGGGAAGCAGTTCCGGTTCTGCCTATAAGGATAAGAATCAGGCATTTGTATTCCGGATTCCGGTGTATGAGAATATGCCGGAGAGTGCGGTAACCTTTACCGATACGGGAAATGCGAACAACTGGCTGTCTTCCTTAAGCGTATCCGGTCAGGACCTGACTCCTTCCTTCAGTGGAAGCAAGAAAGACTACACGATTGTTGTGGGCGCAGATGTAAGCACCATCAAGGTATCAGCAAAGGCGGTGGCATCCACTTCGACTGTCAGTGGAACCGGTAATTATACGCTTGAATATGGGGATAATACAATAAAAGTAACCTGTGTTTCCCAGAGTGGCTCTTCACGCACCTATAAGATAACGGTATCAAGAAAATATCCGGTTTCCGGAGAAGAACTTGTGATTGCAGACGGAGTCAGCATTACACCTCCATATACAGTGGCAACCTATATGACGGGAGTCGCACCGGAGACGAAGGCTTCGGAAGTAGTTGCCCGGATTGCTACAAAGAACTGTACGGTTGGCGTTTTAAAGAAAGAGGGAACTCCAAACGAAGGAAAGGTAGAAACCGGAGACCTTCTAACCGTTTATGACAAAGATGGAACGGTGATAAGCCAGTATGAGATTGTAGTCTATGGTGATATAAATGGTGATGGAAAGATATCGAATGTTGACCAGGTAATGTTACAGAAGCATATTCTTGGGATTACCACGTTAGAGGGCAGTTACCTTGAAGCAGCGGATGTCAGCAAAGGCGGCGGTGTATCCAATAAGGATTTAGTGCTTTTGCAGAAGCATATTCTTGGGATAGAAACCATCAGTCAGTAGAGTAAGAGGGAAGAAAAATGAAAGCTAGCATAAAAAAAATCAGTATCTTTTTGTTTACATTATTGATTCTGTGCGGAGTGCTCGCACCAACCGAGACAGTTTTTGCGGCAGACGGAAAGCTGTCAGTTTCGGCATCCTCCACTTCGGTAAATATCGGAGACACGGTAAAAATCACAGCGAAAGCAACAGGACCATCGGGTGAGCAGGCAGTGGCAACCATGACGCTGACGTTTGACTCAGATATTTTGCAATTCCAGAGCTGTAGCAGTTCCGTTTATGGCGGTGGCGGCAACACGGTGACGGTGACGGGAGATTCTTTTACCGTGACATTAAAAGCCGTTGCGGCAGGCAAATCCAAAATCTCACTTTCGGGAACAGACGGCGTTATTTTCAGCAGCACGGAGGAACTTGACTCCATGTCATCGGACAGCACCTCTGTGACAGTTAATAACTCTGCTTCGGATAATGGAAATTCCAACAGCAATAACAGTAATAACAGCAACAATAACAGCAACAATAACAGCAACACAAATACAAACAACAGCAGTGATAATAACAGCAGCAGTGACAATACGAATATCAGCACAGACACTGCAAAATCTGCTGACAATTCCCTGCAATCATTGACACTTTCCGCAGGAACACTGTCACCGGCATTTCAGTACAATGTGGTAAAATATACCGCGACGGTGCCAAACAGTGTGACGAACCTTTCCGTGACAGCGGTTGCTTCAAACAAGGCGGCAACGGTGGAATCGGTGACGGGAAACACCGACCTTGTGGTTGGAGCAAATGAAATTAAAATTGTAGTAAAAGCAGAAAACGGGGTGACGGCAACTTATACGGTAACGGTTACCCGTGAAGCAGCTTCTGCGGATTCTGGTACCACGGGCAGTGAGACAAAGGACGAGACACCATCTTCGGAAACAGAGACGGAGACAGAAAATACAACAGGAGAGAGCATTTCTGTTGACAATGTTTCATATAATATAGTGGAAAATTTTGCAGCGGAGACAATTCCGGCAGATTTTGCAGAGACAACCGTCACTTATCATGAGAAATCTTATAAAGGACTTGTCTATAACCATGGAACCCAGGTGATGTTATATCTGGTGAAGGCAGATACGGCAGAAAGTTCGAGTGGAAAATTTTTCATCTACGATGAGACGAGAGACTGTTTTTATCCGTTTGTAAGACTTACGGCAGGAGACAGTTACGTGATTGCGCTCTATGCACCTGTAAATGAAACAATTCCGGACAACTATGTTCAGACAACTGCATCGGTGGGCGAAGAAACCATCAGTGCATATCAGATTGATGCAGAAGATGGAAGCGACTTTTATCTGTTTTACGGAATCAATCACGAGGGAACGGAAGGCTGGTATCAGTACGATAAAGCAGAGGGAACGTATCAGCGGCTAAATTCAGCTCTTTCCACTTCTTCTGCAAATTCTGCAGCGACTGACGAAACAGATGATACAGAGGAAGACGATAGCATGACATATCTTAGACAGGAGTACACTGCCTTGTCTGAAACTTATGCAAAAGAAAAAACATTTTCCAGAACGGTAATGGCAATACTGATTTTTGTGATTGCGATACTGATTGTGGTTATTATTAATCTGCTTTTACAGGGAAAAACGATAAAGCCAAAGACACCAATGCCGAAGAAATCAGAGCCGAAGGAGCCAAAGCCAAAGACGGTAAAACCGCAGCAGAAAAAGGCAAAAGGAAATCTTTTCTTACAGAGACCGGATGATGTGTTAGATGGCGATTTGGACGAACCGTTTGATGACGAGCCTTTCGATGAATGTCCAAAGCAGCAAAATAAGAAAGAAACGAAGAAAGAAAACATAGATGTCATAGATTTTAATGATTTATAAGGTTTTCTGTCTTTGGGAGGGAAATCATGCAGACACCATATACGGCGAAAGCGAAAAAGGCGATTGACATTGCAGGAAAGATGTCAAAATCGCTGCATCATAATTATATCGGAACGGAACATATTTTAGTGGGACTGCTGCGCGAAGGAACCGGAGTGGCAGCCCAGGTTTTAAAGGAAAACGGAGTGGAAGAGAGCAAGGTGCTTGAGCTGATTGAGGAACTGATTGCACCGTCTTCTCCGGTAGAAGTTGCGGAACCGGACGGTTATTCCCCGCGTGCAAAGCATGTATTAGAGGGAGCTGCCAGGGAAGCAGCGCGCTTTCAGATGGAAAAAATCGGAACAGAGCATCTTTTGCTTACCATATTAAAAGAGCCGGACTGTGTGGCATCAAGACTTTTAAATACCCTCTCTGTGAATATTCAGAAGGTATACGTGGATACACTCGTTGCCATGGGGGCAGATGCAAGCCTTTACAAAGAGGATTTTCAGAACGGAAAACCGGGACGCAAAAAGAGTAATGAGGGAACACCGGTGCTTGACCAGTATTCCAGAGATTTGACGGAATTAGCACGTGCGGAGAGACTTGACCCGGTGGTCGGACGTCAGAGCGAGATTGACCGTGTAATTCAGATTTTAAGCCGGCGCAGTAAAAATAATCCTTGTCTTATTGGTGAACCTGGAGTTGGGAAAACTGCAATTGTAGAAGGAATTGCAGAGCGTATCGTATCCGGGATGGTGCCGGATTCCGTGCTTGGAAAGCGTGTGGTAGCACTTGATTTGTCCGGAATCGTGGCAGGGTCTAAGTACCGTGGCGAATTTGAGGAGCGTATCAAGAAGGTAATTCAGGAAGTCACCAGAGTGGGAAATGTCCTGTTATTTATTGATGAGCTTCATACGATTATCGGTGCAGGCGGAGCAGAGGGAGCAATTGATGCCTCCAATATTTTAAAACCGGCACTGGCGCGTGGTGAAATCCAGATTATCGGAGCGACTACGATTGAAGAATACAGAAAACATATTGAAAAAGATGCTGCGTTAGAGCGGAGATTCCAGCCGGTTACAGTGGAAGAGCCGACGGAAGAGCAGGCAGTGGAAATCTTAAAGGGACTTCGCTTCCAGTATGAGAAGCATCACCAGGTACAGATTACAGATGAAGCAGTGGAGGCAGCAGTGCGCCTGTCTGCACGTTACATCAATGACCGTTTCCTGCCGGATAAGGCAATCGATTTGATGGATGAAGCAGCGGCAAAGGTACGCCTTGGTGTGAGCACTCATTCCGGTGAGGCAGCAGAGCTGAGACGTAAGGCTGCAGCGACAGAAGAGGAGATGGAACAGGCACTTCGTGCGTGTGATATTGAGCTGGCAAGAGAAAAGAAACAGGCGAAAGAACAATTAGAAGCAGAATTGTCCAAACTTTCGGCAAAGAGTAAGCGGGAACTGCGCAGAAAAAATCTGTGTGTGGATGAGGATGATATCGCGGACATTGTTTCCGGCTGGACCAAGATTCCGGTGAAAAAACTCGCAGAAGAAGAGGCAACCCGTCTCAAAAAACTGGAAAAGACGCTGCATAAACGTGTGATTGGTCAGGAGGATGCGGTGACTGCGGTTGCCAAGGCAGTGCGCCGTGGCAGAGTCGGATTAAAAGATCCGAAGCGCCCGATTGGTTCCTTCCTGTTTCTTGGACCCACAGGAGTCGGAAAAACAGAGATTTCCAAGGCATTGGCGGAGGCAGTATTCGGAAGCGAACAGTCCATGATTCGTGTTGATATGTCCGAGTATATGGAAAAACACAGCGTTTCTAAGATGATTGGTTCACCGCCAGGATACGTGGGACATGAGGATGGTGGACAGCTCAGTGAGAAGGTGCGCAGAAATCCTTATTCTGTCATTTTGTTTGATGAGATTGAAAAAGCACATCCGGATGTGTTCAATATTTTATTACAGGTGCTCGATGACGGGCATATCACCGATTCGCAGGGACGCAAGGTAGACTTTAAGAATACGATTATTATCATGACGTCGAATGCAGGTGCCCAGGCGATTGTGGAACCGAAAAAACTCGGATTTTCTTCGTCAAATGACGAGAAACAGAATTACGAGCGGATGAAGAGCAGTGTGATGGAAGAGGTGCGCCGTATCTTCAAACCGGAATTTTTAAACAGGATTGATGAGACCATTGTCTTCCGTGCCCTGAATAAGGAAGATATGAAGCAGATTGTCACTCTGATGCTAAAAGATGTGGCAAACCGCTGCAAAACACAACTTAACATTACGCTTACCGTCCGTGACAGCGTGAAAAACCACATTGTGGAAAAAGCATATAATCCGAAATATGGTGCACGACCGCTGCGCAGAAAAATTCAGAATGAAATTGAAGATGCACTGGCGGAACAGATTCTTGACGGTAAAATTAAGAACGGGGATGATGTTGTGGTGACACTCCGCAAAAACGCAGTGGTATTTGAAACGCGCAGACAGTGAAAACAAAAGTTAAAAAATCATGAAATGTGTGGGAAAGCACTGGAAATAAAACCGGGCTTATTATATAATGGATTTACAAAAATTTTACGATGAGAGCCTGGTACAGGCGGCATCACAGGAGGATAAAATGGCAGTTGTTCGTGAATTAATCCGTTCAGAAGCAGACGGAACCATCAGTTTTGGGGATTACACATTAGACACAAAGGCGAAACACGATAATTTCGAGCACGGCGGAGATGTATACAAGGTAAAGACATACCGTGAGATTACCAAGTTAGAGCGCAATGGAATGTTTGTCTATGAGTCAGTTCCGGGAACTACAGTGTCACATCTGAACGTGACAGAGACCGGGATTGCATTTGAAGTAGAAGGATTTGAGGACGCACAGGTTACCGTAGAGCTTGAGGAAGAAGCAGAATACGATATCACAGTCGACGACGTGGAAGTTGGCAAGATGACAACCAATCTCGGCGGCAAATTAAGCGTCAGTGTAGAACTCGGTGACCATCCGGTAAAAGTTGCAATCAAAAAGTGCAATTAAGAATTAAATAGAACGTATCGTTACAGAGACAGTGCCAACAGAACCGAAAGGGGAGTTGGCACTGTACTGTTATAGGCAAAAACAGAATGGAGGAACTATGGCAAAGGCAAAGACAACCGTATTTTTCTGCCAGTCCTGCGGGTATGAATCTGCGAAATGGATGGGACAGTGTCCGGGGTGTAAAGAATGGAATACATTTGTGGAAGAAACAGTGGACAAAAAAAGTGTGGGAAAAACACGCGCCGCTGTATCAGAGACAAAACCGGTGCCGCTTTCTGCGATAGAGGCATCCACAGATGAGCGTATCAGCACACAGATGAGCGAGCTTGACCGTGTCATGGGCGGTGGAATCGTGTCGGGTTCTCTGGTGCTTGTGGGCGGAGACCCGGGAATAGGAAAGTCTACGCTGCTGTTACAGGTATGCAGAAATCTTGCGGCACAAAAGATAGATGTTCTTTATATTTCGGGTGAGGAATCCTTACAGCAGATAAAAATCCGTGCACAGAGGGTTGGATCTTTTGAGGACAGCCTGCATCTTCTCTGTGAGACAAATCTTGACACGATACGAAGTGTAATTGACCGGGAAAAACCGCAGATTGTGGTGATTGATTCCATCCAGACGATGTACAGCGAGGATGTAGGCTCTGCGCCGGGAAGTGTTTCACAGGTGCGTGAGGCAACTTCTGTGCTGATGCAGATTGCAAAAGGCATGAATATTACGATTTTCATTGTAGGTCATGTGACAAAGGAAGGGGTTGTGGCGGGGCCCCGTGTGCTTGAGCATATGGTAGATACCGTGTTGTATTTTGAAGGCGACCGTTACGCAGCTTACCGGATTTTGCGCGGGGTAAAAAACCGTTTTGGTTCTACAAATGAAATTGGTGTATTTGAGATGTGCCAGGAGGGGTTGCGTGAGGTCAAAAATCCTTCTGAATATATGCTGAGCGGAAAACCGGAGGGGGCATCCGGTTCCGTGGTTGCGTGTTCGATGGAGGGAACAAGACCGATTCTTCTTGAGGTACAGGCACTGGTGTGTCACACGAACTTCGGAATGCCGAGGCGTACTGCGGCGGGAACCGATTATAACCGTGTGAATCTGCTGATGGCGGTTTTGGAAAAACGTCTTGGTTTAAAACTCTCGGACTGCGACGCATATGTAAATATTGCCGGCGGAATCCGGATGAATGAGCCTGCAATCGATTTGGGAATCGTCCTTGCAATTGTATCAAGTTATAAGGAACGGCCGATTGATGAAAAGACCATCTGTTTTGGGGAGGTCGGCTTAAGCGGGGAGGTGCGTGCAGTCAGCATGGCAGAACAGCGCGTGCTGGAAGCAAAAAAACTGGGATTTACCACCTGTATTCTGCCACAGGTCAGCAGGGAGTCTATGAGACCCGTGAAGGGAATCCGGCTGGTTGGAGTGCGCACGGTGAAAGACGCAATGGATTATCTGGCGTAAACAAAAAACTTTTTTGAAAAAAAGCAAAAATCCTGTTGACATTTTGTATTTCAGATGATAATATAAACAAGCTGTCGCGAACGAAAGACAGTAACAACATGAAACAGTCGAAACAAACGATTGTTTCAAAAATAAAATAAAAAAGTTGTTGACAAACGAGTTCAACTGTGATATAGTAAATAAGCTGTCGCTGAGAACTACATCGACAACGACTTGCTTCTAAAAGCAAGCAGAACTTTGATAACTGAACAGTGA
>ENA-ORNF01000946-ORNF01000946.1-human-gut-metagenome-genome-assembly--contig:-NODE-946-length-27551-cov-4.269094_pt1 | contig 27551 bp, 23 predicted proteins | sample MGYA00242110_ERZ509012 | MGnify/ENA primary metagenome ERZ509012 (study PRJEB26280, sample SAMEA2338714) | human gut metagenome | biome: human gut; feature: human-associated habitat; material: faeces...
GCCGAGCAAAAAATAGTCTTTGTTTAATTTAGGTAAAGTGGTTTCACAATAATCAGTCCAGTAATCTTCTATGGCGCGGATACCATGAATGGGTTTCCCAATTATATTTGCAAACCAAACAGCAACAGCAGTATATGATTGTAACCATAGTGCAATTTTCGCCCCATCAATAATTCGAATTTCTTTCCAATTATATTTGGCTCTGCTTTCATTTAACGCTTCTTCTATGGATGTTCTATGGTTCCAAATCTTCAAAGTAGAAAAAATAAAAGCAGTATTATTGATATCGACTCCTAAAGGCTCTGTGTGCCGTTTTTCAATATCTGATTTAAATTTCCCTAAGGCATCCTCATTTGTCCCAAATTCCCAAACAGATTTTCCTTCGGGGAAATAGCTTGTTGCTTCACCAGAATCTAACACACCATCATATCCAGAAAACTGGATTCCCTTTTCAATCGGGAAATTATAATCGTTTATTTTTGAAGAAGTGCATAGTATAAGACGAACAATCAATTCTGGCAGCAGTTCCTGTGCCCGCCGCGGGTTCAACTTAGCCCATGCATCAATTTCTGTTGCAGCAATTAAGTTGTTCATAATCAACCCCCTTGATAAAGAAAAAGCCGTGGAGCATTCTGCTACAAGGCAAACTTGTCGGCTGTTATTTGTTTACCGATAAATAATAATACTACAATACTACTTTCATTCTTTTTTCGCAACCATTCCAACATTTACTTCAGGTATTAACAAGAACTGCCCTATGGTCCATAATCCGCTCTATCACAATCTCATCTATCTCTTGCTCCAGTTCCAGCACTTTTTCTTGTAACGACAAAATGTGGGCGTCGAGAATCGGTTTCCTCAACGCCCACATTTTTTGCATTTGTGCCAGCTTTTTCAGTTCTTCCGCACGACTGTCACGAGCTGCGGAAACAAGCTCCCAGACCCGCTCGTCCAGTGTTTCCTCATGAATACGATGGGAGGAGCAATAGGATTTTCCATTCCGATGATACCCACGGCACACATATTCCACACGGCTCTTGCCGTTCCAGCAGCGGATCATAGGAATGAATGTATTCCCACATTCCCAGCAGGTCAGCAGTCCCGCATAACGGTGCTTGGCCTGATTGCCGTTTGCGGGGCGAGCCTGCTGTTTGAGCAAGCGCTGTACCTGCTCCCATTCCTGTTTTCCTATGATTACGGGGAAGAATCCCTCATGACGATACCAGTCGGTTTTGTCTATATGCTTGGCTTTTCCGTTGTTGTATTCTCTGCGGTGGTTGTTCAGCACGCCGGTGTACGCTTCTTCCACCAAGATGTTTTTCACACTGGCATATGTCCATAGGATCTGCCCATCACGGGTTTTGTGCGTATGCCGGACCTCTCTGCCGCACCGTTCAGCCCGGAGCTGCGCCGGTGTTTTTCGCCCCGCAGCGTTGAGCCGTCGGGCGATCTCTTTTTGCCCGCACCCCTGTAAGTACAGAGAATAGATGAGCTGCACCGTGACCGCCGCTTCTGTGTCAACCTTGATCTGCCCTGTGTTCTTATCTTTCCAGTAGCCGAAGGGCGGCGTGATCACGATGCCGTCTTTCTGCTTCTGGCGGTATCCCGCCCGGATCTTTTTGCCAATATCCTTCGCATAATAATCATTCATCAAGCCGCAGACGCCGATGATCAAGTCATCTTCATCGCGGAATGTATCAACGCCCTCCGTGGCAGAGATCACTCGCACCTGGTGTTCCCGCAGATAATCGATGAACAATGCGGTCTGGGTCCTATGGCGGCCAAGCCGGGATAAGTCTTTTACGATGACAGCGTCAATTTTATCAGCGTCCACAGCCGCCATGAGCTCGTCCAGCCCACGGCGGTCAAAACTCATGCCGCTTATGTTGTCATCGAAGGACTGTCCCACGATGGTGTACCCGTACTGCTCGGCAAACGCCTGGCAGATCTCCCGCTGATTCAGCAGGGAGTTCATCTCACGGTCATCATCGTTAGAAAGCCGCGCATAGAGCCATACCCGCACCTGTTATCACCTACCCTGCATAATAATCGCCGTAGATCGCCGCACCCAGCCTGTCATAGTCAAAATCTGCGGTGGGGAAGCAATCTGTCTGCGCTCCGTTTTCGAAGACGTCCAGATGGTCACGGAAGGGCGCTTTCAGCCGGATCTCCAAATCCAGCCTGCCATCCTCCTCATGAACGAGTATCTTCTCCACCAGCATCCTCAGATGTGCTTCTGACATTTTACTCTCTCTCAGGATGTCGTCGATTAGGCTGATGTCCCGCTTCAGCTTAGCCTGTCGGCTGCGGAGCATTTCTGAAGTATTCTGCAATTCTTCGATTTGCTTTTTGGCCTCTGCGATCTGCTCCTCGCGCTTGGCGATCATGCGGTCGTAGCGTTCTGCGTTGGCCTTATCCCGAATGCGTTCCATCAGGATCACCTCCACTTCTTCCTCCAGCAAGAGAATGTGCTCTTGCAGTTTACTTATTTTGGCACTGGCTGTGGAAGCCTTCGGCGTCCATCTCTCAATGAGCCATTCCATCCGCGACCAGTTTTCCTCATACATTTTCTTTGTTCGCAGGATCTCCGCGCCGATCAATCTGTCCAATGTTTCCTCGTCCACCATGTGAGAGGAGCAGTGTTCCTTGCCATACCGATGGTAGGTGTCGCAGACATAGACGACTCGTTCTCCGCTTTTCAATTTAATGCGTTTCCCGATAAAGGTTCGGCCACAGTCCTTGCAGCGAAGCAATCCGCCGTACCGGAGGATACCGCGGTTGGTACCAGCACGGACATTTTTCTCTTTGCGCTCTGCAAGGAGCGCTTGAGCCTGCTCCCATATCTCACGGGTCACGATTATTGGCAGATAATTCTCATGGTGAAACTGCTCCTCCGGGTCTGTGAAGCGGAAGGTCTTATTGATCTTATTGCGCTCGCTCTTGTGGCAGATCAGAGTGCCGATGTAGCTCTCATCTCTCAAGATTCGCGCCACCATCGTTGCGTCCCACAAATATTTTTTGAGGATGCCATCCTGGGTGTTGGGCAGGCGCTTATTTAGCAGTCCCGCCTGCATAAGCGCGGGCGTTTTTCTTCTCTGCTCATTCAGTGTGCGGGCGATGGCCTTCATGCCGCTGCCGCCGACATAGGCGGAGAAGATCAGACGGACCGTTTCGGCGGCTTCTTCTACGACAACGACCTTTTTTGTGTTCTTGTCCTTGAAGTAGCCGAAAGGCGGGATGGTCACAATACCTTCCTTTTGCTTTTGCCGGTAACCGGTCCGCACACGACGGCTGCCGTCGCGGGCATAGAAGTCGTTGACCAGCCCCTTGAAGCCGATGATGAGATCATCGTTCTCATTAAAAGTATCGATATTTTCCGTTGCGGACAGGACCCGCACATCATGTTCACGGAGGTAGTCGATAAAGAGCGCGGTCTGTGTCCGGTGACGGCCCAGGCGGGACAGGTCTTTAACGATGATCGCTTCGATCTTGCCCGCTTCGACCACCTCGTAGATTTTGTCGATTCCCTCACGGTTGAAGTGCATACCGCTGACATTGTCATCGAAGGATTCGCCCACCACCTCGTGGCCGTTGCTGACCGCAAAGTTATATATGATTTTCCGCTGGTTATTCAGAGAGTTCAGTTCTTCATCCTCATCTCTGGACAGCCGGTAATAGAGCCAGACTTTCATAATCGTTCCTTTCCGCTATGGTGTGCCGATCATGCACGACACACCATAGCACACAATTTTTTGAATAGCTATCAAAACAAATCAGGCGACTTCTGTTTCTACTTTAGCAACAAAATCAGCGGGCTGATTTGTATATGGATGATCCACAGACAGATAGTCGTGGATCATCATTTTCAGGAATTCATCGAACTGATCGTCCGTACCCACATAGGAGTACATGACGCTTGCAATATTGGATTCTTTTCTCTTTCTACCCATCGCGTTCCTTTCTCCCAAAGTCAATTTGGGCAATAAAAATAGCAGACCTCACATGGTCTGCTGCCAGTCATAACTCACCTCGTCCTCGTGGTCATCCGCCTTGTGACCGAGGGCGATTTTCTTTTCCCGTTCTTTTTGCAATACCTTTCTGTCGGTGTAGTGCCGCGCAGGAATCACAGGATCAGCAGGCTGGAGCTGCTCCAGACGGTGCCCAAGCCCCACCAGAGCAGAAGCAGTGCTGCCGCCGCCATCAGCAGAGAGATCAATGCCGGAATACTGACGTGTGGCAGATGCAGTCTGGGAAGTCCGATTCTGTGCAGAGAAAAAGAATTCTCTTTCGGTTTCCCAGCCTGTTCGGTCATCTGCTCCAGATGTCGCACCATCTTCAGCAGATCGTCCAGCTGCGTCCGCGTGGGAAGCTGCGACATCTGCCTGCTGACGCTCTCCAACAGATCTGTCTGCCGATCCGCATGGTGCCACAGTGCATCCATGTATTTCATCATTCGCTCCCAGTCTGTTTTTGAGGGACACGCTTCGTGAGGTGGTGTCGGCGTCGGAAGTACTGCCTGCTGGGTGTTGCGCTGCTTGAGTTCTTGCAGAGACAATCTCTGCTCTGATTCTGAATTCATGCTCCATGACCTCCTTGCAATACTTTTCCTCGTGTAGTTTGTTGTCACGGCATTTTAGTCCGTCCGGCGTGGTGTAGGTGATGTACTTGCGGCCACTTTCCCAGCGGACGGCGTAGCCCTCGGATGCCATCAGGGAAACGAAGGCGTCCTTGTCGGCGGCGTATTTCATGCACTCGTCGATGGTGTTCATGAGCCGCAGCTTCCAGCTTTGGCCCTTCAGCGCCGTGTGGTACTCCGCGCCGCTCATGCCGCGGGCCTGCTGCGCGGTCGGCTCAAAGACCGGCAGGCCCATCTCCTGACAGATCATGTCATTGCGCCGCATCAGTTCCTGGATCTGCTCCTTCGCCATGTGCGGCTTTTTGCCGGTTTCTCAGCCACGGCATGGAGCTGTTCGGGCGTTGCGCTTTTGACGGGCTTTGACGGCGTCCGGTGCGCATCACCGCAAGCCACTGCCACCACGGCAAGAAAAACGACCCACAGCCGTCTCATCGCGTTGTTTTCACTTTGCGGGTGATGCGGATTGTGTAAGAAGAATAGTCAATCTCCACTTTTCCCAGCCTGCTCAGCACCGACTGTCCGAGCAATATCGGAGCATTCTGAGTCTTCACGACAGTTGCCTTTACATTGTTCATGTCGAGGCCTCCGAAATTGACATTGCGGAGATTGACCACCGACCCCTCTATAATGTCGCCGCTTGCGGTCAGAAAACTTGACGAACCCATAAAGTCCTTGTCGCTTAGATAGTTGTTCTTATACATAAACGCCGCTTCCACCGCCGATATCGTGACGTTGGCAGCGCCTGTGTCAAACACAAAATGCAACGGCAACCCGTTGATGCTGCATTTCACCTTGAACACACCGCTTTCCTTCGTCTTCGGCACTTCTACGGTCTGATCCGTGTATTCGGCATTTTCCTCCTCCATTTTCAGTTGTTTTGACTTCAGCCGTTCCACGACCTTTTTGTAGCCGTCCATACTGCGTATCGAGTCCATGTCAGAATCGTTTTCAAGCAGAGTCAAGCGGAGAAAACCTTTGTCGACCGATTGGTTCAGGAAGTCGACCGCTTTCTGCTTGTCGCCAAACATTGCATAGTAGCAGGCAGCGTTGTATAAAACCATAGATTCCGCATCCTTTCCGATTTCAGCAATCAGCGCCTCCGCCTCGTCGGTCCTGCCAAGATAGCCAAGAAGCATAATGCTCGGTGATGTAGGATCGGGGACGGTGTCCATTTCAACAGCCTGCTTGAAATCGGCTATGGCTTTGTCCTTGTCGCCCAGATCCCAATAATGGCGTCCACGGAAGTAATAAGAAGTCACCATCGGCTGTAAGGTTATAGCCGTGTCATAATCGTCGGCAGCCTCGTTGGTTTTTCCCAAGTGGTCGCGCGTAAAGCCCCGATAGCAGTATGCGTCGGCTCTTTCCGGTTCAGCATCGAGATAGATGGACAATGCGCGGTCGGCGTCTTCCCATCGTCGTGCCTTAAAATAAGCCATTGCTTTGCTGTACAAGCCGTCGGTGTCGGTAGAGTCCATCTGTATTGCCCGGTCGGCGAAATCGAGCGCCATCTTCAAGTTGTCGGCCTCAGAATATGCAGCCGACAGCCTCTGTGCCGCCCCTGCCGACGGTTCTATGTCAAACGACTTGTTGAAAAACTCCAAAGCCTCCGTCATATTGCCGCGTTTCTCATAGGTTGCGCCTATAATGAACGGCCACAACGAATTGTTGGGGTCTTTCTTCGTCTGTATTTTCATTTTCGAACAAAGCACCACCGATGCCGAATCGGCAAGAGTGTTGACACAATCAAGCGCGCCCCCGTCGGTAATGTCGATAGAAAAGGCAGAGACCACATCGTCGGTCGCCTCGCTCCAACGTTTCTGGTTGATATAGGTATATGCACGCAGCGAGTAGCTCTGCGCGTTGCTATTGTCAAGTTTCACGGCATAATTATAATGCTCTATAGCCTTGTCGTAGTCTTTGCGGGCATCGGCATTGCGTCCAAGACACAGCCAGCCGAGAGGGTTGCCAGGCTCAAGCTCCGTTATCTTTTTTGCGTCAGCGTCAGCGAGTTCGTATTGAAATTGTTCAAAATAGATTTGCGCACGCGAGTTCAGATAGTCCACGTCCTTAGGGTCGAGATTTATGGCTTCGGAGATGTCGGCGAGAGCCAAGTCTTGCTGCCCAAGACCTGAATATGCGCTTGACCGTAAGTTGAAAGCCACTCCTCTGCTCTCCTTGTCCTTTTTGGTGCCTTGTCGCTGTTTGTCAGCATCGAGCCATAATCATCGACTGTTGTGTAGGCAATAGCCATCCACAAATAGGCATAGCCGTTTTTGGCATCGTCAGCCAACTCCTTGTTCAAGCAGTCGACGGCAGTCTGATAGTCTTGATTCTGAAACGCCTCGTATGCCTTCTGCATGTTGAACGTCTCCGCCTGCTTGTTTGCTGCCAAAAGTGTTTGCACTGCGCACAGCAGTGCAAACGCCAATACACCGAATCTTCTCATTTCTATTTCTTTTTAAAAATTGCACCTATTATTGCATTTCCTATCTTGCGCTCCAATCCCTGGCGGGTTGTTGGAATGCCTGTCTTGCGGGCAATCGAGCGTTTGACATTCGTCACGCCCAGAGCCCGTTTCCAAGAGAACGTGACATTGAGTCCTGGTAATATTTTCATAGCATTAAAAACTGAAATTAATTATTCCTCGTATTCCGTAGGGTCTTCAATCCCGGCGTCGTGGAGCGCCTCGATGCGCTCACGGCACGTGCCGCATTTGCCGCAATGCTTCTCTCCGCCCTTGTAGCACGAATAGGTCTCGGCATAGTTCAGACCGAGCCGCGCGCCGTGGCGGGCAATCTCAGTCTTCGACACGTTGGTGTAGGGGGCCATGACCGTGATGCCGTCGTAGGTTCCGGCACTCATTGCCGACGACATGGCGCGCACAAACGCCGGGCGGCAGTCGGGATATATGGCATGGTCGCCAGCATGGTTTGCAATCATCACGTGGCTCAGCCCGCGGCTCTCTGCCAGTCCGCACGCCACAGCGAGCATTATGCCGTTGCGGAACGGCACCACCGTGGATTTCATATTCTCGTCGTCGTAGTTTCCTTCGGGTATCGCTTCCGCGCCCTCGAGCAGCGAACTTTTGAAATACTTAGCCATAAAATCCAAAGGAATCACGATATGCTCTATGCCCAGACGCTCGCAGTGCATCCGCGCGAACTCGATTTCGCGACGGTTGTGGTTTGAGCCGTAGTCGAAGGTCACGGCAAGGGCAATGTTGGCACGGAATTCGTAGAGCAGCGTCACGGAGTCCATTCCTCCCGACAGCACAATGATTGAATCTTTCTCGTCCATCGTTTAAAAATTTTCTGTGAAATTAGCCAGCAACCTTGTCTTGCGCATCTCCTCATGCTCCTCGTCGGCATAGTTGGCAAAAGGAAGGATTGAGATTCCGCCACGTGGCATGAAGATGCCCTTCACCTCAAGGTAGCGTGGATTCATCAGTTTCACCAAATCCTTCATTATTATGTTTACGCAGTCCTCGTGGAAATCGCCGTGGTTGCGGAAACTGAAAAGATACAGTTTCAGACTCTTGCTCTCGACCATGTCCTCACGCGGAATGTAGTTGATGATGATTTTTCCGAAATCCGGCTGTCCGGTCTTTGGACATAGGCTCGTGAATTCCGGGCATGTGAACGTGACCAGATATTCATTCTCGGGATGCTTGTTCTTGAACGATTCAAGCACCGCGGGGTTGTACTGGTCGGAATATTTTGTGCCTTGGCATCCCAATAAAGTAACGCCTTGCAGCTCAGTTTCTGTTCTTGACATATTGATTATATGGTTTACAATTTGTGATATGTTCAATCGAAAGGTCGGCATCAGCCGGCGCCGACTTCCTTTGCAAAACTACCAATAAATTACGAATATAGCAACTGTTGCCAAGCCTATGTCTTGAAAAATGTGTACTTTTGCAGAATAATCGCCGTGCGGCGACAACAATCAAAAAGATAGACTATATGAAAAAAGCGAATGTCGGACACCCGAAAGGGCTTTATGTGCTGTTTCTGACGGAAATGTGGGAACGGTTCAGTTACTATGGAATGAGGGCAATGTTTGTGCTCTATATGGTTAAGTGCCTGTCGCTTGCCAAGGAAGACGCCTCCCAGATTTATGGCAACTACACCGGATTGGTGTATCTGACGCCTCTGCTCGGTGGCTATCTTGCCGACCGCTTCTGGGGCAACCGCCGGTCGATTCTTCTCGGCTCGGCAGTGATGGCTCTCGGACAGTTTCTTATGTTTGTCAGCGCGTGCATCTATACCTCGCCGACGGCTTATTGGCTTATGTTTGCCGGACTCGGGCTGCTGATTCTCGGAAATGGTTTCTTCAAGCCCAACATCTCGACAATGGTCGGCGACCTCTATGCGAAAAACGATTCGCGCCGCGACTCCGCATACACAATCTTCTATATGGGCGTCAATGTTGGTGCGATGATCGCTCCGCTTTGGTGTGGATTCGTGAGCAATGGCGAGAGCCCCGAGGGATTCAAGTGGAGCTTCCTGTCGGCAGCGGTGGGAATGCTTATCGGAGGCTTGGTGTTCTACTTCTTCAAAGACCGCTATCTGCATTCGCCCGAAGGCAGGCCGTTGGGAGTGAAACCGGAGAAAAAACCGGAGAAAAAGCAGGGAGAGGCAAATAAGCGTCCGGCATGGTTTTCGGCGGCGATGGCAGTGCTGTGTGTGGCTTTGTTCGCGGCGTTCTATGTTGGCGGAAGCGACATTATCGGCGCGGCGATATATTCAGTGTCGATTACCATTCCGGTGATGATAATCACCGACGGCTCGCTCACGACAATCGAGCGCAAGCGCATCGGCGTGATTTATGCCATCACCTTCTTCGTGATATTCTTCTGGGCGGCATACGAGCAATCGGGCGCGTCGCTCACGTTCTTTGCCGACGAGCAGACCGACCGCAACATTCTCGGATGGGAGATGCCAGCATCCTACTTCCAGTCGTTCAACCCGATTTTCATCGTGTTGCTCGTGCCGGTGTTCAACATTCTTTGGGATTTCCTCCGCCGCCACGGAAAGGAGCCTGCCGCCACAATGAAGCAAGCCATCGGATTGGCGTTGCTCGGTGTGGGCTATCTTGTGATTGCCTTCGGTGTCGACAATCTGGATTCGGCGGTGAAAGTAAGCATTATGTGGCTCACGACGCTGTATTTCATGCAGACTCTCGGCGAGCTTTGCCTTGAACCTATCGGTCTCTCAATCGTAAACCGCCTGTCGCCTGCGCGGTTCTCATCGTTGCTGATGGGCGTGTGGTGCCTGAGCTCCGCCGCAGCCAACAAGCTTGCCGGCGTGCTTAGCGGACTGTATCCAGCCGACGGAAAGATAACGTCGTTTTTAGGCTATCAGATTGCCGATTTGAGCGACTTCTTCATGATATTCGTATGGATGAGTTTCGCTGCGGCGATAGTTCTCGCGTTGCTGTCAAAACGCTTGGAGAAATTGATGTGATGAGACAGAATTCAGTCACGTTTCTTTACTTGCTTCTCGGCTCGCTCACGGCGTTCGGCCCGTTGGTGACCGACATGTATCTGCCGGCGTTGCCGGCAATGACCGAAAGTTTCCACACCTCGATGCCGATGGTGCAGCTGGGTTTGACATTCAGTATGATAGGTCTCGCCGCCGGACAGCTTCTGTTCGGGCCATTGAGCGACAAGTACGGCCGCCGTCCGCTGCTGCTCGTCTCGATGGCGGTGTTTATCCTTTCAACCATAGGCTGTATATTCTCGCCCACAATACATTGGTTTGTGGCATTGCGGCTTCTGCAGGGCATCGGTGCGTCGGGAGGCATCGTGATTTCGCGGTCTGTCGCCGCCGACAAGTTCTCGGGGCGCGAGCTCGCAAAGGCAATGGCGATTATCGGAGCCATCAATGGAATAGCACCTGTTGCTGCACCTGTCGCCGGCGGATTCTTCACCGACATCATCGGTTGGCAGGGCATATTCATCATCCTGCTGTGCATCGGCTTCATCCTGCTTGCCGCCGAGGTGGCATATCGCGAGACGCTGCCTGCCGCACGGCGTTCCGACGAGGGGCTGAAGCGGTTGGCGCTCAATTTCGGCAAGGTGCTTGGAAACAAGAAGTTCCTGTTTTATGTGTTGCAGTTTGGATGTGCCAGCGGAGTGCTTTTCGGCAACATCGCCTCCTCGCCGTTTATTATGCAGCAGCACTATGGCTTCTCTCCGCTTGTCTTCAGCGCGTTTTTTGCCGTCAATTCGGTCGCTATCGGCATTGCCGCGGCGTTGTCGGTCAAGTTCCGTCGCACGGAGAGCGCCACGTTTTACGGGAGTCTGCTGATGGTGGCGTTCTCTGCCGCTGAATTTGCGGCACTCGCACTGTCGGCGCCGTTCTGGGTATACGAGACGCTGCTGTTTGCCATACTCTTCTCGCTTGGGTTGACATTTACGTCGACCACCACGCTTGCTATGAATCTTGCGCGCGATAATGCAGGCACGGCTTCAGCCGTGTTCGGAGCCGTGGGATTTGCTTTTGGCGGACTTGTGTCGCCGTTGGTAGGGCTTGGCGATATGCTGACAACCACCGGAATAGTGTTTCTCGCCGGAAGCCTGCTCTCGTTCTTCTTCGCCGCATTTGCCACAAAAAAGTGAGTCGGCTCGCTTCGGTGGAGTGTGCGGCTTGAGGAAGGTGAAAGTTTCGAGATATTGCGCAGGATGCGGTTGTGTGCGCCAATAGGTGGCATTATGGCTTAAGGCATCCTATCGGTATGACAAAGACCCCGTCCTTGCGTTGATATGCATATTTCCCCACACCGATGATTACAGCCATGAATGAAGGCTTTGGCATTTTGTTTGTATCAATGTCGTTTGCAAACGTCAGCAAATTGTTGGCGCCTTCCTCAATGTTTTTCTCGCCGCCAAGTTTTATTTCCATAAGAGCGTAACTCCCGTTGCGTCGGTGCAATACGGAGTCGCATTCCAGACCTCTGCTGTCGCGGTAATGGAAAAGTTCTCCATCAAGAGCGTCTGCATATACTCGCAAGTCACGTGTCGCTAAATTTTCAAAGAATAGACCGAAAGATTGCAGGTCGTTGACCAAGTCGGTTGGACCGAGACCCAAAGCCGCAGTTCCAATGCTTGGGTCAACAAAATAGCGAGTGTCGCTTGTCCTGATAGCCGCTTTGCTTCGGATATTGGGGTTCCATGCCGGCAAATCCTCTATTACAAATAATTTCTTCAACGCATTGACATAATCGGCAACAGTATCTTCATCGAGGGTTTGAGAATCGTTTGACAGCATGTCTTTTCTGATGGTTGTAAACGGCACTTGTTGGGAAATGTTGCGAGCATACGACCGCATCAATAGTTTGGTGCGTTCTTGGCTGCGTTTTGTGTTGTCTACACGTTGAATGTCGGAACTCGTTACAGAATCGAAATAGTCTAAAGCCTGGTCGAGGGCAATTTCTTTTTGCAACAGTGTAGCCCAAGGCCATCCTCCGCGGCATGTGAGAAACGCTAAATCGTCGATGTCAAGGCTGTTTTCTTGGAAGGAAAGTGTTTTGCCATTGAACAAATCTCCAATGCTGACCGTTCCGTTTGATTCTCCTGATTCAAATAAACTCATAGGACGCATTTTGATGCGTGAGAACCTGCCAGTGCCGCTATGCACAGTGCTGTTGGCAAGAGGCAGTACAGAAGATCCGGTTAGGATGAATTGAGATGGCATCCCACGGTTATCTACTTCGTTGCGTATGGCGTCCCAGATGGGAGGCAGGGTTTGCCATTCATCAATTAGGCGGGGTGTGTCGCCTTCAAGCAGCGCGCTTGGTTTCAAATCGATTATTTGGGCGCTTTGTTTCAGCACGGCTGGATTCCCAAGGTCAAGAAAACTTTTGGACAATTGTTTGGCGGTAGTGGTTTTGCCACACCACTTGGGTCCTTCTATCAGAACAGCCCCTTTGCCGAGTAGTTTTCGGCTTAATAAATTGTCTGCGATTCTGTGTTTGTAATTTTTCATATCGTAAAAATTGGGGATGTAAAGATAATGCCTTATTTTCAGTAAAACAATAGTTTAGCCAAATTTTCGGTGAATTGTGACGATTTTGTTCGGTGAATTGTTGTGGTTTTATTCGGTGAATTGTGGCGATTTTGTTCGGTGAATTGTTGAAAAAATCACCGGTCTTTGGGCATTGCGCCATGTTTGGTGCATACGAAAGCCGCCACATCGACAGCCTTTTTATGGGCTTCGGCTATGGTTTCGCCTTTTACGAGCGAGGCGACAAAAGTGGCTGTAAACGAGTCGCCGGCGCCAACGGTGTCGACCACTTTGACTTTCGGTGTAGGCAAAAACGATGACTCACCGTCGGCAGCGAACACGTAACTGCCGTTGGCTCCGCACGTCAGCACCACAAGTTTCAGGTTGTAGCTGTCGATAATCTGCCGGCATCGGGCCTCGTAGCCATCGTCGCCGAGATTCAGCATCGGTGTCAGCGTCTCGATTTCCTCATCGTTGAGTTTCAGTACGTTGGCTATGCGTAACGATTCCTCGATTATGTCTTTGCTATAGTAGTTTTGACGCAGGTTGATGTCAAACACCTTCAGACTGCCGTCGGGCATGGCGCGCAGAAAGGCATGGATGGCATCGTGCGACATCTTTGAGCGTTGAGCCAGCGTGCCGAAGCATGCGGCACTCGCTTCCTCGGCTATCTCCTTGAACGACCGGACAAAAGCAAGTTCGTCCCATGCCACATTTTCTGTTATCTCGTAATGCGGAATGCCGTTGGCGTCGATAGCGACGTTTACGGTCGACGTTGGCAAGTCGGAGTCAATCAGGATGTTGTCAAGGTTGAGTTTGACAAGCATATCGTAAGTTTCAGCCCCGAGGCTGTCAAATCCGATTGCGCTTAATACGATGCCGTGCATACCGGCCTGCGATGCGTGGAATGCGAAATTTGCGGGAGCGCCCCCGAGTTGTTTTCCCTCGGGAAGCATATCCCACAATATCTCACCGATGCCTACGATGTAGTTCATCATTGGTTTTTAAGTTTTTCGATTAGTTCTCTGACGCCGACAGTCGCCGGTTCGGCTATCACCGTGACGTTGCCCACGCCCTCCGGAATTGCAGCCGGGCGAGGGTCGATATAGTAGATGGGCGCGTTCTTTGGCGCGTAGAAGAGCAGTCCGGCGGCAGGATAGACGTTGAGCGATGTGCCGATAACCACAAAGATGTCGGCCTCCTGGGCAATTTTCACAGCAGGGTCGAAGTTGGGCACAGCCTCCTGGAAGAACACGATGTGCGGCCTCACAGGGTCGCCATACTCGTCGCGCGTGTCGACCGATGTCTCAATGTTGTCGGGCGAGAGGGTGTATACGCGCTCTTCGTGGGTCATCGACCGCACTTTCATAAGTTCGCCGTGCAGGTGCAGCACGTGGCTGCTTCCCGCGCGTTCGTGCAGGTCGTCGACGTTTTGCGTTATGATTCTCACGTCGAAGTCCTTTTCAAGCTCTTTCAGGCCGAGGTGGGCGGCATTCGGCTTCTTGTTGAGCAATTGCCGGCGCAGGCCGTTGTAGAACGAGTGGATAAGCGCCGGATTGCGCACGAAACCGTCGTGGCTCGCCACGTCCATCACAGGGTAGTTGTTCCACAAACCGTCGGCGTCGCGGAATGTCGACAGTCCGCTCTCGGCGCTGATTCCAGCGCCGGTGAGAACGACTAACTTTTTCATTATTTTTCCTCCAGATTAAGAAGTTTGCGGAATCTCCGCGGAATTTCGATATTGTTGTTGATTTCCGAGAACAGCTCGCATCCTTTTCCCACAGCAAACACCGGCACAGGGTTTCCCGTGTGGCTGTAGGTTGTGAATCCGATTCCATTTTTGCGGTTCACGAGGCTGAACACGTCGGAGGAGAAACGGCTGAAGTCTTTATACAGCGTCTTGTCGGTTGCTGCGGCGTTGTTCTTGAACTCGTTGAACGAAGCCTTCAGCGCCGCTTCCTCGCTCTCCGACACCGGGATGTGGCTCCACAGACCGAGATTCTCAGCCATCACTTCCTTCACGGCGTCCCACGTAAGGTCGGTGTGCTGTGTGCAGTAGTCCTGGAAACGTCCTTTCGACATGCGTCGCCAGTCGATGTCGGCAAATGTAGGGTTGTTGTTGCCCTTGTCCACACCGATTGTCATGCCGCCGGTGTCGTGGTCGGCAGTGATGACGATAAGCGTCTCGTCGGGATGCTGGACATAGAAATCGTATGCCACGCGGATTGACTCCTGGAAGTTGAGCACCTCCTTAACCACTGTCGCTCCGTCGTTTGCGTGCGCGGCATGGTCGATGCTGCCGCCTTCCACCATCATGAAGAAATGGTCGGGGCTGACAGCAATCATGTGCTGCAGGCATTCAGCCGTGAGCTGGCGCAGGGTGGGCGCGCCGGGGATGCTGTCGATGGTGTAAGGGAAGTCGGTGCTCTCCGACGGGCTGCCGAATGAAGCGAGAATCTTCTTGCCTCCCACAGCCTTTTTCAAGGCGTCCATTCCCGACACCACGTTGTAGCCGTTGGCGCGGTAGTCGTCAAATACCTTGTTGCAGGCGTCTTCGCCATTGCGTGCCATCAGCGTGTACATGCCGCCGATGAAGTCGAAGTTGCTGCGAGCGCCGTCGTGGTTGATTTCCTTCCACATCTTGCGGTGTGGCTGGTGAGCGAAGTGGGCAGCCGGCGTAGCGTCGTCAAACGCCACCGACGTGATTATTCCCACGCCCCATCCCTGGCGTTTCAGTTGTGTAGCCACGCTTTCCACCGCCACGGTGTCGGCGTTCATACCAATCATCGAGTTGTTGGTCTTAATGCCTGTGGCAAGAGCCGTTCCAGCCGCCGCTGAGTCGGTTATCGAGCTGTTGGCGGAGTAGGTCAGCGCAAACGACGACACGGGAAACTGCATCATCAGGATGTTGTCGGGGCTGCCGAGCACGCGCCGGTTGTAGGTTTCTGCAGCCATCACATGGCCCATGCCCATACCGTCGCCGATAAACAGGAATACGTATTTGAGATCTGCTGAGGCTGTGAGCGAGAGCAGGATCAAAGCGAATGTCAGAAGAAATTTTTTCATAGGAGTTCTATTTTTTTGATTGTTTATTTATTTCAAGCATACTGGCGATGATGTCGCGCGAGTTGTAGAGGCGTGGTATCTTGCGCTGTCCGCCGAGTTTGCCGCTGCGTTGCAGCAACCAGTCGTCGAAGAGACCACGGCGAGCCTCCACGATTGACAGGCGGTCGATGAAAATGCCCTGGAATCGCTTCGCCTCATAGTCGGAGTTCTCTTGTTGTAGACATCGGTCGAGAATGTCGGCAAACGCCTCCATATCGGCAGGACGGCGGTTGAACTCAATGAGCCATTCGTGACGGCCTTTTGTCGTCGCGGTGGCATAGACCGGCGCTACGGTGAAGTTTGCCACCGCTGCACCCGTTTGCCGGCACGCCCGCTCAATCGCCGCGTCGGCGTTGTGCACCATCAGTTCCTCGCCGAAAGCATTGATGAAATGCTTGGTGCGTCCGGCGATTGTTATTTTCAGCGGCATGGTCTGCTCCACGCGCACGGTGTCGCCGATGCGGTATCGCCACAGGCCGTTGCAGGCGGTGATTACGAGTTCGTAGGTGTGTCCCGGCTCCACGTCGCGCGCGGTCAGTGTCTGCGGGTTGTCGCTGTTGACGTCGGAAAGCGGTATGAATTCGTAGAACACACCGAGGTCGAGCAGCAGGAGCATTGCCGGAGAGTCGGGCGACGACTGCACGGCGAAAAATCCTTCGGAGGCGTTGTAGGTCTCCACGAAGTGCATCTTTGTCTTGTCGGTGATGCTCTCATATTGACTGCGGTAGGGCTTGAAGCTGATGCCTCCGTGGAAAAACACTTCCAGATTGTGCCACACGTCGTGGATTGACTCGACACCCTCCCTGCGCATCACTTCTTTTATCACCGACAGAAACCACGACGGCACGCCGGAGATGTTGGTTACGTTCTGCCGACGGCTTGCCTCTACAAGAGTTGGCAGCTTCTTGCTCCAGTCTTCCATGAGTGCGGTCTGCTTGTCGGGGATGCGCACAAGGTTGGCAAGTGGGTTGATGTTGTTGATAAGGTTTGCCGACAGGTCGCCCACCACCACGTCTTTCCGCAGGTGCAGCTCGTTGGCGTAGCTGCCTCCGAGGATGAATGCCTTGCCGTCGAAAATGCGGCTTTGAGGATTCATTGCCAGATAGAGCGCCACGCAGTCGACACCGCCGCGGTAGTGGCATCTGGAGAACGATTCTTTTGTAATGGGCACATACTTGCTTTTGCCGTCGGACGTGCCCGACGATTGGGCGAAATTGCGGGTTACGCCGCGCCACAGCACGTCGCTCTTCCCTTCAACCATCTGCATTATGTATGGGCGCAGGTCTTCGTAGCGCACCAGCGGCACCGCCTTTTTGAAATCGTTGATGTCCTGCAGGCGTGCGAAGCCGTGCTTTCTGCCATATTCGGTGTTTTTAGCCTCGTCGAGAAGCTGCGTCAGCTGTTGCAGCTGAATCTCGTGGCATTCGTCCGAAAATCGCTCAATCTGCCGCACGCGGCGCATGAAAAATGGTCGTATGATGGAAGTTATGCTCATTGCTGTCAGTAAATCCGTTCCGCTATGTGCAAAGTTACGTCTTTTCTTGTTTATATCAAACAGGAAATAAAAAAGAATGACAACTTGCGATGGCTGCCATTCTTTTTGTTATATGCTTTTAATCAGAATGTTATCTGAATGAGATTTCGCAATTGTCGAGGCTGTCGATGATGGCGAGGCTGTGCACGTTGTAGCCTGCCTCGCGGAGCTTGTCGCCGCCGCCCTGAAAACCTTTCTCAATGATGAATCCCATGCCCTCGATTGTGGCGCCGGCCTGTCGGGCAAGGTCAATCATACCCATTGCCGCGTTGCCGTATGCAAGGAAGTCGTCGATGAAAAGCACGTGGTCGTCGGCAGTCATGAAACTGTTGCTGATGCAGACCGTGTACACGCGGTTTTTCGTAAACGAGCGCACTTCCGACACGAGCATGTTGTCCATTGTCTTGGGCTGCTTTTTCTTGATGAACACCACCGGCAGTTGCATTTGGTATCCGAGCATTATTGCCGGCGCGATGCCTGAAGCCTCGATGGTCACTATCTTGTTGATTTTCTTGTCGGCAAACAGTCGTGCGAACTCTTCCGCCAATTTATACATCAGGTTTGGGTCGAGTTGGTGGTTCAGAAAGCTGTCCACTTTCAGAATGCCTCCAGGCAGCGAGCGTCCGTCTTGAAGGATGCGTTGTTTCAGAAGTTCCATATTGAGGCTTAGATAATCAACATGGCGTCGCCGTAGACACCGAAACGATATTTCTCTTTTACAGCCACGTCGTAGGCGTTCATCACCTTCTCATAGTCGCCGAATGCAGCCACCATCATAAGCATTGTGGAGTAGGGCATGTGGAAGTTGCTCACCAGCGCGTTGCACACCTCGAAGTCGTAGGGCGGGAAGATGAATTTGTTTGTCCATCCGCTGTATTCCTTGATGTGTCCGTTCATGCTGATGGCGGTTTCAATGGCGCGCAGGGTCGATGTGCCGACGGCACACACTTGGCGCTCTTTGTCCTTTGTCTCGTTGACTTTCTTCACAAGGTCGGCGGTGATTTCCATCTGTTCGGAGTCCATGCGGTGCTTGGTGAGGTCTTCCACGTCGATTTCGCGGAAGTTGCCCAAACCGAAGTGCAACGTTAGGAAGTCGTAGTCGATGCCTTTGATTTCCATGCGCTTCATCACCTCGCGGCTGAAGTGCAAGCCGGCAGCGGGAGCCACTACGGCACCTTCGTTTTTGGCGTAGATGCATTGGAAGCGTTCCTCGTCTTCAGGCGTAGGCTCGCGGTTGATATAGAGCGGCAGCGGTGTCTGTCCGAGTTTGAACAAAGCCTCTTTGAATTCGTCGTGCGACCCGTCGTAGAGGAAGCGCAGCGTGCGTCCGCGCGAAGTGGTGTTGTCAATCACCTCGGCTACCATTGAGTCGTCTTCGCCGAAATACAGCTTGTTGCCGATGCGAATTTTGCGAGCCGGCTCCACAAGCACGTCCCAGAGCTTGTGCTCTTCGTTGAGCTCGCGCAGCAGAAACACCTCGATGCGCGCGTTTGTTTTTTCCTTATTTCCGTATAGACGAGCGGGAAACACTTTCGTGTCGTTGAGAAGCATCAAGTCGCCATCGTCGAAATAGTCGATGATGTCCTTGAAAACTTTGTGCTCGATTTCTCCTGTTTTTTTGTGCAGCACCATCATGCGCGCCTCGTCGCGTTCCTCTGACGGTGTCTGGGCAATCAGTTCTTCAGGAAGTTTGAATTTGAATTGTGACAACTTCATAGATCCTTCGTTTTATTCTTTCTTATTTTCTTCTTTTCTCATTTCTTCGGGGAGCTCAAACTCCTCTTCTTTCAGCCGCGCGATGAGGCTGGGCACCGATTCGCATTGCTCAACGCGGATGTCGCCGACGCGTGTGCGCCGCAGCGCTGTCAGATGCGCGCCGCTGCCGAGAGCTTCACCGATGTCGCGGGCAAGGGCACGGATATAGGTGCCTTTGCTGCACACCACGCGTATGCGGATTTCCGGCAGGTCGAACGACAGCAGTTCTATCTCGTCGATTACAAGTTCTTTAGGCTTGATTTCAACCTCCTTGCCTTTGCGCGCCATCTTGTATGCGCGCTTGCCGTCGACCTTGCATGCCGAGAAGGCTGGCGGCACCTGCTGGATGCGCCCTGTGAATTTTTTCAACGCCTCTTCTACAGCCGTGCGGTCGATATGCTCCCACGGGTATTCGGTGTCGATTTCTGTCTCAAGGTCGAAGCTTGGGGTTGTGGCGCCAAGGCGTATTGTCGCCTCATATTCTTTGACGTGGGCTTGCAGCTCCTCGATGCGCTTTGTGGCGCGTCCGGTGACGATTACCATCACTCCGGTTGCGAGCGGGTCGAGCGTGCCGGCGTGTCCCACTTTCAGTTTCTTTATCTTCGTGCGGCGGCTCAGTTCTCCGCGCACTCGCTTGACAACGTCGAACGACGTCCAGGTCAGCGGTTTGTCAACGTAAAAAATTTCTCCTTCTACGGGATGCAGCATCTCTTTTCGGTTAAATGAAGTTGAAAATCAATGTTGCGGCGCCTGCCAGGGCGCAGTAGATGGCGAAATATATCAGTTTGCCGCGTTTCACGATGCTGATCATCCATTTGCAGGCCACGCAGCCTGAGATGAACGCTGCGAGAAATCCGACAATGAGCGACAGCGGAGCCACGCTCTGCAGCATGCTGTCGGCGCTGCCGTTGAGCATCTTGACCACAGCGAGAAGGGCTTCGCCGAGAATCGGCGGGATGACCATGATGAATGAGAACTGCGCCAGTTTCTCTTTGCTGTTGCCGAGAAGCAGACCTGTGGCGATGGTGGAGCCTGAACGGGAGAGTCCGGGGAGCACTGCCACTGCTTGTGCCAGACCGATGATGAAGGCGTCGCGCATCGAGATGTTTGCTTTCTGACGAGGTTTTGCGAAGTAGGAGAACGTGAGCAGCAGCGCTGTCACGAGCAGCATGGAGCCTACTATTGCAAGTCCGCTGCCGAATATTTCTTCAACATAGTCTTTGAAGAATACGCCTACGATGCCCACAGGAATCATCGAGATGACGATGTTGATGAAATAGCGGGTCTCGTCGTTCATGCGGCATTGTGCCAAGCCTTTGAATATCCAGCTGATTTCTTTCCAGAGAATCACGAGTGTGCTGAACACGGTGGCAACGTGTACGATGACAGTGAAAGCGAGGTTTTCTTCACCCTCGATGCCAAACAGGGCGCTGCCGATTGCGAGGTGTCCGCTGCTGCTGACAGGGAGGTATTCAGTGAGTCCTTGCACGAGTCCGAGCAAGAGTGCTTGTATCCAATCCATTTGATTTATTTTTTCTTTTTATATAATATTGCAAAAAACATAATTACAAAGCCGATGAACGAGATGCCCGGGCCTACGGCTGTGCGCATTGTGCTGAAGATGTCGGGGTTGAACGTTTCTTCGGTAGTGGCGCCGCCGCCCATCAGCAAAAATCCGATGACAATCAATGCCACCGACACGCCCATGAGAATGAAATTCTCTTTTCCGAGCGGACGTGTGTCGGTTTTCTTTTCCTTCTTTATTTCTTCCATATTTATTTCTGTGGTTTTTTTTATCGTTTGAACAAGTCGTCGTAGTTGAGGTGGATGTATTTGTTGGCGGCAAAGAACGCCGCAATGCCGCAAATCACCACTCCGGCAAGCGCCAGCCCGACAAATACGGCGGCAACTTCCAGCTCGTTGAACATAGTGCCCACAAGTCCGCCGACGATGTCTTGCGCCGCGAAGTATGAGCCGACAAACACGAGGCACGCCACTGCTGCGGCAATCAGTCCGTTAAGCATGTTCTGCACCACGAACGGACGACGGATGAAGCCGGGCTTCGCTCCCACGAGTTTCATCGTGTGGATGAGGAATCGTCGGGAGTAGACGGTGAGGCGCACGGTGTTGTTTATCAGCGCGAAGGAGATAAACACGAGCAGAGCCGCCACGAAAAGCAGCACGATGGTGATGTTGCCGATGTTTTTGTTGGTGGTCTCGACCTCGGTTTCATAAAGGGCAATGTCCTCCACTCCGCTTTGATGCATCAGCTGTGCTTGTATGCTCTTTAGCTTGCCTATTTCCGCATAGTTGGCTTTGACGTTGACCTGAAACTCCGCGCTGAGAGGGTTGACGCCGAAAGTCTCTACAAGATTTTCTCCGGTGTCTTTCTGCCATTGTTCCAAAGCCTGGTCTTTTGAGATGAATGTGGTCTTGGCGACGTACGGGGCTTTGGCGAAGATTGCTTTCAGCCCTGCGATGTCGGCGTCGGTGGCGTCGGTTTTTAGCACAATGCTGAAGCCCATATTTTCTTTAAGCTCGCGGCTCATTGTGCGTGCCGACAGGCCGAGAAACGCTGTCACGCCAATCAATATCAGCACTAACGCCACGCTGACGGTGGCTGTGATGTTTGACTGGAAATAGGATATTTTTGATTTCTGTTGTTTTGCCATAGTCAATTAATTTGTGCAAAGTTACAACCTGGAGATGCCGTTTGTCAACATTTTATGCTTTTTTCACGTTGGCAAATCTCTTTTTTTGCGACGTCTGCAGGTGTCAGTTGAGCAGGTCTTTGTCCAAGCCGATTTGTTGGTTGCGTACCCGTTCGTTGATTATGTCGAGATATTCATCGTCCGACACGAATCCCATTTCAGAAGAATCGTAGTCGTCCCAGTCATCCTTCGGGATCAGCATTGACGCTATCTCGAATTTGTGGATTGTGTGGTTGCAGTCGTTCAGGTCTTTGTATGTGAAGGAAAAATCGATTTTCGCGTTTCGCTTCTTCTTCAGCATCTTTCGGGCATACTGGGCGATAGGCTCGTTGGGATATTTGGCCAACGCCTCCTGCACCATTAGCTGTCCGTAGATGCCGCCACACATTTCGCAGAGAATCTTGCCTTCGCCATCCTCGAGATGGGCATACGGAAAATCCGAGCCCTTTAATCCCATGAGCTTTATTTCGAACGACAATTCGCCCGAGTCGTACCTCAGAGTGTCGTCTGTCGAGAAAAAGTCATTGAGTGCCGTTTTTTCGGCATCTTTGCATCCTTCCGACTGCATTACCTCCACATCGTCGTCGGGAGAGAATCTGAAGCATTCAAAACTGGGCTTGTGGAATCCTTTCACAAACTGGAAGTCAAATATTCCGCTCAAGTCGAACGCTGCCTGGATTAAGAAGTGGAAGTGGTCGAAATCGTAATGGACGGGAACAGACAAAATTCTCCAAATGCTTGGCTGGGAGTTTTTTGCTGTGATTTTGAATATATATTTGTCCATAGCTTAAGCTTCTTTTCCGATTAGCGTGGCCGACGATGCGCTCTCCACGGTCACCATGACGCGGTCGCCTATGTGGTGGTTGCCGCGCGGGAACACGATTACTTTGTTTTGCTCGTTGCGTCCGAACAATTGTTCGCGGGAGCGTTTCGATGTGCCTTCGACAAGCACTTCGAAAGTTTTTCCTATGTCGCGTCGGTAGCTTTCCGCCGACAGCTCGTTCTGCAATGCTATCATACGGTTGAGACGGTCGATTTTAACCTCTTCAGGCACGTTGTCGGGGAGGTTTTTTGACGCGAATGTGCCGGGACGCTCGGAGTATTTGAACATGAACGCGCTGTCGAACACCACTTCGCGCATCAGGCTCAGTGTCTCCTCGAAATCCTCTTCCGTCTCGTCGTGGAAGCCTGTAAACATATCGGTGGTGATGCCGCAGTCGGGCATGGCGCGGCGGATGGCTGCGATGCGGTCAAGATACCATTCGCGGGTGTATTTGCGGTTCATCGCCTTGAGCACTTTGTTGCTTCCCGACTGCACGGGCAGGTGGATGTGCTTGCATACGTTTGGCACGGTGGCGATTACGTCGATGATTTCATCTGTCATGTCTTTCGGGTGCGACGTGGTGAAGCGCACTCGCATCTCCGGCGCGGCTTCGGCAACGATTCTGAGCAGATCGGCGAAACCAACCACGGCTCCGTCTTCGCTAACGTAGTGGTAGGAGTTGACGTTTTGTCCGAGCAGCACTACTTCCTTGAAGCCTTTTGCCTGCATGTCGGCAAGTTCGTTGAGGATGCTGCGTGGCTCGCGGCTGCGCTCGCGGCCTCTGGTGTAGGGCACGATGCAGTAGGAGCAGAAGTTGTTGCATCCGCGCATGATGCTGATATATCCGCTTATGCGGTTGTGGCCGATGCGTTGCGGGATGACGTTGCGGTATGTTTCTGTGGTCGAGAGTTGGATGTTGATGGCTTTTTCTCCAAGTTCGGCAGCCACCACAAGGTCGGGTAGCGACAGGTAGGCGTCGGGTCCGGCCACAATGTCTACGCCGTGGTTGGCAATAAGCTCGTCTTTCACGCGCTCTGCCATGCATCCCAGCACGCCAAGCACCAATCTCGACTTGCGCTTCTTGCGGAGCGAGGCAAAGTAGTCCAGGCGTGAGAAGATTTTCTGCTCTGCGTTGTCGCGTATCGAGCAGGTGTTGAGAAACACGGCGTCGGCGTCCTCAATCGCGTCTGTCGGCTCGTAGCCGGCAATTTTCATCACTGATGCTATAACTTCACTGTCTGCCACGTTCATCTGGCAGCCATAGGTCTCTATGAATAGTTTCTTTTCCTTTTCTCCGCTCATCTTTAATTTTTTTATTTATACAAAGATAGTAAAAATTGGCTTATTATGTGAATGAGGGCGAAACTCGTTGTGGAGAATGGTTGGGATGCAACGCGTTTTTTACAAAATATGTTTATAATTTGGTTTATTCAGAAGAAGGCTATATCTTTGTCACGTAATAAACTAACATTTTAAACCATTTATATTTTCCTTATGTCTAAATTTAGATTGGCACTTTCGCTGTTTTTGCTCTTTGTCACCGTACAGACAGCTGTGGCGGTGTCGGTGCCTGAGCTCGACAGCCTCGACCGCTACATTGGCCTTAAAAAAATGTTTGAGGGCAGGAAGTATGCGCGCATCGACAAAGAAAAACGGGCGGTTGCCTCGCGTCCGTCGTTTTCCTCCTACATGAAACTGGGTAAGGAGTATACGCTTTTCAAGGCAGACTCCGCGATTTTCTATTATGACAAGGCTGCCGAGTTGGCGTCTTCGCCTACCGACTCGCTGCTCGTGAGAATGAAAAAAGTGCGCTCGGAGGTTATCGCGGGCTATTATGCGGAGGCCTACAGCGACTTCAAGGCGATTTCGCACATGGAGATTCCCGACACGTTGCTGCCGGAGTTCTACGAAAGTGGCTATCGCATCTACTCTTTCTCTCTCAATGGCTCTACGGAGGGCGGGCTTTTCTACGACCGCTATTACTCCAATACTGTGGCGTTTAGAAAAAAATGGATTGAGTCGCTGCCCGTCAGCTCCAACACGCGTAGGCTTTATGAGGCGGAGCAGGCGATGGCCGACGGCAAGCAGGCGGTGGCTAAGATGATTCTTGCCGACCTGATTCCGTCGTTGCGCCGCGACGGCAATGATTTCGCTGTTGCCTGTGCGTTTCTGGCGAAGATTTACAGGTCGGAGGGGAAGTCGGAGGAGAGTGTGCGCTATTTTGCGCTCTCGGCGATCAGCGATATTATGTGCGCGGTGAAGGAAAACCAGTCGATTTTCGACTTGTCCATGATTCTTTGCGGAGAGGGCGACATCGACCGCGCCTATCGTTATATTTTTACGTCGCTCGAGGACGCGGCGTTCTGCAACGCGCAGATGCGTGTCTATAATGTGTCGGGGCTGCTGCCGGTAATCGAGTCGCAGCATCGTGAGGAGGTTGCCGAGCATGAGCGGATGCTGATGATGTATATCGTGGTGAGTTTCTTCCTTCTCATCGGACTTGCCGTGGCGGTGTTCTATCTTGTGAAGCAGATGAAGAAGCTTACGCGCACGCGTCTGAAGCTGAAAGAGGCCAACATAACCAAGGATGAGTATATGGGTCAGTTCCTTGAACTGTGCTCTATATATATGAAGCGCCTCGACTCGTTTACTAAGTTGGTCAACCGTAAGCTTGTGTCGGGACAGGTGGATGATTTGGTGAAGATGATGAAGTCGCAGAAATTCAGCGATGAGCAGCACTCTACGTTCTATAAGGAGTTTGACAATGCATTCCTTAAAATCTACACCACGTTTGTCGATGATGTCAACGCCTTGCTGCGTCCGGAGGAGCGTTTTGAGATTGAGGCTCCCGGTTCGCTCAACACTGAATTGCGCATCTATGCCTTATTGCGCCTCGGGATTGTCGACTCGTCGAAGATTGCAGAGTTTCTGCGCTATTCGGTCAATACCATATATGCCTACCGCAACAAAATGAAAAATCGTGCAATTGACAGGGATTCTTTTGAGAAAAACGTGATGAAAATCGGCATTATCGATTGATGTAATCGTTTATATTTGCTTATATTTAGTGAAAATTATATCGTTGTAAATCAAGTATATAAAATTTTACACATCTATATTTGCCTATATTTGCGTTAATATGGCGATTGAAATGCTTGACAATGACTGTAACTTTGTAGTGTCGAAAGCAAAGAGATGCTTTCAACCGAATAATGGTTAAACACTACGATTATAATATGGAGTATTAGAATTTAGTTTTATTTCGTTGTGAAACGCAGTAAAATGTCTCGAATAATGGTTTTATGTTAGGTTTGTAAATGTTGCTTCATCGAAGCAACTAAGAAACAGAGCTCGTCGGATTGACGGGCTTTTTTCTTTTTTGTCTGTATCATCCATATGCCCCGGACCGCGTCCGGGGTTAGCTGAAAGCGAGTCCACGTTGTGGACTTCCCCGATGTCGGTGCTGTCTGGATTCCGACTGCCATACGTTGTGGACTTCCCTGGAGGCGCATCGCGCTGTTTGGATGGCTGCTTTGCCGACTTTTGCGATTTCTGCAAAATTTTATGTTGGAAGAAATTGAACATGGCAACCTAAAAACGGGTGATTATCTTGCGACAAACACAGTTGTTATTCTTGTCAATTTGCTCAAACTCGTCATTGGTCAAGCAAAAGTTTATGAAGTGACGGACAAAGATAATACAGGCAAAATCAGGTGTCCTTTCCTTGAGGCAACAAAGGTGACTGCTTTTGAACGCGATGAACAGGAGAAACTTGAAAAATATTGTTTAAGAAGCAAAAAAACAAACCATTTGGGCATTGTTGTTTGTTTGTATACGGGACTAAGAATTGGAGAACTTTTGGCACTTTGTTGGAGTGATATTGATTTTAAAAATGGAATTATGTCGATTTCGAAAGCCGCTTATCAAGCAAATGTCACTGGCAAGTTTGGAATTGTGGTTGACACTCCAAAAACAAAGACATCAACGCGCCTCATTCCTTTGCCAAAAAATCTTGTTGCACTTTTGCGTGTGGCAAAGAAAAATTCAAAATCAAAATATGTGATTTCAACGAGAAAGGGTGGAATGGTTGGCACGCGTAGTTATCAAAAAACTTTTGAACTCATTCAAAAAAAGTTGCATATCCCACACAAAAACTTTCATGCGCTTCGTCACACATTTGCAACTCGTGCACTTGAAGTTGGCATGGACGTCAAAACCGTATCAGAAATATTGGGACATAAAAATCCGCTTATAACTCTTTCGCGATACGCTCATTCCTTGATGTCACACAAACGAATGATGATGAATAAACTCGCAAAAACTCTTGTCGCCAGTTAAAAAAAAACACAGGGCTTGCCTGCGTTAATTATTGATTATTCTATCTTCAAGAAGGTGCGGAAAATGCTTTTTGCAAAACATATAACCTTCTCCATTCTTGTTGTTGAGAATGCCAAAGTGTTGAATTGTTTCTTTGATGTGACTATCAATCATTTGTTGATATTCTTGATTGTTTTGGAACTCAATCAACTTGAATCTGTTTTATTCTTGGCTCAATTTCTTCAATGTTTGGCACTTTTGAGACATGAAATAATTTTTTATTTGTTTCCATAAATTTAATTTTATCATAATTTTGGCTTGAAGTAAATAAAAAGACCCAAGCGGGTCATTTGTTGGAAGCGGTGGGAGATGCAGTCAAGTGAAACTTGACTTCGCTGACGGGCAAGCAACGACGGGCGCCAGCCACACAGTGTGGGTTGCAAGGCAAAGCATTGTTGTGCGAAGCACAAAATCCCGACCTGCAACAAGTTTTTGGTGCAGAGGATGGGATTTGAACCCACACAACCTTGCGGTCACTGGTACCTGAAACCAGCGCGTATGCCGTTTCGCCACCTCTGCAAACACAATATTATTTCATTATCTCATTTTTTTGTCAAGAATATATATAAAGCAAAAAATTATACTTTTATTTTTTAAACTATTG
>ENA-ORNF01000948-ORNF01000948.1-human-gut-metagenome-genome-assembly--contig:-NODE-948-length-27506-cov-6.741212_pt1 | contig 27506 bp, 28 predicted proteins | sample MGYA00242110_ERZ509012 | MGnify/ENA primary metagenome ERZ509012 (study PRJEB26280, sample SAMEA2338714) | human gut metagenome | biome: human gut; feature: human-associated habitat; material: faeces...
GCAAGTTATTAGTGCGTGCATAATGCTAATTATTATCTTTATGATATTACCGCGTGCAACAGTAAGCTTTAAGCGTATTCAAGAAGTTTTGGACGTAACACCATCAATCACCGATGGTAAGGGTGCAAAACCTACCGAAGTTGGCACCTTTAAATTTAACAATGTTAGTTTTTGCTATCAAGACGCCAAAGAACCCGTCTTAAAAAACATCACCTTTGAAGCAAAGCAAGGCGAAAAAATTGCCATAATTGGCGCAACCGGCAGTGGCAAATCTACCATTATAAAACTACTGCCAAGACTGTACGACGTAACCGACGGTGAAGTTTTGGTTGACGGCGAAAATGTTAAAAACTATACCATAGAAGAACTCCACGACAAAATTGGTTATATCTCACAAAAGCCAATGCTTATGTCCGGCACTGTACAAACCAATGTCGCTATGGGTAAAGTTAATGGCGAAAAGGTCTCGCTGGATAATGTTAAAAAAGCCATAGAATATAGCGAGTCACAAAGTTTTGTAAATGCGATGGACAAAACTATTGACGCTGAAATTTATCAAGGTGGCACCAACGTTAGCGGTGGTCAAAAACAACGACTAAGCATTGCGCGCGCGCTTGCCCGCGAACCAGAAATTTTAATTTTTGACATGTCTGGAGCAGTTGAAGAACCAACAAATGTTACAACAGGTCCAACATTTCGAGAAGAATTTGAAATGATAATATTTAATGATGGAGTTGTGCCATCATAATCTTCCATGCAAATTGTTCCATCTGGCGAAAAAAGACGAATATTCCTAAGAATATTTGCACTAGAATAGAAATTCATTTGAGTGCATTCTATGTTGCCATTCACCGTTCCACCTTTCAAAACAACAGAACCCGTGCTATAGACAGCGGTACTGCTTGATGAAACAAGCCCACCTTCCATTGTGAAAGTTTTTCCACTGTCAACGAAAACACCATATCCACCAATAGAGTCAAGTGTTCCGCCTTTCAAAGTGAAATTTCCAACTGAAACATAAACGCATGAAATCATATTTTTGTTTTGAGCGATTGTTCCGCCAGACATTGTGAAAACCGCATTTCCACCAATATAAACACAACCATTTCCTTGACCAGTTGAACCACCATTTCCAGAAATTGTTCCGCCAGACATTGTGAAAGTTCCACCATTAAGATAGACAGCATCACCACTTTTTGAGACCGACTTGTTGTTGCCAGAAATTGTTCCGGCAGTCATATTAATTGTTCCAGTGCTATAGATTCCGCCACCAGAATTTGATGTGTTTTCTGAAATTATTCCACCATTAATATTAAGTGTTCCGGCATTATAAATTCCGCCACCACGACCACTTGAAGAAGTTGTGCTGTTTTTGAAAACACCACCACTTGTGATATTCATTGTCCCGCCACTAGCGATATAAAACCCGCCACCGTCACTTGAAGAAGAAAAGCCAGAGATTGTTTTAGAGCTGTCTAAAGTGAAAGTTGAGCCACTTCCAATATAAAATGCTCCACCATTGTCAACAGCACCGGCAATTCCAGAAAAATGATTCAAATTTGCAAATGCAAAAAAACCAGCAATAAAAAATATTAATGCCGGAAGAAACAATGTTGAAATTTTTCTTATTTTCTTTTTTGCCATTGCTGATCCTTCCACTTTTCGTTTGTGAAACAATAACATTTCTTTTCTTACAAATATATCGTAGCATTTTAATTTTATAAGTGTCAAGCAAAACAAAACCATTTTTCTTTTTTTCAGTTTTGCCTTCCAATTTCATGTTTTAAGAAACAATTTTTTCACAAAAAAAACATGGGGCAATTGCTCCATGTTTTTTTATAAATTAGAACTTAACTTTAATTCCAGGTCCCATTGTGCTTGCAACAGATACAGATTTAATATATTGTCCTTTTGCAGCTTGTGGTTTTGCTTTGATGATAGCATCCATCAAAGTGTCAAAGTTTTCACGAAGTTTTTCAACTCCGAAACTCTTTTTACCAATGATGCAGTGAATGATACCGAATTTGTCAAGACGATATTCAACTTTACCAGCTTTAATATCTTTGATTGCTTTTGCAACGTCTGGAGTTACGGTTCCACTTTTTGGGTTTGGCATCAAACCACGTGGTCCAAGAACTCTAGCAACACGTCCAACAAGACCCATCATGTCTGGGGTTGTGATACATGCGTCAAATCCAAGCCAGTTTTCTTTCATGATTTTATCAATCATTTCTTCAGCGCCAACGAAATCTGCGCCTTCTGCTTTTGCGATGTCAGCTTTGTCACCTTTTGCGATAACAAGAACTTTCTTTGATTTACCAGTTCCGTTTGGAAGAACAACTGATCCACGAACTTGTTGATCAGCGTTTCTAGGGTCAACGCCAAGTTTAACATGGATTTCAATTGATTCGTCAAATTTTGCTTTTGCAGAATCTACTGCAAGATTAAGAGCATCGTTAACATCATAAAGTTTAAGGTGTTCAATTTTTTCTGCAGATGCATTATAGTTTTTTCCGTGTTTCATATTGAGCCTCCTTATTAGTCAACGACAACAACGCCCATTGAACGTGCTGTGCCTTCAATCATGCGCATTGCTGCTTCAACATCGTTCGCATTAAGATCTTTCATTTTTGTTTCTGCAATTTTGCGAACTTGTTCTTTTGTGATTTTTCCGACTTTTGTTGTGTTAGGTTTTCCTGAACCTGATTCAAGACCAATTGCTTTCTTAATAAGAACTGCAGCAGGTGGAGTTTTCAAAACGAAAGTGAATGAACGGTCTTGATAAATTGTCATTTCAACAGGGATAATGAATCCTTCTTGAGATGCTGTTTTTTCGTTAAACTCTTTAACGAATGCTGGAATGTTGATTCCGTGAGGACCAAGAGATGAACCAACAGGAGGACCTGCAGTTGCTTTTCCGGCATTAAGTTGAAGTTTAACAACGGCTGTAATTTTCTTTACTGGTGCCATAATTTTTCTCCTTTTTCAATTATATAGTGTTTTCTGTGGTGTAGTGTGAGTTTCTCATCTCTCCCACATTATTATAAGCACTCCGGTTCCCTAAAACCAAAATGCGAATAACCAAATTTGATTGCTGAGCGAACTCAGCCTCACGCATGCGTGCGTGCACATACGATTAATATAGATAAGAGCCCAAGAAATTAAATGATTTCAATTTGTGCAAAATCAAGATCAACTGGAGTTTGTCTTCCGAACATCTCAACAGAAACTTTGCATTTTTGATCTGCTTGATCAACAGAAAGAACATCTCCAACAAAACCTTCAAGTGGTCCTGAAACAACTTTAACTTTGTTTCCAACATCAACTTTAAGGTCGATTGCAACTTTTTCAAGACGCATCTTGCGAACTTCTTCATCTGTAAGTGGAAGTGGTCTTCCAGCAGGGCCAACGAAACCTGTAACACCACGAGTGTTAACAATTGTGTGCCAAAGGTCGTCAGTATATCTCATTTTCAAAAGAACATAGCAAGGAAACATTTTTCTTTGGACAACTTTCTTCTTTCCGTTCTTTTCTTCAATTGCATCTTCCATTGGAATTCGAACTTCAACAATGAAGTCTTGAAGATTGTTGTTTTCAATTGTTTTGTAAAGGTTTTCTTGAACCATGTTTTCATAGCCAGAGAAGGTGTGAAGAACATACCACTTTGGATCTTCTTTTAAAATTTCATTATAACTCATTTCACTTCTTTCCTTTATTTAAAATTAAATGTTTGCGATGAGTTTGAGAAGCCATCCGAGAAGGCTGTCAATTCCAAGAACAACAAGTGTGAAAATTAAAACTACAGAAATAACCATTCCTGTTTGTTTCATTGTCTTGCCAAAAGAAGGCCAAGAAACTTTCTTAAGCTCACCCATTGTCTCTTTAACACGAGAACGTTTAGGTTGAGAAGAAGCATTCTTCACCTTTTTATTTTTAGCTTTTGCTTGTTTGTCTCTTTTAACTTCTTTAACTTCGGTAGTATTGCTTGCAAGAGTTTTTTCTACTTTTGCCATAGTGTTTCTCCCTTATAAATTATTTTGCTTCTTTGTGAGCTGTGTGCTTTTTGCAAAATCTGCAATACTTATTTAAAGTGATTCTGTCTGGATCATTCTTTTTATTTTTATAGTTATCATAGTTCTTTTGTTTGCATTCTGTGCATTCAAGTGTAATCTTGGTTCTCATAATTTTACTCCTAAAAAAACACCCCCGAAGGATAGTGCTTTATTATAATAACACACGGGTGCGTTGTTGTCAAGCACGAAAATGTTATTTTTTTGTGATTTTTTTTACAGTTTCACAACTGATGATGGTGCAAGAGTAAGCGGATTTGCGATGTTTTTTCCTTCAATGAAAGAGAAATAACCTGCCGATGCAACCATTGCCGCATTGTCTGTGCAAAGTCTTAGTGGTGGATATAAAACTGTAATGCCCGCTTTCTTCCCTTCTTCAGTTGCCATTTCACGAAGACGTGCATTTGCACTTACGCCCCCAGCAAGAACAAGAGTTTTTAGTTTATATTTTTTGCAAGCCTCAATGCTTTTGAACACAACTTGAGAAACTGCTTCTTCTTGGAAAGAGTGACAAACATCGGCATAATTAATTTCTTCACCACGTTGTTTTTTGTTGTGAATATAGTTTATGACTGCGGTTTTAAGTCCGCTATATGAAAAATTAAAATCTTTAAGTTTTTCATGTGGCTTGTTGATGAAATTTATACTTTTTGTTCCAGAGAGTGCAAGTTTTTGAACATTTGGTCCGCCAGGATATTCAAGCCCGCACTCACGAGCAACTTTATCAAATGCTTCACCAATTGCATCATCGGTTGTTGTTCCGATAAGCGACCTTGTTGTATAAGTTTCCATTTTGCAAAGTGCTGTGTGCCCACCACTTACAATAAGGCATGCAAAAGGTGGCTGAAGGTCTTTATGTTCGATATAGTTTGCAGAAATGTGACCTTCAATGTGGTTTACAGCAATAAGTGGTTTTTTTGTTGCATAGGCAAGTGCTTTCGCAAAGTTGACGCCAACAATAAGAGCACCAAGAAGCCCCGCACCATAGGTTACAGCAATTGCATCAATATCATCAATTGTAACACCTGCTGTTTCGAGTGATTCTTTCAAAACCCCATCTATATTTATAACATGATTTCGAGAAGCAATTTCAGGAACAACCCCGCCATAAAGTTTGTGAATGTCAATTTGGCTTGAAATCACGTTTGATAAAACGTCACGACCATTTTTTACAACAGCAATGCTTGTCTCATCACATGAACTTTCTATTCCTAAAATCAAAATATCTTTCTTTTTTTCCATATTTTTATCCTTTATCTATCCCCGGCTGTGCGGATTAAGTTTGCCGTTATAAACTCCATAATGTCGCCAGAAAGAACTGATGCTGTGTCGCTTGTTTCAACATTTGTTCTAAGGTCCTTAACCATTTGATATGGATAAAGAACATAGCTTCGAATTTGTCCGCCCCACTCGTTCTTTGCACGTTCGCCCATTTGCTTGTCTTTTTCAGCTTGTCGCTTTTCTTCTTCCATGCTTTTAAGCTTTGCATAGAGCATTTGAAGTGCAATTTCTTTGTTTTGAAGCTGACTCCTTTCATTTTGACATGCAACAACAATACCAGTTGGAATGTGTGTTATTCGGACAGCGGTTTCAACCTTGTTTACATTTTGTCCACCAGCTCCACCGCTACGATAAATATCAAATTTTAAATCAGCAGGATTAATTACAATGTCTTTTTCGGTTACAACCGGACTCACTTCAACACTTGCAAAAGAAGTGTGTCTTCTTTTTGCAGCATCAAATGGCGAAATTCGAACAAGACGATGAACACCACGTTCGTTTTTCATGTTTCCATATGCATTGGTCCCAGAAAAAATGTAGCCCGCACTTTTAAACCCAGCACCTTCACCACGGTTTTTATATATCTCTCTCACCGAATATCCTTGTGCTTTTGCAAAACCAAGATACATTCTCTCAAGCATTGATGCCCAATCTTGTGCTTCTTCTCCCCCAGCCCCCGAATGAATTTCAACAATTGCATCATTTTCATCGGTTTCGCCAGAATATAAACTTTCGAGATATAACTTTTCAACCTTCTTTTGACTTTCTTTAAGTGAAATCATAAAACTTTCTTGATCGCTTTCAGGAATGATTCCTTGATAAAGTTCATAAAGTTCTGAAAGTGTTTCAACTTCACCTTTTGTGTCAAGTGCAAAATTTAAAATTCTGTTAATTTCTGCAAGTTTTTTTGAAAGTTTATTTGAGTTTTCAAAATCGCTGTAGATTTCAGGTTTTTGAAGGTCTGTTTCAATTTGTTTTTTCTCGCTTGTTAATTTGTCAAGGTCAAAGACAATGGCAGGAATGATCAAGCTTTTCCTGCATGCTTTGAATTGTTTCTTTAATATCCATTTCTTTTCTCCGCAAAAATAATATCACACTTTTTTTGTTTTTTAAAACAATTTTAAACAAAAACAGAAAAACAACATAAAATCATGTGTCGAATCATGCCCTTATATATGGATATATATTAATTCACATTCCATATCTTAATGCACATTCCATATCACATAATTTGCTTATTGCTCAAAAAAACAAACCCGCAAATCACGGGTTTGTTTAATATTATTTATTCTTCTTCACCTGGTTCTGGACCTTTGTCTTCAGCATTTGTTTGTGCTGGAGCAGTTGGCTCGATTGGAGTTACAGGTTGACTTTGAGTTTGTCTAACATCAAGTTGTTCTGTTGTTTGAGTTGGTTGTTCAACCACAGGAGCTTCAGCAGGTTGTTCTTCTACAACTGGAGCTTCTTCTTGTGCAGGTTGTTCCTGGGCAACTTCTTCTTCAACAGGTGCAGGTTGTTCTTCAACAACTTCTTCAACTTGTGTTGGTTGCTCTTCGGCAACTTTTTCAACTTGTGTTGGTTGTTCTTCGGTTGGAGCTACTGAAACTTCAGGAGTTTGATCAACTTGTTGCTCTGGTTCAGCTGTTTGTTTCTTGCTGATCTCTGCATAAATTTCTCTTGCACGAGAAGTCTCAATTCCATTTCTTGAAGCAAAACCTGCAAACAATTGTTCTTTGTCTTGCCCGTCGTCAACTTTAGTCGCCATCGCAGCGGCAAATCTTTCATAAACTCTTTTTTCTTTATCAGTTACTGGTTTCTTTGTTGGAACTTCTTCAGCTTGAGTTTCAGCTGTTGATTCTTCAGAAGTTTGAGCTGGAGTTGTTTCTTCTACAGGTGCAGCTTGTGTTTCAACTGGAGTAGCTTGTGTTTCAACTGGAGCAGCTTCTTCCACAGGCTCAGAAGCTTCTGGACCTTTATTTTCAGTTTCTGCAGCTTCTTTATCTTGTTTTTGACCCTTATAGAAACCATAAAGTCTTTCAGCAAAAGCTCTATCTTGACCTTGAGACACTGTCATGAAGTCAATGAAAGAATCAAGTTGGTCATCGCCCTTCCATGTTCTTCCTTGAGAAGCAAGATATTTATCATATCTGTCAAAAAGAATTAACATTTCTTCAGGTTTATCATTCATTAAAACAATTTTTTCTTCACCTTTTGAAGGTTGAACTGTTGTCTTATAAATTCCTCTTACAAGGCTTTCAGGAAGATCCTTTAAAAGCTTTTCAGCATCTTCAGCACTTAAATCATCAAGAACCTTATATAAGTTTGTTTTTTGTTTTTCGTCAAGATTTTTCCAAAGTTCTTCAGTTTCTTCTTGAGATTTTGATGTAAATTCACTCCAAGAAGATGTTCCAAGTTCTGTCAAAACTTGTTTGTTGATTTTTCTAAATCTTTGTTTTGCATAAGCTTGTCTTGCCAAGTCTGGATCTGTATATCCAGTTCTTGTTTCATAGCTATCTGAAAGTCCTTCTTTTCCAACAACTTCAGAAATTGTTTTTGCAAGCCATGGACGATTTGGTTGTTTTCCTTGAGCAGGATCAAGATTGATTTCGTCAACAGAAATTTTTCTCTTCTTTGCATATTTAGCTTTAGCAGCTTCTAATGAACGATATCCAGTTCTTTCATAAATCGCATTGATTTGTTCTTCTGTTGGTTCACCTTCAATTGCATCAAAACATTGAATTGCAAGGAAAGGACAATCATGTTTAGGTTTTTTAACGGTTTCTTTTACTGGAGCTTGGTTATCAGCTTCAACTTCTTCAACAGTGTCACCACTGCCACCATTATCACCACCATTGTTTCCGCCATTTCCGTTGCCATCACCGGTGTTTTCTGGTTCGTCATTATTATTGTCGTTTCCGCCATTTCCATTATCACCATCGCCAGCTGGAGGAACATCTTCTGTTTGAGTTTGTGGTCTTATTTGTTCTACAACTGGAGCAATTGTTGGCTCTGCATCTTCAGCTGCGACATCTGGAGTTTCTTCAGTTGTTTGCACAGCAGCTGGTTCTTCTGACTCGGCTGTTGGCTCAGCTGCTGGAGTTTCTGGAGCAACAGGAGTTTCTGTCGGTTCGGCAGATGTTTCGTCTGCTGTTTCTTCTGCTTCATCTGTTGGCTCAGCTGCTGCTGGAGCTACAGGAGTTTCTGTTGGTTCAGCAGATGTTTCGTCTGCTGATTCTTCTGCTTCATCTGCTGGAGCAGGATTTGTATCAGTTGTTGGTGTTTCAGGAGTTGCTTCTGGTGACTCAGCTGCTGGTTCTTCAGTTGCTGGAGCTCCGCCCTCAGAATCTGAACCGTCTTCACGTTCATCTTCATTTGTTTGTGAAGCTTTATATGCATGATATCTATCAGCAAATGTGTCTGCATTAAATCCAGGAGTGCCTTTATTTGCATCTATAAATGATTGAAGATTTGCATCTTCATCTTCAAGCATGAAAGGTGTGCTTTCAAATTTATTGAATAAGGAAAGTTCATCTTCACTAAATTCGCTTTCTGCAGCAGTTCTTTCATCATGAGTTGCTTTGGTTTGCGCAGCTTGAGTTTGTGCAGTTTGACGTGCACGTGCATCTGCAACATTTTCATATCCACTTGGGTTAAGAACTGGATCGCTGTTTTCAGCAGCAGCTTCAGTTTGACGACCCTTTCCAGGATAACGAGTTGCAGTAACTTCGCTAAGGTTTTTATCGATAACTTCTTGTGTATGACAAGCACTATATTCAGCACGAGCTGCCTTTTTTTGTTTAGCTAAATCTTTTTCGTTTTTTCTCGCTTCTTTACGAGATTTTCTTGCTTCTTTAAGCTTTTCAATTGCTTTTCCAAACAATTTAAAGCATTTAGGCAAAACATATTTAACAGCAATAACACCTGCAGCGAAAATTGCAATTCCGCCGCCAGTCATCCAGCCAAGAGAAATTGCAGGGACTGTTACAAGTGAAACAAGTCCAGCAAAAACAGTCGCAGGAACTGCAAGTGAAAGAAGACCAGCACCCATTGTTCCAAGAAGGTGTCCAAAAACTCTTCTTCCTTCTCTTTTTCTCACCTTTTTAGCTTCATCATATGATTTTGTTGTTTCTTCATATTTCTTTTCTGCTTCAACTGTTGCTGTTAATTTCTTATCTTCATAATATTTCACAGCTTCGTCAACATCTTCAAGTGATGGAACTTGTCTTCCAGGTTCAGCAATTTTTTGACCATAGTTATAAAGAGCAACAAAATCGTCTTTTGTCATTCTTTTTGAAAAGTTAAACAAATTTTGATGCTTTTCAAGAACATTCACCAAATCAGACAAATGAAGAGTGTTGCCTGGCATAAAGCATTGCATATCATCTGCAGTTGCAGGGTCTGAATAAAGTCTTTTTGCAGTGTCACCATTAAACATAAGGTCATTTACAGCTTCAACAAAACGATACAAGTTTGTATAGCTTGCAATGTTTCCATCAGGAATAAGTGGGAATTGCTTATTATCGCTTCCACCTTTAACCTCATGTGTTGCAGCACCTTGTCCTTCTTGTGGATTTTTATCTTCTGCCATTTACTTTTCCTCCTTTGGGAGATATTTTTTTATGCTCTTATTATAGCACAAGATTGCATAAATTTCAATACCCCTTTCTTATTTTTTCAAAATAAGACCCTTTCTATGTTCTCTTTAAAATTTTCTCAATTCTTTTAATTACTTTTTGCTTATCAACACCAGTTAAAAGAGTAATGTTGCTTGAAGCACATTTTCTGAATTTTGTTTGTGCTCTTTTTTCATCAAAAGTTGTGTTGATTTTCATTGAGACCTTTTCTCTTGTAAAAAATTCTTCATCTTTTAAGATAGAGAAAAGTGCACAAGTGTCATGAAGAGCATATTGGCCTGGCAACAAAATTTTATCAACATAACCATCGCAAAGGTCATAGAACAGTGGGCCGAGTCTTCCACACTTTGCAAAACGTTCTCTTTGATCATCTTCAAAATAACAAGTTGTTCCGTTTTCTTTTGTTGATAAAATAATAGGAAGTTTTTTTGCTTTGTCCAAAACAACTTGAATTGCATCTGGATCGCAATATGCATTGAAACTTGCATATGGTGTGATGCTTCCTTTTCCATCAATTGAACCAACCATTAAAACAAGACCTTTAAGCTTGTCAATTGTTTCTGGATAGGTGTTGAAAAGTGTTGCAACATTTGTTACAGGGCCAACAGCAACCAAAATGATTTCGTTTGGATTTTTCAAAATCACATCTCTCATTGCTTCAATTGCACCATATCCTGGTTTATTTGCAATTTGTTTTGTAACATCATGAGCAATAATTTTGTTTCCAAGCCCATTTTTCCCATGAACTTCTTCTGCATCATGAATTGGCGAGTTTAAACCTTGCGCCGCACCTTTATAAACCGGATAATCTTTATCCGCAAAATTTTGCACAATGAAAAGAGCATTTTTTGTTGTTTGCTCAACTGAAACGTTTCCAAATGTTGTTGAAATCATTTGAACATCTATACTTGGCTCATAAAAAGACAAGATAAGAGCCATGCAATCATCAACCCCTGGGTCAACGTCAAAAATAATTTTTTGTTTTTCCATGAAATTCTCCCGAAATTTATAATTATTAACACTATATCAAATTTTTTTGCCTTTGACTAATGTTTTTTATACTTTTATTATATTAAAATTAAACAACTTTAAACAACACATTCACCCACTCATCTCAAAAACTCAATATTATCAAATGAAACAGACATTTTTCGACACCTATGTTAACCACTTTTCACTCTTTTTCGAAAAATTGACTATTGACGAAATAAGGGTTGTGTGCTAAAATGTTGCCGATTTTAAGGAGATTAAGTTTTTTATGAACATATTTTTAAGAATTTTAAACAAAATCAGATTTGGCGAAATTGAAACCATTGGTCACGATGAAATCTATAACATAACCTTCCAAAGAGGCTATTCAAGAAGACCATATAAAGTTGCACCTGGATATTCTCTTCTCGAAAACGGAAAGGTTTTGCAAAAAAATGTTGTTGATGTATTCTCAAAATTTGAAGCACCAGACGATGCAAAGAAAATTGTAAACCAAAACCGTTTTGCAACACTTGACACCGACAAAAAATATACAATCTATGGTCAAGACGGAACAAAGATTTTTGAAATGGGAGACGACAGCAAATATAGCAGTGTATCTTTTCTTTCAGAGGACAAAAAAGTTGTTCAAGTTAAAGACAAAATGTTTGGCGGCACATTTTTCATTATCAATGCCGATCCAAACACAAAATTTATCACTGAAGAATATGCTTCAGTCGAAGTTATGCAAGACGGAAGAAGAAAAGTTACAACCTTGAAAAAGAATAACTATGGTCAACAAGCGACCTATTATCTTGACAAAAACTTTCTTCCTTGCTCTGTAAAATTCGTTGACAATCATGACGAACAACAAGAAAGCGAAAAAGCCGTTGAACTTTATCAAGAAATTGATTATTCACCAAGATTTAAGCCAGCATTTGTTGTTTGCGATCAAAACATGCAAGCTCTTTCAAATCAATATGCAAAAATTGAAAAAGCATTTGGACACTGGCTTGCAACTGACAAAAACGGCGAACAAAGATTCATCGACAAAAACGGAAGAAACCGTTCATATCCAATTGACAAGATTGTTGATATTGAAAACGGACAACTTTTGATCAAAAGAAATCATTCAGTAAACTGGGACATTCAAAGACAAGACAATCTTAAATTTGTAATTAAAGGAATAAAAAGAGCAATCCACAACAGTGACACTGGTTTAACTTTTGGTTTCTATAATGACACACCAGTTTTGTTTGGATATGATGCATCTGAAATGCACACAGTTGATCCAGAAACTGCACGTTTGGTTCTTAACCTTTTAAACAAAACAAGAATGGGCTCTAAGTTTATCGATAAAGTTCAATCAAACCCTGAAGAAATGGACAAAACACTTGCAACATTTAAAACAATTCTTTCAAAGAACCTTGAACAAAATCCAAACAGTAAAGTTATCAAACGTCTTGTTGGAACATCAAGCAAGTCTCTTGACAGAAGATTTATTAGTCACCTTATCGGAGTTTACAAAGCTCGTGAAAAACGTGACAATAAAACCATAAGTGAAATTGAAAACCAAATTTCTTCACTTGAAAATCAAATTTCTTCGCTTAACAATCGCTTGAGAGTTTATCGTGATAAACGTGGTGTTGCTTCTGAAGCATATTATAGCACTCTTGAATCTAAAGAACGCCTTGAAAGAAAACTTTCAGTTTTGCAAACTGGACTTACAACACACATCAGCCTTTTTTCTGAAAAAAGCGAAGATGAAGAAATTGCAGAATATGCAGGAATTCAATGCTTAACCACAGAAACAATGGCAGAAATGAGAAATGCAACCCCTGTTGCTAAAGTTCCTGAAACAGTTACAGAAAAACCAGAAACCGAAGAAGAAATTTTAATTTCAAAATATGCTGGTGCACAACCTCAAACAACAGAAAAAGGAGATGAAGAATAATGCAACTTTGGTATAGAGATTCAATTCTTGAATTTAACAACAGTGAAGTTTGCGATCTTTTCTATGAAGCTTTCAAAGCAAATCAAAGTTTTGCAAAAACAACGTCAAACATTATAAGAAAACTCAACAAGAAAAAACAACAACTTGAAGAAAATCTTGCAGACCTTGAAAAAGCATATAAAAGCATTAAACATGATGTTTCTTTTGTAATTGACGAAAACCCAAATCAAAACTATTGTTCTTTTTTGAAATATTCAAACGAACTTGGTTCAAAAATTGCTCATGTTGAATTTTTGAAATATGAAGTTTTCCAAGCATTCAAAGATAATCAAACAAAGTTTTTTGCTGAATTTGTTTCAAGCCCTGAAAACTTTACATCTTCAAGCCAAATTGAAATGAAAAAAACAGCCGAAGAAACAAGCTTTCTTTATCAAAAGTTTGACAATACAAAATGTCAACTTGCTGAAGTTTTAAAAATCGAAGCTGTAACACTTGATCAAGTTTTGTTTGTTGAAAGTCAAATTAATGCTCTTCAAGAAAAAATCAATGCTTTTCCATTTTCAACCGAAGAAGATTATAGCAAAATGGTTGACTATGCAACACGCATTGAAGGCATGGCAATTGAAAACGAGCCAGAAAATGAATAAAAATATTAAAGTTCCAAAAAAATTGGAACTTTTTTATGCTTCATTTTCACTCTTTTTTAAATCTTCCCCACTTTCGACTTAATAAATTTGAAGAAAGTTATGCAAACATTTTGATATTTTGAAAAAATATAATATAATAGGTTTATGAAAAAGATAAACAAAGACGTAAATATTAAACTTCTTATTTCTGTTTTAACAGCAATTGGTTTCGTTGCTGGAATTTTGCTTATAATTTTTGGAGCAAAAAATTCAACAATAATGCTCGTTTCAGGAATCATTCTTTGCATTTATGGGTTTTATGGAACCCCAATGTGGTTTATTTCATATGGGGAGACTAAAGGTCTTCAAAGGGTTATATTTGCTGTTGTAAACGAAAAAATCTATTCGGTTAAAGATATTGCAACTCAACTTCAACAAAACGAAAAAGAAGTTAAAGAGAAAATTAACAAAGCAATTCAAAAAAACTATCTTTCAGGTTATCTGTTTGATGGCGAAAACTTGAAAACAAACAACAATAAAGGTCAAGTTAAAAAAGTTGGGAAATGTGAAAATTGCGGCGGTGCACTTATAGAGAAAGATGGAAAGCTCTTCTGCCCTTATTGTGAAACAATCTATGAAATTGAAAAATAAAATATGCAAAAATAAAAGCTCCATTCGGAGCTTTTTATTTTTTTAAAAAACGATGTCAATCAAATTTTAATTCATAAAAATATTTATAAACATTAAAAACAATTTGTCACATTATTTATTTTCTTTTTTCGTTTCCATTGCATTTTTCTTTTTAAATTTTGTTAGAGCAATAATGCATAAAACAAGTGGAACATTGCACAAAATCACAGCAGGAAAAAGAAACAAAAGATAAAGCGGACTGCGGTTTGGAAACAAATCTATTCCAAAAGTACCTAAAATTGGAATATGGAAATATCCAAACACCGCAAGAATTGAAGATAAAATTGTTAAAAATATAAGAGTAGATTTTTTCATGTTTCACCTATAAAAATTGTAGGTCATTAAACAGGCCATGTCAACTTATTCAGATTGTTTTGCAAATATATGTCTTGAAATAATTCAAAAATGTGATATAATGAAAATATATCGGAGAAAAAAACATGGAAAATTTTGAAAATGAAAGATATATCAGTTCATATTTTGCATATTTAAACAAACAAAGAGCAAATCCAGCTCCGGAGCCTTTTAAATATCAACCAGTAAAGCAATCTTCAAAAATTAAAGAGCAAATCAAAGCTCTTGCCGGTGGAGATATTGATTCAGAATCACTTAGCGATAAGATTTTAACACTTTCTTTTGAAGAACGTGAGAAACTTCTTGCACTTTTGCTTGAACTTTTCAACCTTACTGGCGACACCAATCTTCTTTCTCTTATTGATTTATTGAAAAAATCTCTTGATGATTCAGTCAAAAAAGAAAAAGCTGACAAAAAAGACGAAAAAGCTTATACCGAAGTTGACAGATCAAACGAGAACGCTCGTCAAAAAGCCATTGAACAAAAAGCAAAAAACTATGGTGACTATGCTTTTGAAAAGGCAAAAAACAGCAAATTCTCAGCAACAACAAAACCAACAGTTGACACAAAAAATCTTGACCAACTTTCAAGAAATCAAATTGTTTCAATGTTCAGACCACACATATTCTATTCGCTTTCAGCTTCTGAAAGGCACAAACTTTTCCAAGCTGTTGTAAATGAATATTGCAGAGCAAATGGTGTTTCTCCTTGTGCAGTTAACATTTCCCCACTTCCTTACGGAGAAGGATATATGACTTTTGGAGAATATTATCCTTGCAAAGGTTCAATCGCTATTAACTCTCATCTTTTTGACAACTTGGAAGCATTTTCTGACGAAAGTGATCCTGCATTTCCATATGCAATTCTTCAAACACTTATCCACGAAACAGAACACCGCATTCAATTTATGAATATTGATAGCACACCAAAAAACGAAGCTGATAGACTTCTTAAAGAATCTTTACTTGAACCACAACAAGGAAAGAGTTTTGAAGACTATCTTGCAGAACCAGACGAAATTGGTGCAAGAAATGCAGCACTTGCCTATTTTAGAAATTGTGCAAATGAATGCGACCGTCCAGAAGAAGCCGAACTTCTTGCATGCTTTTACAACTGCCAAAAACAAAGAGAAATGTATAACGGGAAATCCAATGTTTCAAATGTCATTAAAAAAGCACATCAAGACATTTATAATGAAGCACTTCTTCACACTTCAAGCACTCTTCAAGCAAGCATGAAAAGAAATGTGAAAAATATGATGAACATTGCCCTTGGAAACACGGTTTACTCAGAACGCGCTCTCCAAAAATAACATTTTAAGTTTTATAAAATGAAAAATACAGGAAAATCTCCTGTATTTTTTTTGCAAAAATAAAAAGCCAGCCAAATTGGCAGGCTTTTCATTTAAGATTGTAAAGATTTTTACATTTCCATTCCGAAAAAGTCACAAACATAATCTTCGTTGCCTGAAGCAAGTTCCCATTCATCATTAGCATCTCTAATTTCTTTAAAGTTTAAGCATTGTTTAGAAGTGTTTGCTTTGAAAGGAGTGACAGCGGCAATATATTCGTCACCAGCTTCGTTTGGAATTTCTGAAAGAACACGTGATTTTTGACTTGCAAAGTCGTGATCTTCAAGGTCTGAAACAAGATCGTTTAAATCTTCTTGATCTTCAATTGAATAAAATGGAACATAGAAGTCTTCAAATTTGATCAAAAGAACGTTATGAGCAAAAATGTCGCCAACAAAAAACTCTGTTTTTTCGCCGGGATATGCTTCTCTTCTGTCCATGCAATATCTCACGTCTCCAACATATAAATCTTCAATATCAATCTTTTTTTCCATAAAATTTCCCCCACTAACTTTTAGTTCTTTCATTATATATTATGGAAGAACTAAAGTCAATATGGGTTCCTAAAAAACATGTGATTTTTGCATGGTTTTTTACTGCATATAAAGAATATGAAAACTTAAAAAACAAATCAAACAAAACACACAATTTTAAACAAAAAAAAGATGTGCATCAGCACACCATTTTTTCGTTTTACACCTTTGCAGAAACTTTTCTTGGTTTCTTTTCGGTTGACTCATGATTGATGCATTCACAAACAACATAGTCGCCTTCTTGTTTGAAATTGAACATGCAATTTTTTGCATCATTAAGAATATTTTTAACGTCCAATTGCAAAATTGCAACTCCTTTCATTTTTGCAAAGCTTTCTTTCATTGTCCAAATTTTTGTAAGTTCAAGAGCTGGGTCTTCAGCATTCATAACCTTTTCAAACTCTTCTTTATTGCATATTTCTTTTGCAAGTTTCTGAGTGAACTTAATTTTCTTTTGAATATCAACACCAACATCTTCTGTTGAAACTGCAACCGCCAAAATATCATCATTATGAGCAATGCTGAAAGGCTTTTTTCCTTTAACACTTGGCTTGCCGTTTTTGTTATATGAAAAATCGGTTCCTTCTTCAAGATTCAAGTGTTGTTTTACAACATAATATTGCATTACAGTTGGACGAAAAGAAGGTGTTCCCTTTCTTGCATTTGCTTTCTTTTTAATGCTTCTTGGAAGTTTGTCATATAAAGAGTCAATTCTCTTTTGACTGATTTTTTCAAAGTTTTTAACAACGTAAATCATTATTCATACACTCCTTGATGTTTATTTTTATAGTCTTGAAATGTCAATAAAAGATCATTCCAACTTTCATATTTTTTGTCTTCTTTATGGTTTTGAAGCTCGAAATTGCTGTTTAAAAATTTAACGATATAGTCAGTTGATTGTTTTGCACCATAATAGTTCATGTGGTTGCCCCAATCTCTGAAGCTGTTTGCAAAGTCAAAATTAAAATCTTCTTTTTTAACGTTTAAATCAAGATAAAGAAGGTTATTGTCTTTTGCAATTTTTTCAACTGCATTGTGTTTTGGCATTGTCCATGTGTTTGCCGATGGAAGTGTTAGTAAAACAACTTTAACACCACGTTTATTGCACATTGAAACAATTTCTTTAATGTCTGTTTTAACAGATTTTTGAATTTCTTTCACACCATCAATATCAGTTTGCATAAAGTTTGGATCTGGCTTATAGTGTGAGTTTTTGGTTTCATATAAAAATCCTTTAAAACATTTTTTAGGGCGCTTATTTCCAGGCTTTTGATATAAGTCTTTTGCTTCAAGTTCTTTCCATCTTGCATGATATTTAAACGGTGCAATTATTGGGGCAACATCATATTGAAATGAACCACCCATTGCTATATTTTGAGTATAGAAGCAATCAGTTTCAATTATAACAGCTTGTGGTTTTTGTTTTTTAAGATTGTCTTTAATTTGAGCCTTAATTCTTTTTACTGTTTGTCGCCCAGCTCCAATTGCAAAACTGGTTGAACCAGTTTGCTCGTAAAAATCCATTGGCGAATAGCCATTGTAAAGGTCAGAGTTTCCATAAAAAATGAAATCTAATGTGTTATTTTTCTCATATTTTATTGATTGAGCACTATAATATTTGCTATATCCAAGATCTTTTTCATCTTTTGGAAGCAAAACAAAACACATATAGGCATAAATACCTATAAAAATAGCCAAAAATCCAAAACATTTGAAAAATATTTTCCAGCCGTTTTTCATTAAAATCCTCCATAAATTGGGTCAACAGCAACATAACCATCGCCATATGCCCCAAAGATGATAATTGCAAAAATCAAGACAAGCAAACATGCATATTTAAGCAGGAAGTGTGAAGAAGCAAATTTTTCACGGATATTGATTTTAAACTCTTGCAAGAAATCCACAACAACAAGACACACAAGTGAAACAAGAGCAACAACCAAATCTCCAATATCAATGATTGAAAGAAGATTTGAATTCATGTGAGTGTTTGTGAACATTCCAGTGAACATTTTAAAACTATCAGCAAGTGTTGGAGCCCTGAAAATGAGCATTCCAATGTTAACAATGATAAGTGTTCGAATAATCCTTAAAGTTTTTATTGTCCAATGGTCTTTGTTTATTTTTGTCTTATTATAAATCAAATTGAAAAGTGGCTCAAAACACATTCCAATCATCATTATAACATAATAGTAAAGCCCATAAACAACATATTTAATGCTTGCACCATGCCACAAACCATTTAAAAGCCAAACAACAAAAAGTGCAAGAAGTGAAGGAATAAACACTTCAAAAAATTGCGAAACTTTGCCATGCAATTTCTTGTTCATATTCATAAACCCTTTACTCATTGAAATTGGATAAAAGATATATTCTCTAAACCAAGCACCAAGTGAAATGTGCCATCTTCTCCAAAACTCGTTTACTGTTTGAGAGAAAAATGGTTGTTCAAAGTTCTTTTCAAGATTAAAACCATACATCTCAGAAATTCCACGAACAACATCAATAATTCCCGAAAACTCAGCATAAAGCTGAATTGTGAAAGCGATAATTCCAATCAAAATTATAATGCCAGAATATGAAGCATATCCCTTGAAAACCGCAGTCACAATAATTGCAAAACGATCAGCAATGATTGCCTTTTTGAAAAAGCCCCAAATCACAAGCAAAAATCCAGATGATATTCTTTTTGCATCAAACTCTGCCCCGTCATAAAGTTGAAAAGCAAGCTTATCATAAAAAGCAAAAGGACCTTCCAAAAGTTGTGGAAAATATAAAACGAAAAGCGAAACCCTGAAAAAGTTTTTGTCTGCTGGATATTTTCCCCTGCAAACATCAACCATATATCCAATTGATGACAATGTATAATATGAAATTCCAAGTGGCAAAACAACCTTTAAGATTGGAAGATGAACTTCCCACTTAAACCACGAGAAAAATCCTTCAAAAATTGATGCAAAAAATCCAGAATATTTCAAAACCGCCAAAATTGCAAGATTAAGGAAAATTCCGAGAGCAGTAACCCACTTTTTTGCTTTTCCAATTTTCTTTTTAAGAGCTTTTCTTTCTTCTTTTTCAAGCCCTTCTTTCTTTGTTTGAAATTTTTGGTCGAGTGCAGAAATCCAAAGTCCAATAAAATATATAATCAGAACTGTTGCCAAGATGAAAAAGCTCATAAACTTGCTGTAAAGTGCATAAAAAATTACACTTTCAGAAAGCACAACAATCCAGCGATATTTTTTTGGAACAATGAAATATAGCCCCAGGCCAACACTCATGAAAAGGAGAAGAAAAATTGAAATTTTCAAATCCATTTTCTATTCTTCATCCTCGATTTTTTGAATAAGTGCATAAATTGTTTCAGCATTTTTGAAATTTTCAGGAATAATGTGAAGTGGTGTAATTTCAATGTCAAATTCACCATTAATTTCCATTACAAGTCTGATGATATCAAAAGATGTTAAAATTCTTTTTTCAATCAAATTGTCTTCTTTTGTGAAATCAACCCCAGGTTTAATTTCGCTTAAAATTTTAATAAGTTTGTCCATAATTTACTCCTTTATCAAACTTTTATAGTTATTTTTCAAATATTTTCTGTCAACTTTGCCATTTTGGTTATATGGCATTGCTGGCAACTTGATCACAACGTTTGGAACCATATATGCAGGAACCTTTGTTTTGATTTGTGCAATGAAATCATCTTTTTTAAGTGCACCAGTATAAAGTGCAACAATCAAATCTTTTTCCGCATCATAGACACAAACAACACCAGTAACTTTATCAAGGGCATTCGCTGAATTTTCAATTTCACCAAGTTCAATTCTATATCCCATGTGTTTAATTTGAAAATCTTTTCTTCCGGCATAGTCATATTCGCCATATTCGTTTATCTTGACAAGGTCACCAGTTTTGTAAACAATTTCTGGATAATGATTCTGTAAAGGGTTTTGAACAAAAGCTTCAGAAGTTTTGTCTTTGTTGTCAAAATATCCAAAAGCAACCAAAGCACCACGAACATAAAGTTCACCAATTTCTCCCGGCTCTTTAATTTCTTTAGCGCCCCCCCCCACTACAAATGTGTCACAGTTGTCAATATGCACACCAATTGGCAATGGCTCATCATCTCTAAACTGTCTATTCACACGATAAAATGTGCAAATGTCAACAGTCTCTGTTGGCCCAAACAAATTTGCAAATGTTGTTCCATCTGCTTCAAGATGTTTTCGCCAATAGTTAAGTTGTTTGTTTGGCATCACTTCACCAGCAAACAAAACTTGTTTTAAATGTGTTGGCTTTTTATAGTCAAAAAGTTTAAGGTTTGCAACAATGCAAAGTGCCGATGGAACCCAGTAAATTGTGTTAACCTTTCTTTCTTCTAAAAATTCAACAAGCTTGATTGGAAACGAAAAATATGATTTTGGAATAATGTTAAATTCCGCACCAGTTCGAACGGTTGAAAAAATGTCTGAAACCGATGCGCTGAAATAAAATGAAAGTTGACTTCCAAAAACTGTTTCGCTTGAAATGTTAAATTCTTTAATGAACCAATCAGTATATGAAATCACCATTTCATGACTCAAAATTGCACCTTTTGGAATTCCAGTTGAGCCTGATGTGAACAAAACATAAATTGGATCGGTCGATATCATTCTTGCTCTCACTTTTGAAAGAAGAATTTCATCAATTTTTTCATTATAAAGATCATAAACGAGTTTTGTTTTCTCTGTCACATTCAATTGTTTTGCAAGTTCAAGATTGTTTTCTTTTCCAATGCTTAAAACTGGTTTCAAAACATCATAAATTTTAGCAAGACGGTCAACAGGAGAATATGTGTCGATAACAACATAATAGTTTCCACTATAAACAACACCAAGCATTGCACAAAGAGTATCAACATCTCTATTATCAAAAACCGCAAAAGGTTGATTTTTAACATTCAATTTTGCAAGTGTCGAACCGATTTTCTTTGCGCGAGAACAAACATCACTTACACTGAGCGATTGTTCTGTGTCTCTGAAAAGTGCTTTATTTGGCATTGTTTTTAAAACTTTTTCCAAGTCTTCAAGTATATTTTTCATTATTTTTCTCCAAGCATTTTCCATTATAACAAACATGCATTCAAAACACAATCAAATAGAAAAAAATATACAAATTTAGCACACTTTGCATAAATTTTTACGATTTCAGCATCATTTTGCATTTTTTATTTCATTTAGATGCAATTTTTTGCACTAAAAAAATAGAACATCAAAAATTAAATTTGATGTCCTATTTAAACATTTTTTTGAAATTCCATAAAAAAAGTTGCGATTTAACGCAACTTTTCCAATTATTTTTTAGTTCGTTTTGCAAGAAGTTCATCAAAAATTGCAAGTTCAATTTTTGCAGCTTCTTCACTGTCTGAAGAGTGAACAACGTTTTCTGTTACTCTTCTTTCAAGTCCAAGCATTTCAGGAATATCATAGCGAATTGTTCCTTTGTCTGGATTTTTTGTTGAGCCAGCAAGTGCACGTATTGTTGCAATTGCATTTTCGCCTTCAACCTTCATTCCATATGCCTTGTCGCTTGTGATATAGTTTTCAAGCCCTGGATAGAAAGGTTTGTTAACGTGTTCATGATAATGTCTTTTTGCATATTCAGGTGTATAATGAATAAAACCTTCTTTCAATACTTTAATGCCGTTTTTATTGAGTCTTGCCTTTACTTCTGCGATAACTTCATCATTGTTCGCAAATCCAGGTTTAACCATTACATAAGAAATTTGTTTCATAGTGTTCTCCTTAATTTTTACTAGTTATATTATATCAAATTTTTGTCTTATAGTAAAGAGTTTTTAAAACTCACATCAAATTCAAAACAAATAAAATATAAACACAAAACAGATTGCCAAAATTTCACCAATTTTAGCACAATTTTATACCATTTTTGCAAAAAACCATAAGAAAAGGCATGCAAACACCTCAAAAAACAATAAAAAAACGCAAATGTCCACAAAAAGCATAATATCACTAAAGCAAAAGCATAAAAATAAACAACACATCTTGAAAAACAATCTCAACAATGATATAATGAATATATATGGAGATAACAAAGATGTATAAAGATGAAATTGATGGATTATATAACATTGAACAACTTAAAAACATAGGTTTTCGCAAACACATTCTTTGGAATGAACAAACTCTTTTAATGGAATTTAGAAGAGACATATTCGACACAGTTCTTACACTTTATGCCCTTGAAAACACCGAGTCGTTTGGCAAAGACCTTAAAAAAGTAAGCATTAAAGAATTTCTTGAAGCTGTTCAAAAAAATTATGAAGACGAGAACTTCACATATATAATGAAAAACCGCCTTGAAGCTGCTGTTTCCTTCTATCTTGGACGAGAAGTTTATTATGACGAAGATTTCTTCAACAGCCCAACATCAAGCGACCCAGACATGGTTTATCAAATGGCTGCAAATGCAATTTATAAAGCAACTGACAAAATTGTATTTTCAAAAGACAAATATAAATTTTCAATAAACGGAACTCGCAACACAAGCGCAATGATCTTTTCAGACCTTTCAGAAGACCTTGCTGCACTTGAATTTTGCGAGCAAGTTATATGTGACGATGTTGGAAACATGCTTAATAAAAACCACCAAGTTGATAATGACCCAGACATTCCATCTTATTATAAAAATCGTCAAAAATATAGTCAAAAATATATTTCACTTTACATTTCAAATGCAGAAAAAGTTCATGCAATTCGTGAAGAAACTTTGAAATATTATAATAAGATTCAAAAAAAGCTTAAACGCAAATTAAGAAAAGCAGAAAACATTGCATCTTTTGTAAAATTTTTTATTAAAGAAACAGAATCTGCAGCACAAAATTCCAGCACCGAAGACTTGGAAAAATAACGCAAAATTAATCAAAAAATACACAAATTCAAAACACATGTGCAATTTGATGCAAACTTTTCAAATTCGCTTGTGTTTTTTTTATTTGTTGATATACTACTACATATAAGGGAGAATTTCAAATGTATAGAAAGCTCGACAACATAAGATCAAAAATTCTTGAAGCAACTCTTAACATTGGCGCAGAAAAAGGAATTAGTGCAATTTCTGCCAGAACCGTTGCCACAGCATGTGACATTTCAACACACACAATATATGAAAATTTTAACTCTATGACCGACCTTATCAACGAAATCGCAAAAGGCATTCGTCACGGCTACTTACAGCTTTTGAAAGATAGCATTTTAGAAGGAAAAAACACAGAAGAAATTTACACTTCTTGCATGGATCGTTTCATTGAAAACAAACAAGAAACAATGTTCTATACTTCATTTTTACACACTTTGAAAAACCCAATTGAATGTCCATATTCAGAAGAGACTTTAAATGCCGCTAAATCTCTTTTTAAAACAGATCTTTCAAATGAAATGCTCTATCTTGTTTGGGACTATGTCAGAGTTACAAGTTTCTATTATGCAAAAAAAATTATTCTTGGATATATTCCAAACACGAAAGAAACACGTGAAAACATTAAAACAATCATTTTAAAAGGAATGGAATATCTTCGTCCATAGAAAAAAGCTTCCCGAAGTGGGGAAGCTTTTTTATTGTATAAGCCTGTTAAAGGTTTTTAGCACAAAGCGGGAGAAAATGTTCACATTTTCGGTCCGACCGACAGGGCGAACCCGCAGGGTTCGAATCCCTACCATACAAAAAAAATAGCAGCACTAATATGCTGCTATTTTTATGGTGCAACCGGAGGGATTCGAACCCCCGACCTTTCGGTTCGTAGCCGAATGCTCTATCCAGCTGAGCTACGGTTGCATTTCGCTGAAAGCCATTTTAGTATAGGCTTTTTCACCTGCTTTGTCAATATTTTTAAACAAAAGTTTTTAGCGATATTCATTTTTTTATTTTTGCCGTTCGTTTTGTTTTGTAAAAATTTTCAAAACTGATATACTATTTTCATAAAAAAACATATTTTTACTCACATTATTAAAGGAGATTAACATGAAAAATATTAAAATTAAAGGTTTTCACGATTTAGAACTTAATTGTTATGTGTTTGAGCCAGAGAAAAAAGCAAAGGCATGCATTCAAATTATTCACGGAATGCAAGAGCACGGTGCAAGATATCAAGATTTTGCCGAATTTCTTTGCAAAAATGGATATGTTGTCCTTGTAAGTGACCTTCGTGGACATGGCCATTCTCTTGTTTATGAAGGCAAACAAGGCTATGGCGAAAAAGATATTTTCACCGAGATTTTAGAAGATCAAAAAATCATTTGCAACTATCTTGAACAAACATATAAACTTCCAATCTTTGTTTTCAGCCATTCTTTTGGCTCGTTTGTAACACAACGACTTATGCAAGTTTGCTTCACTCCAGACAAATTTGTGCTTTGTGGAACTGGATATGGAGATAAATTTCTTTTCAAAATGGCAAAATCGCTTGCAAACATGATGGTTTCACTTGGAAAGAAAGATGAAATTGCAAAAACAATTGAAAAAATGAGTTTTAAAAGTTATGGCAAGAAATTTGAAAATGGAAACTGGCTTACCCGTGATGAAGAAATGTATAAAAAATATCAAGAAGATCCATTTTGTGGAGAACCTTTCCCTGTAAGTTTTTATCAAAGCATGTTCACAAACTTTGTAAAACTAAACAAAGAAATTGATAACATTCCAAAAGAGACCAAGATTTTTCTTATTGCTGGAGATAAAGACCCTGTTGGTGATAGCGGAAAAGATGTTACAAATCTTTATAGACTTTATGTTAAACACGGAAAAAATGCAAGAATTAAGCTTTATCCAGATGCCCGTCATGAGCTTGTTAACGAAACAAATCGCAAAGAAGTTTATGAAGATGTTTTAAATTTCTTTAACGAAAAATAAATTTACAAAATAAAAGGCAGGTTCCCCTGCCTTTTATTTTTTACTTTTAACCAAGCTGAAAGAAAAGATATGCAACAACCATAAGCTCACCAAAATAGTAAAGAATATGATTAATAACACAAAGAACCTTGCTGTCTTGTTTTCCTCCAAAATACATAAGACTTAAAACAAGATCTGAAACCAACACAAGCAATACACCAACCGAGAAAATTGCGAAACCAGGAACATAAAAACTGATAAACAAGCTTAAAATTCCTGCCATTGCAACAAGAGTTGAATATACAATTGTTTGAATTTTATATCCCTTAAAATCAAGTTTAAGTGGCTTAGCAAGAAGCATCACAACAACGGCAAACAAAAGTGCAATTACAAACGAACCAACGCAAGCAAGTGTAAAGTTTTTAAGACCGTTCCAAAGCAAAATTGTTGCAGCAATATACATTGCAGAACTGCATGAAAAACTTATCATTCCTGTGTTTAAATATGATTTCACTTGTTCTGGATATGCAACTTTAAGGTCAAGCACAATGTCTCCAAAAAGTGCAAGAATAAGTCCAAAAACAATAAACATATTTGCAAGTGTTAAACCAATTTTATAGGTTGCATAAATTCCAGCAAAAACAAAAATAATTGAAGCAATTGATTTTAAAACAAGTGCAAGAGGACCTGCACCCCTTGTGCAACGCACAAACAAAAACGCACCAACCATTATAAGGCAAACGGTGGCAAAAATGGCAAATTCCATAGACATCTCCTTTTATTATTTTAATGATATAACTACTTTTCTATAAGGTTCTTCTCCCTTACTAAATGTTTTTACTTTCTCATTATTTTGTAATCTAGTATGTATTATTTTTCTCTCATATGCTGGCATTGGTTCTAGCATTATAGTTTTTCCTGTTTTTATTACAGTTTTTGAAATTTTGTCTGCTAAATCCTCTAAAACCTTTTTTCTTTTTTCTCTATAACCTGCAATATCTAATATTATTCTTACCTTCCCCATTACATTTTTATTAGCAATTGTAGACATTACTATCTGTATTGAATTTAAGGTTTCTCCTCTATAGCCTATTAGCTTACTTGAATCATTTCCCTTTAATTCAACATTTATGTCATTTTCATTTACCTTTATATCATAATCAAAATCTTCAAACTTTGTAGAGAATTCATCTAAAAAAACTGTTAAATTCTTTTTTGCTATTTCTATTTGCTCTGGAGTAATTTGATTAACATGTTCTTGCATTGGAGCATAATGTTCTTTTACATCTTTTAATGTTAGCTCCACTTTTACCACTCTTGGTGCTAAAATACTAAAGAAGCTTCTTTTTTCTGCATTTTCTAATACCTTTATGTTTACTTTATCCTTTGATACATTTAGTTGTTTTAATCCATTTTCTATTGCTTCTGCTGTAGTTTTTCCCTCTGCTATTACGCTATTCATTTTCAATTTCCTCCTTTTGATTTATAAATTTATCTATAATTAATCTTTCAATTATCATTAATACATTACTTATAAACCAATATAACGCTAATCCTAAAGGAGCTATAATTGCTATTAATACAGACATTATTGGCATCATATATGACATATTATTATTCATTTGTTGCATCATTTCCATTTCGTCTGGTTGTTTTTCCTCTTTTATGTTATCTTTATCGTTTGCTTCACATAACAATTTTTTCTCTTTTTTTAAGCAAATATACAAATATAATCATTTCATTTTTTGTTAATTCTACTACCTTATCTTTTTTACTTAATGTTCCTTTTTCATAATTAACCTTTACATCATCATAAACCAAATATTCTCTATCCATTCTTTTAAAAATATTTTGAATTCTTAACAATAATATTGTTGGATTATAAGGTTTTGTTATATAATCATCTGCTCCATAACTCATTGATAAAACTTCATCAACTTCATTTACTCTACTAGTTAGCATTATTATTGGTACATTAGACTCTTTTCTAATTTCATTTAACAATAATTCTCCATTTATTACTGGAATATTTATATCTAATAATACTAAATCAGCTTTGCTATTTAATATTTCTTGTTTTGCTAAAGAAAAATCTTTTATTTGTTCAACTTCATAACCAGAATTTTCAAGTAAATTACTCAATTCTATTAATATTTCTTTTTC
>ENA-ORNF01000962-ORNF01000962.1-human-gut-metagenome-genome-assembly--contig:-NODE-962-length-27336-cov-5.660533_pt1 | contig 27336 bp, 26 predicted proteins | sample MGYA00242110_ERZ509012 | MGnify/ENA primary metagenome ERZ509012 (study PRJEB26280, sample SAMEA2338714) | human gut metagenome | biome: human gut; feature: human-associated habitat; material: faeces...
AGCGGCGCGGCTGGATGCCGAAAACAGAATGCGCGAGGTGGATTTTCAGGTAGATACGCTGAGCAACGAAACGACAACAGGCGCGTATTTTCTATCGGGGGACAATACACTTACGATTAATTATGTTGAGGGTGAAGACAGCTTTAATTCGTGGAGCGGCAGTATGGCGGTTCTGATGCATGAGCAGAAACATCGGGACAATCAGGCGCAAGGAATGTTTGCGTATGCGCTTTCGCCGGAACATATGTATAAAACCGAGATGCATGACGAGATTTCCGCTAATATGGCGTCGCTGGTTTATTTACGAGACAAATATTTGAAAACAGGAGATATTTCTGTTTTTGAAGAAGACGGTTCGCGTTTTCGTTTTTATACCGATGCCATCAAAAAAGGGGAGATAAACCCGTTCAGTAACAAAAAAGAAGATTTTGACAAAGAAATGGCGCTGATTGCCAACGGAACGCGGGATATGTGGGTGAGGAATTTTGCGACTAGTGAAACTTATCTTGATGTGGGAGTCGGTTATGCCAAGTCTTACGGCGAGAAGGACGGCAAGCACGCCGCCTATTATGACCAGAATTACGAGCGGGCGCGGAAAATCGCCTATACCATCGGCGGCGTGGATTTTACCCAATATATGGACAAGGACGTGGAAATTCCCGATGCAGGCAAACGCAGAATAATGGGGAGTGAAAAGCTGGCGGAGGAGCTGGGTTTGCCGAAGTATGACGGCAAAATGAGCCTGCTCCAGTATCAGAACCTGCTGCAGCATGCGCTGGCGGTGCAAGACCCTATGTGCGGGGTAAAATGCAGAGATGCCTTGCCTTATGGCGAGGGAACGCGCGGGCAGTGGAATACGGAAATGGCGGCTTTTGCATATCTGACCGACAAGAAACTGACAAGCTATCAGCAAGAGGATTATCAAGCCGCGCTTGACAATGTGGTGAAAAACGACAAGGCGCTGATTGACGGGCTGGTCAATCAGGTGGCGCGGGAATATGCGGGACGGGGCGAAAAGCTGCCGGAAGGCGACGACAAGGCTTACAACAAGGCGGTTGACGAACTGTACAGCGGGAAGGTCAAGTTCAATCAGGAGGACTTGAAGTTTGAGGGGAAAGTCAACCTGCGGCAGGCATTTAACCCGAAAGACGACCTGCCGTTGAAGGAGCTGCCGAAAGAGGCGGCAGAACTTCAGCAAAAAGTTGAGGATATGGGGTGGTGGAAACGCGGTGTGAAGCAATATACCCATTTCTTTGGCGAAACGAAGGAAATGAACGGGTTGGACAAGCTGCCGGCGGTGGTTCGCTATCCGGCGGAGGCGTTGGGCGTGTATGTCGGCGTGCCGGTTGTTGCCGGAATCAAAAAATGCGGCGAATGGGGGAGCGATGCCGTTGACGCCGTTAAGGGGTGGTTCGGCAATGATGCTGACAAGAGTAAGGGCGAGAACAAGCCGGTGCGTCCGGTGGACAAAGACAAAAAGCCGGAATACCGCGAATGGAGCCCGAAAGAGCGCGTTTCCGACGTGCAGAAAAAAGAGGTGCTCAACCTGATGGCGGACGTTATCCGCAAGCCGGACGGCCGCGGCAAACCTGACGAAGTTATGGCGAAAAAAGGGAGACAGGCCGGGCAGACGGGAGCGGAACAGAAACAGGCTGAACGGGACGCGCTCAAGGGCGATATGCAGAAGGCGGCGCAGGACAAGGCGCGCATGATGCAGGTCATTGAGGGGATGAACCGGATTAACGGCGCACGGAATGCAATGGATGCCGGCGGAACGGTCAATGCGTTGTATGACAAGTTTGGCGACAACGCTTATGAACTGCTGGCAAAGGCTGTCAACGAGCCGTATAACTTTGCACAGAGCGTCGGCGATACTTCCATCAAAACCTCGCGTGCGGCGGTTCTGGCGCTGTGCAATGCCGATGAGGCGCAGAAGAACGCCATGGTACAGGCGGTGCTGAAGGCCAGAGGACGGTAGAGAATTTTCTTTGAGTCTGGGGACGCAGGCGGTGCTGCAAGCCGGAGGACGGTAGAGGACTTTCTTTGAGCTGAGTCGGGCGCATATACAGTACTATGATGGCGGCGTGTGCGCAGATTTAGAGGCTAGAGGAAGACAGCGCGGAAGGCCGGCATGCAGAAAAAAAGCCCGCAGGAATGGCGGGCTTTTTATGTGCAGCTTATTTATATGCCGTTCAGGCGAAATATTCGCGCAGGTAGGCCGGGAGGTTGGCGGTGGCGATACGGATTTGTTCCATTGTATCGCGGTCGCGCAGAGTTACGGTTTCCGGCTGCTGCTCAATGGTTTCGAAGTCCACGGTCAGGCACAGCGGGGTGCCGACTTCGTCATGACGGCGGTAAGCTTTGCCGATGTTGCCGGTGTTTTCCAATGCGACGCGGCCGATGCCGAGCTTCATCAGCTTTTGCTTCAGCTCGTGGCATTTGGCCATAATCTCGGGGCTGTTTTTCTTGAGCGGAACAATCGCAATCTTTATCGGCGCGAGGTGTTTCTTTAACTTCAGCACGATGCGGGAGTTGCCTTCGCCCAAGTCTTCCTCGGTATAGGCTTCGGTCAAAATCGCCAGCACGGCGCGGTCGACGCCCATGGACGGCTCAATCACGAACGGGACAATCCACTTGTTGTTTTCTTCGTCGCGGACGCAGAGTTTGGTCGTGGATTCCGGGTTTTCGTGGCAATGCGCCTCCAACCCGAATTCGTTCTGGCATTTGGTGTGGTTGCCGAGGTCATAGTCGCGGCGGTTGGCGACGCCTTCCAGCTCGTCATAGCCCCACGGGAAGCGGTATTCGATATCCGAGCAGGCTTTGGCGTAGTGCGCGAGTTCATCGGGCTGTTGGTCATAAACGCGGAAGCGGTCGGAGGTTACGCCCTGTTCTTTCCACCAGTCAATGCGCGCCTGTTTCCAGTATTCGTGCCACTTTTCATCCTCGCCGGGTTTGACGAAAAATTCCAGTTCCGCCTGTTCAAACTCGCGCACGCGGAAGATGAAGTTCTTGGGGGTGATTTCGTTGCGGAAAGACTTGCCGATTTGGGCGATGCCGAACGGCAGCTTGCGCGACGTGGAATCGACGACGTTCTTAAACTGGGTGAAAATCGCCTGCGCGGTTTCGGGGCGCAGGTAGGCGATGTTGTCTTCGTCGACGACGGGGCCGACGGTGGTTTTGAACATCAGGTTGAACGGGCGCGGTTCGGTCAAATCCGTCGAGCCGCAGTTCGGGCATTTGCCGTCGGTTAAATGGTCGGCGCGGAAACGGCCTTTGCACTTGCGGCAATCGACCATCGGGTCGGAGAACGTGTCTTCGTGTCCGGAATAGTGCAGCACCTTGCGGTTGGTCAGAATCGCGGCGTCCAAACCTTCAACATCATCGCGCTCATAAACCATTGCGCGCCACCATGCGGCCTTGATGTTGTTTTTGAGCTCGACGCCGAGCGGGCCGTAATCGTATACGCCCTGCAGGCCGCCGTATATGTCCGAATTCTGAAAAATAAAACCTCTTCTTTTGCACAGGGAAACCAACTGTTCCATCTGGGTCGCTGCCATTTTTTTACCTCACCTGGGATAGATTTGTTATAAACTGGGGGGAGTTTAATACATTTGATTTTAAATTGCAAGGGAAAACGGGGGACTGGATGAAAGGGAGGATGGAGGCAGGGAACGGGGAAACGTTACGGATACAACGGAATAGTGCGGTTGGACACTAAAGAGTTTAACGTAACATCAGAGAAGCATTATGCAGGAAAAAACGGATATGGTACACGAGATAAAAAAGGAATAGAACGATGAGGCAGGGAAGGGTGCGGATGTATAAAAAAAGAGTCCTACAGGACTCTTTTTTTAATCTTCAAAACTTTCAACATTGTTAATCAGAGAAAAATCTGCGATGGGATATATTTTCTCTGTTTTCGCATCAATGAAATACTTATCAACAACATAACCATCTAATACATGGGGTTGATTGTTAATGTTAATAAAGCCAATTGCTGCGAAACAACTCTTGCTTCCGAGGGAGTACTTGGACTCTACTAAACGGAAAAAATACTCTTTGTTCTGATTCATGATCATACAAATTTACAAAATTATAAAATTTTGTCTATAGTAGCATGGCATTTGAGATTTGTCAATGGTTATCTTGTTGAAAAATTTTCCAGAGATTGTATCGTATGTATTATTTTTAATTCGTTTACAGATACTTTAGATATAAGTTTTTTCCCGTTATCCAATTCAGCTTTCCATGAGATTTCTTTCTGCATTAAAGGGGATGAAGTAATATCATTTCTGTCGGCGTAGAATTTTATTTTGTTTAGGTTATTGGCTGCGTATCCGGAGGCGGAAGCTCCAGATTTTTTCTGTAGGGCTTGCGAGCCTACGTTCAGTTTGTCGCAAGTGGTATAAAACAGGTGTTGAGGGGGAACAGGGGTTATGTTCATGTCTATCAGGTATTTATACATAAAGTCAACCATAACTGCTTTGGTTTCGGATATATAGCCTTTTCTTTGATAATCAGGGTGAATAAATTGTCCCGGGTGTCCGATTTGGGTGATATTATTGTCGTTTATTATTTTGGTTGAAATTGTTGTTGCCCCTATTAGGGTATTGGATTTTTTGTCTTTTATGCCAAGCCAAAAACCGTAACGGGGAGAGGCCGATTGTCTTTTCAGAGCTTCTTTTATAAAGTTTAAGGCAGATTTTTAAAAATCTGGTTTTAGTAAGGAAAAGTTTATATGCCAGTATTGTTCAGGGATTATATTTTGGGGGATTAAGGAGGAAATATTTTGTTTATGAGGGGCTTCTTTAAGTATGTTTTCAGCCAGTAATTTTATCTTATTTTTATATTGCAGAAGATCCTCTTTTCCGCATTCTTTAAAATTTTGTGAAGTTAAATCAGTTCTCAGTAAAATATTAACAGTGTCATTCCATGCCATATCTTTGGCGATATCGGCAAGAGTATTTACATCTGTAAGGTTTAATTCTGTAAATTGTAAGCGCCGGGTTTCTATAATCATGTCATCTCTCCTTTTCCGGCAGGCCGTAGAAACATGTTTTCCTTTTGCTGTAAGCTGCCCACATGCGATCGCCGTAACAATAATGCCACCATTCGTTGGGGTAGTTTATGAAACCGGCTTTTTCCATGCACATTTTCAAAATTTCGCGGTTTTTGCGCTGGGTCAGCAGAATTTTTTTGCTGGAGGTTTTGATTTCCGGAGAAAGGGCACTGTAACCGGTGCCCATATCGTATTCCGTACCGTCCGAGCGGCAGAGGGTTACGTCTACGGCGCCGCCTGTCTGGTGTCCGCCAAATCCGGTTCGCGGGTCGGCAACCTGACTTTTGGTTAGGTGCTCCAGCTCTGGCGCGGACATATTCGGATGTTCCCGGCGGTTTTGCCCGAGCTTTTGCGCCCAGCGGTACTCCTGCTCTTTCATTGAGCGGAAGGCGGAACAGATTTTCAGGAAGTAATTCTCCGGCAGAAGTGTTTGGGCTTTTTTTAACCGCGCGTAAACGCTTTGGCGGAGATATACGTTGGGTTGAGCCTGTAAACTTTCGGACAGAAACAGTGCGGCGTCCTCTTTTATATCAACCAGCGGTTCGTTGTTTTCTTTGATTTCGATTTTGTTTATCGCGGAAGCCGGCAGCGTTTCGCGCAGGCGCATTGTCCAGAGTAGTTTTTTATTTTGTCTTTGAGGAAAACAGCTGCCATTTTTTTACCTCACCCGGGATATAATATTAATTAAAAACTAACTTCTTTTATATAATAATGGATTTGAATTGCAAGGATTAATTGAGGTAAAGATGAAAAATACGATTGTCGCGCTGGTATATGACTTTGACGAAACGCTCTCCACGACCTATATGCAGGATTACGTGCTGATTCCGGAGCTCGGGATGAGCCCGAAAACGTTTTGGAAAAAGGCGAACCAGTGGTCGGTCGACAACTGCGCCGACCAGATTACGGGCAGCATGTACTATTTTATGAAGACCGCCAAAGAAAAAGGCGTCAAGCTGACGCGTGAGAATTTTGCCTATTGCGGGACGCTGGTCAAGTACTACAAAGGCGTGGAGGGGTGGTTTGAACGCATCAACGCCTACGGGGAAAAGCTGGGGCTGAAAATCGAGCATTACATCATCTCGTCGGGGTATGAGGAAATTTTGTGCGGTGCGTCCATCTGCAAATACTTTACCGACGTGTACGGCTGCAGCTTTGCGTTTGGGGAGGACGGGACGCCGGTATGGCCGGCGCGCGTGGTCAACTATTCGACCAAGGTGCAGTACCTGTCCAAAATCAACAAGGGGCTGGGCAAGCTCGACGACAAGCTGGTCAACGAATTTATGGAAGACAGCAAGCGGCGGGTGCCGTTTCCGCGCATTATCTATTTCGGCGACGGCATGACCGACATTCCGTCGATGAAGCTGGTCAAAGACCGCGGCGGCAACGCAATTGCGGTTTATAAGCCCAAAAGCGCGCATAAGGAAAAGGCCATCAAGCTTCTGAAAGACGACCGCGTTAATTTTGCGCTGCCGGCAGACTATTCCGATGGCACGGCGATTGACACGGTGGTCAAGACCATACTCGACAAACTGGCGACCGAACGCAATCTGGATGTTCTCAAAAAGAAAGAAGAAGAAAAGAAAAAGTGCGCGGCCTGTGCGTAGGAGCGGGATGAAGGGGACTGCCGCAGCGCAGCAAGGTGCGCGGCCTGCGCGTAGGAGCGGGCGCAGGGCAAAGAGAATGTTTATTTTTTGCTTGCCAAGCAATGAAACCTGTGGTAGACTGTATTCCTGCAAAATAGGTTTATGTTTATTATTCGGATGTTTCCACGGTTTTGGCTTTTTCAGGTTTTCGGCTTACGGAGATTTTGAAACGGATTGTGCGGATTTTTCCGGAGCGTAAACATAACTTATTGGGCAAACCAATGTTAAACCTTTAAAACAAAAATTTATGGAAACAAAAATCGTGAAATTTGTGTCAAATTTCTGTGCAACAGTTTTGGCAGCAGTGGTGATTGTCCTGACGGCGAAAGCATTTGTCAGCGTTATGTATGCATTTGCGGCAAGCCCCCGGGACGCCGGAGAACTTTATGAAACGGCTTTCGGTGCATGGTGCGGAAACTGGCTGGTTACGGTTATTGCCATTGCAGCGCTTGCGGCGTTTACGGCCCGGAAAGATTTGAAGGCACGAATTGTCAGTTACGGAGGAATCCTCGGCATGCTGGCTTCGGTCTTTTTCGGCTGCGTAATTATTGCGGCGGCACTGTATGACGGCGCGTATTTCAAAGCGCTGGGGCTGGCGTGGTTTTCCTGTCTGGTCTGGTTTGCGTTTTTGATTGTTACCGGCAGCTGCGTAAGGTATATCCGTTACGGCGATACGCCGGATACCGCGGATACTGCAGCCGGAGCGGCATAAAAACTGAGGCAAATTGATGATGAAGCGCTGATTCTGCGGGGGGAAACCCTGCGGAACCGGCGCTTTTTTGCGTTTTGATGTCCGTTTTGGGGAATGCGGTGCCGGCGGGAAGAGCAGGCGATTGAAGAACGGGTGTTTGAGGAGCGGGTGTTTGAAGAGATGGTGTTTGAAGGGCAGGTGTTTTTTATTGGACATTTGGCGAAAGCCGGTGTATAGAGGGGGAAAACCGGCGGAAGAATAAAGCCGGGCGCGGCATGGCGGCAGAGAGAGGTTTTAATGGCGAAAGACGACGAATATTATATGAGGCTGGCGCTGAAAGAGGCGCAGCGGGCGTATGCTGAAGACGAAGTTCCGGTTGGGGCGGTGCTGGCGGCGGCGGACGGGAGCGTTTTGGCGGCAACGCACAACACTTCCGAACACGGGCTGCACGCGCTGGCGCACGCGGAGACGGTGGCGATGAGCATCGGGGCGATTTCGCTGGAGCAGAAAAGGCTTTGGGACTGCACGCTTTACGTAACGCTGGAGCCGTGTACGATGTGCGCGGCGGCGGCTTCGCTGATGCGGATACGGAAAATCCGTTTCGGCGCCGAAGACGTCAAGGGCGGTGCGGTGGCAAACGGCGTCCGCTTTTACCAGGCGCCGACCTGTCACCACCGGCCGGAAGTCGAGGGCGGTCTGCTGGCGGACGAGGCGTCGGCGCTGCTGAAGGCGTTTTTCCGCGGCAAGCGGCAAAAGCTGTCGACAAAACAATAAATGTCTGGACGGGAAGATGCCGCCGGGTTAAGCTCGCTCATCACGACAATGGCGGACGGACGGCGGCAATGGAATTTAAAGAAGTTGTATTTACCAAGGTTTCTCCTGAAACAAGAAGGCATAACCGCCGTTTCTTCGAACGTCATGTGCGCCGGATGTTCATCAAGTATCTGGCCTACACCAACCAGTTTGACGGGGTTTTGAACGACCGGGAGATTGAGGAGGCCAAGCTCGGACACCTGCCGGCCGATTTGGACGTTCATCATATCTTTCCGATTGCCGGCAGCGAATCCGAAGACGTCAATTCCTTTACCAATCTGACGGTGCTTCACAAAACGACTCATATACGCATCAACCGGGAAATCTTTGCTCCTCAGCTGAAAGAAATCGACCGGATGCCGGAAGGAGCGAAACTGCTGATCCGGCTGCCGCTGTTTGAGCCTGTCGACGCGGAGGGAATCCTGCGGGCGCGGACGGAAGCGACTCGCCGCGGTTTGCAAAAGGGGGACGGAAAGCTGCCGCCGGCACTGCTGCCCGCGTCCGGCCGCGACTCCCGGATCTGAAAAAACGTTCGGCAGGGAGCGGAGGCCTTTGCGTCGCGGAGCTTGAAAACGTTTTCCGCCTGCTTATTTAAAATTCCGTAAGCTGAATTTTATCAAAGCAGGAGAAAAAACATGAAAAAACTGATTTTGGGCTTGTCGGCGGCGGCGCTTTTGTGCGGCTGCGCCTCGGAGAAAAAGTACAATCGGGAACTGGATTCCTTTCTTGATCAGCCGGTCGGAAAAGTGGAAGCCAAATTCGGCAAGCCATCGGCAGCCAAGATCATCGACGACAGCAGCCGGGTGATTACCTATACCAAAGTCGACCAGTCTTATGTTCCTTCGGAATATTATATTTACGGCAACACTTTTGTTCCCGGTCAGGAAGTGGTTTATTCCCCGTTTACCGGCGATTACGACTTTTATCCGTTTGAACAGAGTTTCGGCTATACGGTCGAATATGTGTGCCAGACCTCGTTTCTGGTGGAAGACGGCATCGTCCGCGCCTGGCGGTGGAAGGGCAACAACTGCGTTGCCTACTGAGCGGACGGCGTAACCAAATATTAACAAAATTTGTCTAATATCCGACTCTGTAACAACAAAGCAGAGTCTTGGCATGGGTTTTTTGTTTGATCTGAAAAGCAGGTTGAAAAGTTCGGGAATATACATCGCGTTTACGCTGGTGATTTTCTATTTCGGATTCTACGCATTCTACGGAGAGCGCGGGATTCGCAAGTATTTGTACCTGCGTCACGAAGTCGAATATGCCCGTACGCTGGCCAAGCAGTACAGGGTCAAAAAGGAACGTCTGGCGGAAGAGGTGCGGCTGCTTTCGCCGGACAGTCTGGATTTGGATTTGTTGGACGAAAGGGCGCGGATTGTGTTAAATTTTGTCGGTGACGACGAGTTCGTGATTTTGGACGAATGATCCGCGATGCCGTTTGGAAGCGGGGTTTTTAACGACTGATAAAAAAAGTCTGTATTTTTTTATTTTTTTTTGCTATATATAGTTAACTTTTAATTAACGGAAAAATCTTTTTCCGCTCACATGGTGATGGAATTTTATGAAAAAAGCCAAAAAGTCAATTCCCGAACCGATGCAGTATGCCGCCAAAAAATCCTTTTTCTCCGCCAAGGAGATCATCTTTCGGAGCAACGGCCGGGCGAAGGTGTTTACGATTTCTTCCAAAATGCAGGTGATTTTCCTGTTTTTGGTCGTGTTCGTCGGCGTCTGGAGCTTTTACTATTATCATATGTATCACCGTTCGGACATGATCATCGTCAAGAAGAACAACGAGCTGATCGCCACCCGTGATGCCTATGTCGACCTGATGGGCGACTTTGTCACCCTGCAGGGCAACATTGCCGACATGATCAAGACGCTGGACAATGCCAAAACTTCGGAACTCAACCTCGGGCAGTATCAGAAGCAGGCGGCGCTGGTGGAAGACAAGATCAAGCAGATTACCACCCAGGTGAAATGGATCAATACCGAAAAGCTGGCGGAAAAGGCCAACATGAACGAAATTTCGCTGCAGCGCGACATCGCCATTTCCGAGCGTGACCAGCTGAGGGAACAGCTGATTGAACTGCAAAAAACGGTGGAGGACATCAAAGAGGCGGAAGCGGAGATTTTGGAACGGGTAGCCAAAATCTCGGAAAAGGAAATCGGCAAGATCAAAAGCGCGGTAAAGGCGATTAACGTGCCTTTGAAAAAGAAGGGGCTGTATTTCAACGCGCTGGCCAACGACAAGCGGAAAGCCGGCAGCGGCGGTCCTTACATTCCCGAGGACAACAGTTTCCTTCAGGACAAGGAGGTAAGCGAGAAAGTCAGCCGGATTTTCAAGGCTGCGGACGACTTGGAATATTACCGGGAAGTGATGTCTTCGGTGCCGATCGGCAAGCCGGTGTGGAGTCTCTGGGTTTCGTCTTCCTACGGCCGGCGGACCGATCCGTTTAAGAAAACGAAGGCCTATCACAAAGGGGTGGATTTGGCCGGCCGCACCGGCAACAAAATCAAAGTGATGGCCAAGGGCAAGGTAACCCGCGCGGGCACCGCTTCCGGCTACGGCAATCTGGTGGAAGTGGATCACGGCAACGGTTTTAAGACCAAATACGGGCATATGCACAAAATCTACGTGAAAAAAGGCCAGTATGTGGAAGCGGGCGACGTGTTGGGCGAAGTCGGTTCGACCGGGCGTTCGACCGGACCGCACCTGCATTACGAGATTTTGTACAAGGGACATGATGTTGACCCGATGCCTTTCATGAAGGCTAAAATTTCTTAGAAATTATGAAGGTTTATGAGGAAAATCAAATGAAAAAGTTCAAAAAAATGATGTATCTCAAACTGGCGCGCGCTTTCGGCCGCAGCAACAACTGCCGGCAGGTGCCGACGATTATCGGCGAAACCACCAAGGTTTGCGGCGACATCAACAGCAACGGCATTCTTCATGTCGACGGCTATATCGAAGGCGACATCAACTGCGAAGAACTGGTGATCGGGGTTAAAGGGAACATTCTCGGCACGGTGAAGGCGCAGAGCATGTTTTTGTACGGCACTTTGCAGGGCAAAGCGACAGCCGACAGCCTGTTTATTGCCAATACGGCAAAACTGATCGGCGACGCCACTCATAATACGATCGCGATTGAGCCGGGCGCTTATATTGACGGACATTGCATCCGGGTGCAGAACAAGCCGGCAGCCGAGCCTGCCGCGTCGGAAGCGCCGAAAACGGCTGCCGCGCCGCAGCCGACGGTGGTGGCCGCGCCGAAGGTGATTGCCAAAATCAAGGCAGTCAAATAGACCGATGGCTGCCAAAAACAAAAAATCGGATTTTATTTCGACCGGGTCGGTTGCCCAGAACCGGCGCGCCGGTTTTGACTATTTCATCAATGAAAAGTTTGTGGCCGGGCTTGAGCTGACCGGCACCGAAGTGAAGTCGCTCAGGCTCGGACATGCCAACATCAACGACGCTTTCGGCGTGGAGAAAAACGGCGAACTCTACATTTCCAACATGTTTATCGCCGAATATGCCAACAAGGGTTACGAGAGCCATGCGGAAAAGCGCGACCGCAAGCTGCTGCTGAAGAAAAAGGAAATTAACGACATTGTTTCCGCGTTGGCGAAAAAAGGCGCCACCCTGGTGGCAATCCGGCTGTTTTTTAACGAAAAGGGCCGTGCCAAGCTGGAAGTGGGACTGGGAACCGGCAAAAAGAACTTTGACAAGCGGGAAACCATCAAAAACCGTGACTGGAACCGGGAAAAGGCCCGGGTAATGGCAAAGTTTTCTTAAAAAAATTTTTATGTCGGACGGGAACGCGAAAATGAGTCATATTAAATCGGAACAAGGCGGATCAGTCGTCTGCCGTTTGCAAAGCCACTGGCTGTATTATGTCCTTTGCGGATTGGCTTTGGCGTTGGCCGTGTCAGAATTTTTGATCTGGCTGAATCCTGAGGGCGCGGGGCGGCATCTGCTGAATGTCGCGGCGGCTTTGGCGCTGGCCGTTTATCTATTTTTGTCGGCAAAAAATCAGCAGGTTGTTTTTACGGATTCGCGGGTTGTCTGCCGCGGCGGCCGGCTGCCGTTTGCGGAAAGGACGCTTGTACCGTCGGAAATCAGGTTATGGCAGTCGCCGGTGCTGAAGATGTTGCAGTCAGATTTATACAATGTGCAATTGATTGACGGAAAAAGAAAATATTCTTATCCGTGGTTGTCGATCAGCGGGGAACGGCTGGCGTTTTTAAATGACAGGTACCGGGTTGAGATAAAAAACGACTGGCGGGGGATGTTTGGCTGATTTGCCGGTCGGATCATCTGTGTCGGAAGGAAGATTTTGATGACTGGTTTTTTTGTTTTTCTGGGCGGCGGAATCGGGGCGTTTTTGCGCTGGCTGGTGACGACCGGGATTCACAACCACTGGGGAACCATGCTGGTCAACGTTGCCGGCGCGTTTCTGATCGGCGTGTTGTACGGCTGCCTCTCGTCCGGCGCGGCGCTGAAACCGGAAGTCCGGCTTTTTCTGATGACCGGTCTGCTCGGCGGTTTTACCACTTTTTCGACCTATCTGCTCGATTTTGCCGTTTTGTGCGAAAAAGACAGTTTTTTCGAGGCTTCATTTTATCTGTTGCTGTCGGTTGCCGCCGGGCTGGCGGTTTTGTATGCCGGCATGAAAACCGGCGCATTCGTCTGCGGCGGATAGTTTCAGCCGCCGTTGACGAAAATGCTGTTGTCATAAGTGCGCATGGCCAGCAGCTCCAGCGCTTTGATTTTATCGCGGTAGATGACGGCCTGTTCAAATTCCAGATTCTGTGCCGCTTCTTTCATCAGTTTGGTCAGTTCCTTAATCTGTTTTTCGATGTCGCGGGCATCGCCGGCGGCACCGGCCTTGTCGTCGATGTAGTCCATGGCGGTCATTTCGCTCAAGGTGGAGGAAATGCTCTTTTTGACCGTTTTCGGAGTAATGCCGTGTTCGAGGTTGAATTGCAGCTGTTTGGCGCGGCGTCGTTCGGTTTCGCCGACGGCTTCCTTAATCGAACCGGTCATTTTGTCGGCATAAAGGATAACTTTGCTGTCGGCGTTGCGGGCGGCGCGGCCGATGGTCTGAATCAGCGAACGGGTCGAACGCAGAAAACCTTCCTTGTCGGCGTCGAGAATCGCCACCAGCGAACATTCCGGAATATCAAGACCTTCGCGCAGAAGGTTGATGCCGACCAGAACGTCAAACACGCCCATTCTTAGGTCGCGGATGATTTCTATGCGTTCCAGCGTTTGTATGTCGGAATGCATGTAGCGGACTTTGATGCCGTTTTCGTTCAGGTATTCGGTCAGGTCTTCCGCCATTTTCTTGGTCAGGGTGGTTACCAGCACCCTTTCGCCTTTCAGGACGGTTTTGCGGCATTCTTCCATCAGGTCGTCAATCTGGTTTTCGACCGGGCGGATCAGGCAGACGGGGTCGGCCAGCCCGGTCGGGCGGATGACCTGTTCGACGAAAACGCCTTTGCTTTGTTCCATTTCCCAGTCGCCGGGAGTGGCGGAAACGAATATGGTCTGCGGCCGCATGCGGTCCCATTCCTCCAGTTTCAGAGGCCGGTTGTCAAGGCAGGAGGGCAGGCGGAAGCCGTATTCCGCAAGCGTTCCCTTGCGGTTGCGGTCGCCGCGGTACATGCCGCCGATCTGCGGTACGGAAATGTGGCTTTCGTCAATGAACAACAGAGCGTCCGAAGGCAGGTATTCAAACAGCGTCGGCGGCGGCTCGCCGGGCGCGCGGCCGGTCAGATAACGGGAATAGTTTTCGATCCCCTTGCAATGGCCGGTGGTTTCCAGCATTTCGAGGTCAAAGCGGGTGCGCTGCTCCAGCCGCTGGGCTTCAAGCAGTTTGTCGTGTTCTCGGAAATATTCCAGCTGCGGCCGCAGTTCCTGTTTGATGCGGGAAATGGCCTGGGACAGGGTCGGCCGCGGGGTAACATAATGGCTGGCCGGGTAAACCACCACTTTTTCGAGGTCGGCGGTCTTTTTGCCGGTCAGGGCGTCGAATTCGCAGATGCTTTCGATTTCGTCGCCGAAGAAGGAAACGCGCCAGGCGCGGTCTTCCAAGTGAGCGGGAAAGATATCGAGGGTGTCGCCCTGCACGCGGAAAGTGCTGCGGACGAAGTTGAGCTGGTTGCGTTCGTATTGCAGTTCGGACAGCCGGCGGTATATGTCCTGCGGTTCGATCTCGTCGCCGGTTTTGAGCTCGAGCGTCATCGCCGAATAGGAAGCGACGTCGCCCAAACCGTAGATGCAGGAAACGGAGGCGACGATAATGACGTCGCGGCTTTCAAGAATGCTGCGGGTGGCGGAGTTGCGCATGCGGTCGATCTGCTCGTTGATGGCGGAATCTTTTTCGATATATGTGTCGGTTTTGGGAATGTAGGCTTCCGGCTGATAATAATCGTAGTAGGAAACGAAATATTCCACATGGTTGTGCGGAAAGAACTCTTTCATTTCGCTGTAAAGCTGGGCGGCAAGGATCTTGTTGGGCGCCATGATCAGTGCCGGACGCTGGCAGGTTTCTATAATTTTGGCCATGGTAAAGGTTTTGCCCGAGCCGGTTACGCCGAGCAGCACCTGGTTGCGGTCGCCCCGTCTGAGTCCGGCAACCAGTTCGCCGATCGCCTGCGGCTGGTCGCCTGCCGGTTCAAAGGGACTTTCGATTTTAAATTCTTCGCTCATGATTACGATTTAATCCTTTCGGCGGCGGCTTTCCAGTTTCGAGCCGTCAAAGGGCCGGCCGTTCCAGCATCCGTTCGGTCACTTCCCGCGCTTTTGCCAGAGGCAGCCGGGCAAGGACGGCGGAAGCGTCTTCCGGACGCATGAGTTTAAGCAGCCTTACGATTTGTCCGGTTTCCATGGTGCCGATAATGCGGGCGGCGTCTTCCGGCGCCATGCGGGCATAGATCCCCGCTATCCGGCGGGCGGCAGAAAAAGTTTCGCCGGTTTCGGGGGCATCGGAATAACCGGCCGGGGAGGCTGCCGCGGCATCGGCATCCAGCTGCCGGCGGATGGCCAGGTCCACTTCCGGCGCGCCGCCGCGGCGACGGACGGTGCGTTCATGCCGGCGGAAATATCCGTTTTCGATTTCGGTTGCGCCGGCGGCCGCGGACAGATAACGAAAATGTCCGTCGGCGTGCCAGGGTCGGTACTGCAGCAAATGAAAACCTTTGATGCCGAGCAAAATCAGCAGGAAAACGGCCAGAAAGGCAAAAAAAGACGATTTGTGCATGACCTGTTTCCTTTATTTGATCGAACGCAGCGCCTGCAGCAGTTCTAGTTCTGCTTCGGACGGCGCCTCATTGCTTTCGTCCCTGTCAAAATGCGGTTCTTTTGCCGCAGCCGCCGGTTGTTCTTCCGCTGCCGGTGCAGGCGATGCAAAACCGGCGGCCGGCGAGGCGGCCGAAAGGCCGGTGCTGTCCGCAACCCGGTGGCCGTTGTCGGCGCCGTACGTTTCCGCCGCCCGGCGGAGAGCCGCCGCCAGTTCAATCATTCTTTCCTGATTTTGGTTCAGTTTGCCGAGCTGTCGGCTGAGGCGGAAGCTGAGTATGATTGCCGGAACGAGCAGGATGACGGTGGCGAGATTGGTCCAAAATTCAAAATGAGTCATGTTATTTTACCTTGTTTATCAGTTTGACGGCGATCCGGGAGCCTTTGCGGCCGACGACGGCTTTCAGCGCCGGCATGCCCTCGGCAGACAGCAGTACCGGGTCGGCAGGCATAAAGGGGAGCGGAATCCAACCGCCTTTTTTCCATTGAATAATTTCTTTTGCCGGCAGGGAAAACGGCGGCGTGCGGGCCGTCAGCACAATCGTGCCGTCGTTCAGTCGCCGGACGGCCAAAGGCTGCCGCAAGCGTTCGGCGCCGTCCGTCCGCCGGTTGTCTTCGGGCGGCGTTTCTTTGCTGCCGAAAAACAGAAATATTTTAGTCTTCCGGCCGCGGATGTCAAGCTGCAAACAAAGCGGCAAAGGGACGAAGGCTGCATTTTTTCCTTTGGGTTCGTCGTTTTCGGCGAGCGTTTCCGCCGCTGCTTCGGCCAGAGTTTTGAGCAGTCTGCGGGTTATTGCGAGGGAAATGCCGCGGAAGCCTGCACGACCGGCCGCCGGCGCGTTGCCGAGAGCCAGGGCGGCGAGCAGGGCGGCGTCCGCCTTCGTCAGACGGCAGGCTATTTTTCTTCCGCCGGCGGAAAAGACGAAGCCGACGGACGATTCTTCGTCAAAGTTTCCGATTTCGGCGGCAACCGACAAAGGATGGAAGAAAAGAGGGGCAAGACGTTGCGAGCAGGCCGCGGCCAGCCGTCCGGCGAAAAGCTCTCCGGCCTCGTTGCGGGATCGGGCCAGCGTTTGCAGACCGCTTTTGTCTGCCGGACGAAGCAGAAAGGAAATTTCTTCCCGGTTGAGCAGTCCGCCGGGGAATGTCGATTCGAGCGTTTTCATTCGGAGAGCCTGCTGAAGCGGATGTTTTTGATTTTGGCCGGGGCGATGGCGCGGTCGATCTGTTTCCTTAATTCCCCGTGCAGAATCCGCGGATCGGCGCCGGGCGACAGGTCGCGGCAGGGATATTGCCGGAGGCCGGCGGCAATGTTGGCGGCGATTTGTTTTTCCAGAGCCAGGATTCTTCCCGTTTCGGTCCGATTTTGCGGTTCCAGCGACATTTTCAGCCGCAGCCGGCAGCCGTCGGCGGAAACGGCGGTAATCGGCTGCAGTTCGCACGATCTGCCGTCGGCCGAAAGCACGCCCTGCAGAGCGGGCGGCGTCTTTTTCCCCCAGATGACGGTGCCGACGGCCGCCGCCGCCAGAATCAGCAGTATGCCGGCAGTCGTTTTCCGATTTGTTCCGCGAGATATGCGGTTGACTTTTACCATGCTTTTTTCCTTTGAATCTATATTTGGCATAGTAAACCAATTTGTTGTCAGGGCAAAGCGCAAAATGTTTTTATGAGCCGTTTTTTTGCCGGGAAAAGAACGTTTTTAACCATGTTACAGATATGTGAAATCTGAAAGGCTTTTTATTAATTGCTTTTTTTTTAAACTGATTTATGTTACACTGACAAAAAATGTGGTAGTTTGTGTAAGGGCTGGCTATGTACTTATGGCTGATTATAGCGACGTTTATCGCCGCGCTTTTTGCGATGAACACGTCAATACGTTCGGATATCAAGGAACTGTATGTCGAGCCGCAGGCGCAGACTGTGGTGACGAAGCTTTACGTGCAGCACCGTGCGGCGATGAACTATATTTCCAAACGGGACCGCAATTCTACGGTGACGGGGCTGAGTTACAAACCGGGCGAGTTGACGGCGGACATGCTGAAGGCCGCCCTGCCGTACGGCTTCCGGCAGGACAGCGGTTTTAACAAATTTACCACCTGGGTTTACTGTCTGGACAAAGACAAGCTTGAAAACAGCGGCGCCGCGGCGCTGCCGGCCGTCTGTACGTCCGGGCTGCCGCCGGCGGGCGGGGAAGGCGGAGAGGAAAGCAATCCGGATCTGGGCACTGGCGGCAACTGCTGTGCGGGGTCTTCGACGGTGGTTTATCTGGTGACTTACGGCTGCGTTCCGTCCAAGTGGCGGGACGTGCGTTCCGGAAAACCGGACGGCATTTTGCTGGGGGCGATGAAGACCACCACCGGTTTTACCCACGGTATGGGGTATGCCATTGACCGTTCGGAATTGAACACCGACATTTACGATAAGAACAATTCCATGTATGAGGAAGACATCCAGACGAAAATGGGGGTTTACGGACAGGGCGGACAATTTTACGTGCCGATTCCGAATTATATTTCGGACACTTCCATGGGCAGCGATTCTTTTGCCAACGTTTGCGGCAGTTCGCGCAAGCATAATGAAGACTATGATCCGGACAATCCGCAGAGCGTTACCGATCTGTACAGCAGCTGCGACTATTGTCTGGTATACATGTCTAGGTTTTAGTTAAAAAGGGGGAAAGACCATGAAAAGAATGTTTAATCGAATCAATGAAGCCGGTACCATGCTGGTGGAAGCGATGGCAATGCTGGGGCTGATTGCCATGGTTACTCCTATTTTGTATAAAAAAGCGGCGGAAAGAACGACCGAGCTGCAGGACATCAACGCTTCAAACCAGCTGCGTATTCTGGCCAACGCCATGGATTCTTACATCAAAGACAACTTTACCCGTATCAACGACGGCGAAACGGTAGTCAACAGCTGTAACGTCGGCAGCATGGATTACAGCGGCTTTACCGACGCGACTTCGGTCAGTTTCGACATTTCCCACCTTTGCGAATATCTGCCCTACGGTTTCCTGAAAGACGGCAAGACGCAGGACAGCAAGCTGTTTTCCAGCGCGAACCCCTCTTTCCAGGTGGTTTTGCGTAAGACGACGGGTACGGAGCTGGACGAGAACAACCAGCCCGTAGTGGTCGCCGAAACGGTTACCGGCTTTTTGACCGCGGTGCCGAATGAAGGCGAAGATTTTCCGTCGACCCGCGTGTCGCGCATTGCCACCATGGTCGGCAGCAACGGCGGTTATGTCGAAGATGACGGTGAAATCATGGGCGCGCAGGGCATCTGGAGTTTGCCCAACACTTCCGAACTGGGGCTGAATCTGCCGGCCAATACGTTTGTCATTTCCTCTTTGCAGCCGATTTCTTCTCAGGGGTTGGCCAACGAAGACGTTCTGCACCGCAAAACCGAGCGGCAGAACGACTATGTGCTGAACTCGATGGAAACCGACCTGTTTATGAGCTACAACAGCAAAAACCATAACATCCGTCAGGTTAACCAGATTATCATGAGACCGCAGAAAGACTGGATGGTCGGCGGCGACCTGAATACCTTTAAGCGGGAGGGAGCCAACGAAAATGAGCCGACCATGGAGTACGGACAGACTTATGAAGCCGATTTGGACTATACCCTTTACATCGGCGACAAGGGCGGCGCCTATATGGAAGGCAATCTGGCAGCGCTGTCGTCGCTGTTTACGGTCAGAAGCGAGCTTGAAAACGACAAAGGCGACGGCGGTATCAAATATTACGGTACCAATACGACGACGGATACGACCGATCCAAGTAACCCGGTAACTTCCACCAACAAAGGCAATGCCATTTTCAGCGTGACGACTTCTAAAATGGAATACGGCAACATCGACGAAAATACGGCCGGCGCTTTGCTGACGGTGGACAAGGACAACGGTTCCATGGAGTTTGAGTCGAAAACCGGCGGAAACGATCCGTCAACGGGAGCGCCGACCGTCAGCGGAACCCAGAAGCTGATTGCCGCCAATGCCGAACGGGTCAACGTGATTGACGGCGCGTTGAGCGTCCGCAATCCGGGAATCGCTCCGGACGGCGGTAAATATGACAATTATCACAAGGATCAGTGGCCGGAACAAAATGCAGCGCCGGCGGTTATTGTCGGGGGCGGCAACGTTCATAACGCGTCTTATACGACTTACACCTATAATGACGACGGCACGCCGAGTATTGTTAACGGTGAGTTTGAGAGTGCCGACTTGACCGGTGAGCATGCGCTGACCGTCAACGGTCCGGCGTTTGTCAAAGACAGTTTGAAAACGGCCAAGCTGAAAGCTTATAACGTCGATGCGGCCAAACTGCGTGCCGGCGTCCGTCCCGAAGACTTTGACGACGTTACCGAAGACAAGGATTTTTATCTGGTGGCTGAGCAGAAAGGCACGGATGCCGCCAACCCGGAAGGCAGAATGCTGGTCGGTCATCATGATGATCCGGTTTCCGGCGAGCTGGGATACCGGATGCAGATTGCGGAAGTTGACGATACGCTTGATGACGGCACCGAAGTGCAGAGCGGCATTCGCATGAAACACGAAAGCGGCATCAACATGCTGGCCAACGCCACTGCCGCGGACGGTTTTAACGTCGGTCTGATTGAACATGACGTTGACAACTATCGCGACAGTACCGCAAACAACGATACGGCTGACGGACAGATCAAGCTCGGCGCGTTTAACGCCATTTCCCTGTCGACCGTTGATGAGAACGGAAACTTTTTTGATCAGTCCGTTGTTTCCATTCAGGACGACATGCTGCGCGCGTATAATGATAAGACGAAAGTAACGGCTACCCGTGATCGTACGGGGTATATAGATTCGGTTACCGACTATGCGCGCTTTGTGTCGCAGGAGTTTGACGAGGCCGGATATACGCATGATGATCTTTATCAGAGAGAGAGAACTGACGGGGAAGACAACCTCTTCGGGCTGGGCGGTATGGACTTTACTATCAGCGAAGCCCAAATTGACGGCAACAAGGCGCGGCCGGTCGTCGATATTCGCGCTTCCCGCGAGAAAGATTATATAACCTCTCGTTTTGCCGGTGGTTTTGCGATTTATGATCATGACGTCAGCGGCAACAGTGATTATCCCGATGATCCGTCGCTGGATGCGACTGCGACTAATCCTGACGGTACTACAAACAGTGTTGGAAGAGGCAACCCGGCTTTGTACGTCAACAAAGGGGATTTTAGGATCTTGACAACCGTGGGCAATGCCGATACCCAGCTGGATGTCAACAAAGGCGACACCATTTTGCAGGTGGATAACAACTCCGACGAAAGTGTGATACCCGATGACAAAGAGCGTGGCAGCGTTTATATCCGCAAGGGCGCCATTAATCTGGCATCCGCTTCCGTATCCGCAGAGCAGCGGCTGACCAATGCCGAGATTAAAGGAACGGAAACTGAAGCCGGTTATAAAGAAACTTATGCGCCGGTCGGCTATATTGCCGCAGATCGTTTTATTGCCCAAACGATTCCCGACGGTACCATTTTGGAAGGAACTACGAACAGCACTATCAACAGCGGCGATATAAACACCATTAAAGGAACGGACGGCAAAGAGGTAACTCCTTTTAACAAGTTTGAAGTCAATCCGGCCTATACGTCGGTTATGCATGACATCAAACTGACAACCCGCGGCGGCGCCCGTCTGAGCGATATTCTGCCTGATTTTGTCAACAAGGGGATTTACGTGGTCGATAATACGTTTAAAGACGACGTGGTCTGGACCAACGGATCGGATCCTTTGAATGGTGGAAATTTTAGTGAAATAACCAACGGATCGGCTGAAGAGTATACTTCTGCGTACCTTGGCTTCGTACCTTCTCCGACCTGTCCGCCGGGATACTCCAAGGTAATTACCATCAATCCTTCTGGTTGGGCGATGGCGCAGGCCGGTACGCCGGTGTCTAAAAACAGCAAGATAGACATCAGCACGCATAACAATCCGTATTTGTATTGGTATACCCAGGATGGTGAGAGACGTACGGAAACGGAAGAAATCGAACCGGTTAATCCGCTTACCTTTCAGAAAAGCACATGGCTGAAGGCAATGGTTTTGCCCAATTGCAGCGGTTTGAATCTGAAAGGAGAATGCGGGGATTTGAAGAAGTTTACCGGCTGGGGCACGGTGATGGGTTTCATTTATCCGAAAGCTTATTACGAGGATTTTGTTGCAGGAACGCTGGATAAAGACAATAAAGGCGATGCCGATACAACAAATGATCAGGATACCGTTTATTGGAACCTGTATCCGGTTCATTATCGTGAACTGGAAGCTTATGTGACGGTTTATTGTTATTTCCGCCGCGAAGCATTTGACAGTGAGTATGTTGACAAGGCTTACGATCAGTTGAACGGAACGCGTCGTAACTTTTGGGAAAAAACCGGAGCAACAAACCTTGAGCGTCTGAACGATCCGGCTCTGGAGTATAACGATCCGTGGTAAATTTCCGGGTTGTCGGAAAATTCCCCGTTCGCTAAGGACGGGGAATTTTTTTTGCCGATGTGCCGGCGGGGCAAAATAATTTGCAACGGTCCTCTCTTGCGCCGGGAATGACCGGGATTTGCACCTTGACGGGAAAAGGCCGCAACAGGGTGCCGGATACGATTGACGGGATGTAGCGTGCCCGGGAAAGTTTGGCCGGCTGAAACAGGGACAGAAAAATGGCCGTTGTCGTTTTTTGTTTGTAACGCGTGTTTTTCCTGGTGTTTCCCGACGAGGAATAATGAGAATCTGTTACCGGAAAAACGTTTGGTTAAAAAAGGGAAAAAATCGCTGTCGGCGCTTAGAAAATACGGGGCGTAAAAATTTAAACGAAACAAGGTAAGCCGTTGATTGTGAGGGGGCGGAGAAGTCTGGACGGGTATTGCAACGGGTTTGCTGCCGTGACGGTTGATGGCGGAAAAGCCGTCTTTTTTCGGAGAGGAAAAACGGGGCGAACTGTCGACCGGACCGCATTGTCCGTGATGTAAAAAAGGGGGGACAAATGCAATGCCCTCCGAAACTGTTTCGGAGGGCATTGAGCAGTTTTATCGTCGTCAGCGAGTTACTGCATCTGGCCGAAGGGCTTCATTTTCAGCTTGTTCCAGCCGCTGTTGTTTTTCTTTTCTTCCGCCGCGCGCTTGGCTTCTTCCGCTTTGGTTTTCTGTTCCCACTTGCGGATCGGTTCGCTGCGTTTGTTGACGATTTTACGCTGCTGTTCGTTTTGAATGACGCCGATCGGCAGCACCTGGTTTAAGAGCGACGGCGACACGAATTCGGAATGTTTGGGGCCGAGCGCCTTCAGCATGGCGTCGATGATTGCCGCCCCCGGTTTGAAGTTGTATACATGAACGCCCCCGCCGTAGAAAATGGCGAACGAATGGCAGGGCGAAGAGATCAGCATGTCCGTGTAGTCGACGCCGCGGACAAAACGAATGATGATTTTGGGCTGGATAACGCATTGCTCGGCCTGGTCAAACAATACGTTTCCTTCGGTGCCGAGAAAATATTTGGTTACCATGTCGCGTACCGGTTCGCCCATTACGCCGCAGAAACCGCGAATCGGAAAACCGTCCAGTGTGTAACCTTCATATTCGTTGTTTTGCGGAAAAACTTCATAACAGAAGACCTGTTCGGCGTTGACGATGTTATCGATGGCAAACTTGCCGGCTTCGTCGTAAAAACGCTGCTGGGGTTTGACTTCTTCTTCCGTCGCCTGATTTTCCCGTTTCCAGGAGCCTTCCGGCTGGCTGAAAGACTGCACGCCTTCGACGGACTGGGCAAAGCCGGCGGCCGGATAGAACAGCATCAGCCCGGTGATTAACAAAATCGGTAATTTCATGAACGGTCCTCCCAAATAATTTTCTGTAATTATAATAAATCCTCGTTTGTTTCTCAAGCGGTAAATGAAATGAGATTTACTTGTCGCTGATGCGCAAGGCTTCGATAAAGGCAGACTGCGGAATTTCCACTTTGCCGAACTGACGCATCCGGAGTTTGCCTTTCTTTTGTTTGTCAAGCAGTTTGCGTTTGCGGGTGATGTCGCCGCCGTAGCATTTGGCGGTGACGTCTTTGCGCAGGGCGGAAATGGTTTCGCGGGCGATGACGCGGCCGCCGATTGCCGCCTGGATCGGAATTTTGAACAAATGCCGGGGAATCAGGTCTTTTAAGCGTTCGCAAATCTGCCGGCCGCGGGCTTCCGCTTCCGAACGGTGGCAGAGGAAAGCCAGTGCGTCGACCGGTTCTTCGTTGATGAGAATCTGCACCTTGACCAGGTCGGATTCCTGATGGCCGACAATTTCGTAATCAAAGCTGGCGTAGCCGCTGGTGATTGATTTCAACCGGTCGTAAAAGTCGAAAACGATTTCGTTTAAGGGAATTTTGTAGACCACCATTGCCCGGCTGCCGGCATAGGTGAGTTCTTCCTGTACGCCGCGGCGGTCGTTGCAGAGTTTTAAAACCGCGCCGAGATATTCGTCGGGCACCAGAATGGTGGCGCGCACCACCGGTTCTTCGATTGAACGCACGGTCGAAAGATCGGGCATGTCGGCCGGGTTGCAGAGAGTGAGCTGTTCGCCGTTGGTCATGTTGAGGTTATAGGCAACCGAGGGCGCGGTGGTAATAAGGTCAAGATCAAATTCCCGTCCCAGACGCTCCTGAATGATTTCCATGTGCAGAAGACCGAGAAAGCCGCAGCGGAAGCCGAGCCCGAGCGCGGCCGAGTTTTCGTTCTGATAGTCGATGCTGGCGTCGTTTAATTTCAGTTTGGCGAGAGCGTCTTTTAAGTTTTCGTACTGGCTGCTGTCAACCGGGAAGATTGAACAGAAGACCACCGGGACAGACGGTTTGAAACCGGTGAGCGGCGCTTCGCAGGGCGTGCGGTGGTCGGTAATGGTATCGCCGACGCGGCAGTCGCTGACGCTTTTGATGCTTGCGGTGATGAAGCCGATTTCGCCGGGATAAAGCGCGTCGACGTCCTGCATTTTGGGGGTGAAGATGCCGACTTTGTCAATTTGATAAACGGTGCCGGCAGCCATCATGCGGATTTGCTGTTTTTTGCGGATAATGCCGTCTTTGATCCGCACCAGAATGATGACCCCGAGGTAGGAATCGTACCAGCTGTCAATCAAAAGCGCTTTCAGAGGCGCGTTTTCGTCGCCTTCGGGTGCTGGCAGCCGGTTTACGACCGCTTCCAGCAGGGCGGGTACGCCGAAGCCGGTTTTGCCGGAAGTTTCCACCGCGCCGGAGGCGTCGAGGCCGATGACGTCTTCAATCTGCCGTTTGACTTTTTCCGGTTCGGCCGAAGGCAGGTCAACCTTATTTAGAACAGGGATTATTTCGTGATTGTTGTCAATTGCCAGATAAACGTTTGCCAGCGTTTGCGCCTCTACCCCCTGAGTGGCGTCGACCACCAGGATCGAGCCTTCGCAGGAGGCAAGCGAGCGGCTGACTTCATAGGAAAAGTCAACGTGGCCGGGGGTGTCCATCAGGTTGAGCTGGTAGGTTTTGCCGTCTTCCGCGGTATAGTTGAGGCGGACGGTCTGGGCTTTGATGGTAATGCCGCGTTCGCGCTCAATGTCCATGGAATCGAGCACCTGTTCCTGCATTTCGCGGCTGGAAAGGCCGCCGCAGTATTCGATCAAACGGTCGGCCAGGGTCGATTTTCCGTGGTCGATGTGGGCGATGATGGCAAAGTTGCGAATAAGATTTAAATCGTGAACCATGTCTTTCCTGTCTTGAATTATCCGTATTAATACCCATAAATAGGGCAAAAAAAAAGATTAGGCAATATAATATTGATTACGGCCGCAAAATATGCTAACAATAAATATGTATCCGGACAGGAGGTTTGAGATGAGAAAAATGATTGACGTCGATTTTGGTTCTTCCCGCTATGACGAGCTGGTGGAACTGCGTTACAAGGTCCTGCTTGAACCGCTTGGTTTGAAATTTCTGGATATGTACCGCGAAAAGGAAATGAACTATCTGCATATCGGCTGTGTGGAAAGTCTGGATGACAATCTGGTCGGCGGACTGATGCTGGTACCGGTCAACGATGAGGAAATCCGGCTGATGCAGGTGGCGGTGGACAGTAAATATCAGCGTGAGGGCGTCGGCCGCGAGATGGTAAAATATGCCGAAAAACGCGCCAGGGAAGCGGGATATTCACGGATTGTCATGCATGCGATGCTGTCAGTCGTTCATTTTTACGAGAAACTCGGCTACCGGCAGGAAGGCGACATTTTCGAGGAAAACGGCATTACCTTTGCGCGGATGGTAAAAGACTTGTAATTTTTTAATAACGGAACTGTCCGATGGCAGAAACTTTTCAAGACCTTAAGGTCAAACTTATCGAACATTATCGGCGGGTGCAAAGCGCCGATGAACTGACGGCGGGTTTTAACCGGCTGGTTGACGGGGAGGAACTGCGGCAGCTGATCGGCGGATTGAAAAAGACTTTTCCGAAAGAGCCTGCTCTCGGTGACGAATATACCATGTATTTTGCCTATGCGATGATGCAGGCAGACCAGCGGACGGCGGAAGATTTGCTTGATTGGCGCAGACATACCAAAAAATTCATTAACAACTGTCCGCAAAACCATAATCTTGCCAACCATTTGCGCAGCGTAATTCATCATTTGCCGGAAATGGGCGGAACCACCGGGGAAACTTATAATTACGGCCTGCGGGCCTTAAATCTGCTGCCGAAAACTTATCCGCAGTATCGGGAATGCGTCAAAGCGGTGGAGAAAATGGCGCGCAGCGATTTCCGCTTTTTGCTGGACAAGGCAAAAAACGAACCGGATTATCAAAAACAGCTGAAAGCCTATGACCGTGCGCTGGCACGGTTAACCGACATTCCTTCCGGCGAGCGCTATAAGGGGCTGGACGAGTGTATGCAGGCGATGTTCCCGGTTTATAACCGCACCGAATGGGGACGCCTGGAACTGCCGCATAAACGCCGGCTGGCCTCGAAACGGATTTTCAAGAGCCTGCCGCATGAGGCGCAGACGGCAATCCGCAATCGTAAGCATTATAACGACTGGTTAAGCCGGTGAGCTTTTTGACCTTGTAGTGCATGCGCTTAAAATAAACGGGCTTGACGTCGATCTTGAATTCTTCGCCGGGGGTCATGTCTTCGTTGAGCTTCACATAATAAAGATTGGGGTTGCCCCAATACATATAAGCCTGTTCGTCGTCATCGATATATACCGTGGGGTCGATGTCGTCCCAATGCTCCTTTTGCCATACCAAAGGCTTGCCGATAGGGTCTTTAAAAGGACCGTAAGGCGAGTCGGATACCAACACGCCGATTCCATTGCCATGAAGCGGACAGTACATATAGAACTTGCCATTACGTTCGACGACCTGCAAAGCCCATGCCCCGTTGTCACGCTTACGCCAAGTGAAATCTTTCAACGAGGCTACGGCACCATGATCAGTCCAGTTCACCATGTCGGTGGAAGTATAAAGCTGCCAATCCAACATTTTGAATCCATATCCCTGTGCATCGTCCTCGTCATGGGACGTATAAAGGAACACGGTGTCGTTGTACACCATCGGCGCGGGGTCGGCCGTGTACTTGGTCTGGATAATGGGCTCTTGTGCGTAAAGCACGGTTTGCCCTGCACATGCCAACAATGTGGCGAGAGCGGATGTCATAAGTGAATGTCTCATTTTACCAATCTATTATTTAAAGGTTATCTTTTATAGCCAAAATACCATCCTTAGGATTCGGACGACCGGAAAAAAAGCCTCAACGTTTCTGCCAGATAGGCACGGGCGTTCATATCGCGGCCGCCCATGCGGAAGCTC
>ENA-ORNF01000964-ORNF01000964.1-human-gut-metagenome-genome-assembly--contig:-NODE-964-length-27311-cov-8.497285_pt1 | contig 27311 bp, 22 predicted proteins | sample MGYA00242110_ERZ509012 | MGnify/ENA primary metagenome ERZ509012 (study PRJEB26280, sample SAMEA2338714) | human gut metagenome | biome: human gut; feature: human-associated habitat; material: faeces...
TCAGCGTTCGAGCCATACATTTTTGCTATCCTTAAAGTTTAGCGGACAGTAATAATTTTAGACCATTGTCTTTCCAGGCAATGGTCTAAATTTGATTAAGCGAGAGATGCCTGCAGCAGAGAGGTTCTTGAAGGGAGGAGAGAGGAGAGAGGGAGAAGAGAGAAGGGTGCAGGGCACGCGGAACGCGTTGTTGTTTGCGCCCATAGGGTAGCGCGGTACGTGAACAGGTTGCGTGCGAAGGCTTCGCAGCTGAAGAGGGGCTTTCGGGCGGCGACATCGGCACGGGTGAGGTGTCAGAAGACAGCGATATCTTCGGGGTAAACTCTGAGGGGAGAGATGACGGCTCTGATCTTGCGTTCCGAACAGGTCTGATTTTGCGTTTCTAACAGGTCTGATCTTGCGGCGGTATTACGCTGTATTTCATGGTGCCGCAACTCCGGAAGTTAATCACAGTTGTTGTTCTCGAACTAAGCATAAAGATAGTCGAGCATGTCTTTGTCTTTAATGAGGCGAGGCATTCTGATGAAACGGAAGCCAAGAACTGTGAAATGCGCCGGTCGGAGTGAAGGCGTGCCGCTGGGAACAGCTTTGACAACTTTCAGACGCATCCAGTTATTGATGGTCGATTTGCATGGTTCAGGACGGTATTCGTTGTGCAATTCGGCCACAGCAAAGGGAATATCTGTCTTTACAATTTCCATCTGATAGAGGAATTGACCGTACGGTTTTCCGCTGTAAACAATCACAGCATCCCCCACATTGAACTTGTGGTTTGCATACATACGGACGTCAAATGTATCGTAGTCATGAAGGCAACGAACAAAATCGAAATATTTTACGCTGATTGGCAGATACCAGTATCTCATATTAATTCTTGTCATTTAGTTGTCAACATCATCGTCGGGGTTGTCTTCGTCGAAAACCTCCGGGTAGCCGGTGTTTACATAGTTATCGAAGTCAACCCACATATCGTGAACGGCATCGCCGTTATATGTCCCTAAATCATCGTATTCGTCCATAACTATCTTAGCTTCAGTTGCGAAAGAATATAGTTGAAGTTATATGCACGGTCAACGAGAGTGTGCGGAATGATGATATATTGCCACGGTTTCCCGCCATTTTGAGCGGTAAATTCGGTAGCTCGGCGGCAATACGCTCGTGCGGCTTCTGCCTTGGCTTGAACGTCATGATCATTGACATCTTTCTCGGCTTTTGTTTCGCACATATATATTGCATTGTCGGTTTCCACAATGAAGTCAGGTTCATATTTCTTGGAACCGTTTGACCAGTAAATGTTGAACTGATTGGGAACAGGGCGAATCCATTTCAGAACTTCGGCGTTTGTTTCAAGGATGAAAGCAAAGTCTAATTCCGTAGAGCTGTCAAAACGATATTTGGTGTAGTAGGATTTTTTGAACCCTACGTAAACAAATTTTACTATGGCAGATTTTTGAGATGGCACCGGCTCGTGAAAATCCAAAGTACCCCAATTGTTAATGATTATATTTTGGTCGAGGATTTTAGAGAATGGAAGCACTTTATTGATTTTGAACTCTCCCGGAATAATACGGTAGTGTTCTTTCATCTGCTTATAAATATTGTCAGCCAGACTCTGCTTGAAAGCGTGAACACGTTCGTTCAGGTCATCGTCAGAGATGCCGGGAGCATTAGCGCGGATAGCATTGACGGCTTGACCGACAAGCTTATACAACAGGTCGGAAATTTCGTCGTAATCCACATCGTCGAAATCGATTAGAGAAGTTATGAGTTGTTCAACGGCGGGTCGTTTAGAGCTTCCGGATTTACCTGCAATAACCTCAAAATCCGTAGAATCATGGAGACCTTGACGGATAATTTCGCGATGCAGCTCATCAATATTATAACCCCTCGTAGTGTCAAGTTCGAAATCTTCAAAGATAGCCTTGACGCTTTGCTGCTCAACCACGATGCGCGGTATCTCGATGACGTTTTTCTTATAGTCTTCGACAACAATATTTATAACTTCGTCAACCTGCGCAATCTGCTCTGCAGCTTCGTGTTCGGCGAAAAGGCTGTCTTTGACGCTTTCTTTAATACGTTCAATTGCTTTTTCGCGAAGATGTTTTTTGACTTCTGTGTTCTGGAGTTTGTCATAAGACGATACACCCTCTGTTGCAATAGAAACAATAGCATCTTCAACAGCTTTACCAACCTGTGCTACATATTGCTTGGCCTTTTCGCTTATTTCACCTTTGACCTTTTCAATATGTTTTTGAATCTTCTGCTGGGTAGATGTAGGTGTCGATTCAACACGGCCGCCCTGGTCGCGTTCGTCGCGGTCATCAAGCTCAATGAAAGAAACACGTTTGAGAATTGAGTCTCCTTTTTGAGCCTCCTCGATAACTTTTTGGAAATTATCGTGAGCAATAACGGTAAGCGTGTCAACGTCCTTATTGCCGGTGCGCTGACCGTCGTAAGGCAAGCGCAAACCGCGTCCGATAGTCTGCTCAATGAGGACAGCTGCGTTTGAGGCGCGGAGCGGAATAATCGTGTAAAGATTATTCACGTCCCAGCCCTCTTTGAGCATATTGACGTGTACGACAATTTCAATCTCATTGTCGGGCGATTCGAGAGCGACAAACTGACGCTCGATGTCTTCGTCCTTTTTTGAGCTACTATCAATGCGCAATACCTTGCCTTTGTATGCGGAGTGATAAATACGGTCGCTCTGCAATAGTTCCTCGATATACTTGGCGTGATTAATGTCTCTACACGCTACGAGAATAAAAGGCTTTACTACCGGCAATCCGTTCTGTTTGGCATACAGCTCAATAGCGAGCTTGGTTCGTTCGTGGCAGGTGATGCCGTCTTCGAGTTTGATAATCTCAATCTCATCAGGCGTGTAATTTGCCTTATTGAAATTTCGGGCTTTAGCAATGGCCGGGTTTTTTACATACAATCCATCGTCGAGAGCTTCAGCAAGATTATACTCGAATACAATATTCTTAAAGGCTCGCCCTTTCTCGTCGAAAGGCGTAGCAGTCATTTCAAAACCGAGTATCGGGCGAAGCTCATTTATGGCTTTTTTGGAAGCGTCACCATGGTATCGGTGTGCTTCATCCATAAGGATAACAAGGTCAGGAAGTGATGCCAGATAATTGAAATAAGACTGACCAAGATATTCCGATAAACGGCGCATACGCGGCTGAATAACCTGCCCTTTTTTCTTGGTAGCTTTGTTTTCGGTGTTGAATTTAGAGATGTTGAAAATGTTGATTTCAACATCTGAAAAGATGCTGCCCTTACGTTCGTTGTAGTTTTCACCGGTAACTATACGCGGAGGTCTCGAGGCAAATTCACTTATGCCTTTGAAAACATATTTGGAATAAGTTTCGTCGCTGAAGTCTTTTATCAGCTTTTCATATAGGGTGAGATTCGGTGCAAGCACGAAAAAGTGCTTGATACCTTTTTTAAGATAAAGGTATGCGATGATTGCACCCATCAGTCGCGTTTTTCCTATACCGGTGGCAATAGAAAAGGCGAGCGAAGGGAAATCACGGTCAAACCCTTTGACCGTAGGCACAATGGATTTCACCTTTGCAAGCTCGGCAGCGATAAACATTTCGAGCATATCCGGGTCTGTCGGCGGCTTCTGCAAAGAAAGTTTATCCGTCAGACGAGCGGTAAGTTCCAGTGCTTTCGCAAGCGGTTTGCGAAGCGAAAGACGTTGGCGTATGTAGTTAACCTGTGAATCCATACCTTTTATTCATTAGGTTCTTCACTCGTTTCAAACTCTCCCTCCGAGTCGAGGTCATTCCATTCTTCATCGTAGATATCGGGCACAGACACTATGTTGAGAGAATAGTCGTCATGGTCGAACTCGCAGGTGTCAAGGAGGACTTTGGGGATTTTCTTGATGGTGATGTTCGAGAACTTGTTGCGGCACTCAGGCTGAAATTTGGTGCAGCAAATAAGCAACGATTCATCTTCGCCCAACTGATCGTGAATTGTTTCGAGCATTTCAGCGGTAATGAGTTGGGTGGTAGTAAAGATGAAGTCATGCTCCGAGCTGTGCCCCTGCTTCCAATACAGTTCTGCATCGGGAGAGAACGTGAATCCCTGATGTTTTGCCATAGCAGCGGCAAGCATATCGGCATTGTAATCCTTGTTGATTACAAGGTTGCCGTATTTATCCTTATTGAGAAGGCTCGGCGCAAGTTCGTAGAACTTGAAACCGCCGCCACCTTGCCAATTTTGTGATTTAGATATTCCACCTTGTTCGCCCTCAACAACTTTTTTCATGCGAGTGTAGCAGTGAGTATAGGCGTGGTCTCCTAATTCCACGCCAATCCACTTACGCCCCATCTTATGAGCAACAGCGGATGTTGTTCCAGATCCAAGGAAGCTGTCAAGAACAATATCTCCTTGTTTTGTTGCCAATATAAGCACGCGTTCTATTAAACGTTCCGGTTTCGGAGTTGAGAACACATCATTAGGAACCAGTGCTTTCGCCTCGGTTTTTGCTTCTTGGTTATCACCAACTTCATCACGCATCCAGATTGTAAGAGGGACAAAACCATCTTTAACCTCTGTTAGAAATTTCTTTAGACGTGGGGCATTATCTCCATTTTTACCAAACCATATTCTATTGTCAGCGATAAGTTCTTCAAATCGTTCTTTAGAACACATCCAACTTCTACCGTTTGGAGGCATAACTTGTCTCCCCGAGGGAGTAACAATCGGATAAATGCAACTTTCGCTGGGTGTCTTTACATGGCAAGGATTGGACGCCCAAACTCCACGGGTGTCATTGTCAGGGTTAGAATAACCATTAGCGCTATCCTTGGGACGGGGAAGTAGATTTATTTTCCAATTCGCTTTATCTTTTGCGTACACCAAGATAAAATCGTGATTATCAGAAAAGTATCGCGCATCATTGGCACGAGTATGCTTTTTGTGCCAAATTACATTAGCTACAAAATTGTTCCTTCCAAAAATCTCATCGCAAAGCACTTTGCAATAAGCTTGTTCCTCATCGTCAAGTGAAATCCATATTGAACCATCGCGTGAAAGGAGCCTATGGAGAATGGCTAAACGTTCCCTAATGAGAGAGAGCCATATTGAGTGTTCTATATTATCGTCGTAATGCTCAAAAGCACTTCCAGTATTGTAGGGAGGGTCAATGTAAATACATTTAACTTGTCCCGAAAAGTTTTCTTCGAGAGCCCGAAGCGCGAGAAGATTGTCGCCGTGAATGAGCATATTGCCCGGCCACGGTTTCCCATTGGGGAGAGTGCCGGTTTCGACTTCCCCAAAACTATATTCCGGGGTGTCAAGGAGCAGACGCGGCTCTATGGCAAGAGGCTCGTCTTCCTTGCCAATCCACGTAAGTTCCAGTTTATTTATCTTGTTTTGTGCCATCTATTTGTGAGCTTGTTCGATTATTTTAATTAGTCGTTCCTTTTTAGAGCGAACTTCTTTATCCGAGCATTGATTTAAATAGAACGTAATAGAATCTCTATCTGAATCTGACAGATACTTGCATTCAGAAATTACATTTATCAAGCCGTCTATGCCATATTCAATTTTGTAATAATCGGGTGAAGGCTTTCGAGATAATCCAGATGAAATCATATATTTGAATCGGTTAATATAATATGATTTATCAGTATTCAAATCATGAAGTGGATGGTAAGGCGTAATCTGCGAAAAAAGAACGTCCCATGATTCATCGCAGCAAGAGCAATTTACTTTTTCCGCAAGACGTTTATTAATCTCTTGTTTGGTTAGATAGTCCCGATTTAGGGTTTTGCTAAAATATAATTTTAGAACGAAGGTATATATTATAAATATAATCATTAGCCAACCCAATCCAATATTAAAATTTAACGTATTCCAAAATATCTTCATTCCGGACAACCAATCAATATCCTTAATATAAGAATATATTCCTGTTATTAAGGACCATACAAGAAGTATAGCTAACCCTATATATATTTGCTTTGCTTCGTTTGATTTATACCATAAATTTTTCATACTATCCTCCAATGAAAGGTTACTAATTTGGTTTGCTCGATTTTTTGGGCGAGCATCGCTTCGACCTTAGCGAGAAGGGTTTCTTTTTTCTCATCGACTTCGTCCTGCGCTTGATAAAGATTGAGGCGCTTTTCGCTGCGACGTTTCTCAAGGTCTTTGATAAGGCGTTGCAACCGAACTTTTTCTTCGAGGCGCGAAGTTCTTTTGCTTTCGCTCTTGCGAAGTTTTATTTCGGCATCGAGGTCACGAATTTCTTTTTCAAGTCCGGCTTTTACGTCATCGGCCCAGTTGTCGAGTTTCTCCATTTCTTGTTCGAAGAAAGTGTTATTGCGCTCGGCATTGGCAGTGATAATATCCGCGCGTTGTGCTGCGATAGCATCTGAAAGTGCATCGGCCATAGTATTGGGCATTTCCCGTTCCAAATGTGTCTCAGAACCATTAAGTCGAAGCATATACTCGGCAATGTCGGAGGGTATTGCTTTACCGTTGTCAGTGATGCAAGCGTGAAGCAGTATGTCTTCTTTTTCAAAAGAATCAATAATTAGTTGCTCCACAGTGAGCCAACCCGATTGCCCTATAAGTTGCTTGATATAAGCAACATTGAGCGGCGAATTGGTGTAATCGAGGGTTATCTCTGAGATAGGCACCGGAGTGGCTTTTAGCCCCGTGAGCATATATTGAGCAAGAGGGTCGCCAATGCGATAAGGTCGTACACAGTCGGACAATCGTGTGGAGCGGCGGCTATCGCAACTTATCATTTGATATTCACCGGGGAAACGCCGATACCAACTAATGGCGCCGTTATCGACAAAAGGATGTACAACAAACGAGTGGTTGGCATCGTTAAAGTCTGCCTGGTCAGTGAAGTAACTGCGGGTCAGTTGCCATAAAATCCGTTCGAACTCATCAAGATTTTCGCGGGTTTCTGCCAGATTGTCACGGAGTTTCTGCTTTACCGACTCATCGAAATTCTCTAAAAGAGTTGTACGGGCTTTCAGCATCTTGTCTGAAATCTGCTCCTGGAGTTCTTCTTGCAGTGCGTCGAATGCCTCTTTAATCTCTTTCGGCGAGCGGCATAGCTGATAGATTTGCGCAATGCGCTTCTCAAAATCAACCCCATTGCCTATGGCCCCGAGAACTTCGTCAGAGGCTCCGAATACTCCATTGAATAGCTGAAACTTCTTGTCGAGTAATTCATATACGCGGACATCGGCTGCATTGGCTTTATTCAGGAAGTTGATAACCACTACATCGAAATTTTGGCCGTATCGGTGACAACGGCCTATACGCTGTTCGATGCGTTGCGGATTCCACGGCATATCATAATTGACAACGAGAGAGCAAAACTGAAGATTGATACCCTCGGCAGCGGCTTCTGTTGCTATCATGATTGTAGCTTCGTCGCGGAAATAGTCTACAATGGCAGCGCGCTTATCGGCAGTTGCAGAGCCTGTGATTTTCGATGTGCCTTTGTGCTTCTCTTTCCATGCCTTGTAAATGGCAGTAGAACGCTTGTCGGAGTTTGAGCCGTTGAAAAGCACCACTTTACCTCTATATCCTCGTTTTTCAAGGAGATCAAAAAGGAAATCCTGCGAGCGGCGAGACTCAGTGAAGATTAATGCTTTTTTGGGCGCTCCAAGTTCTTCGAGTTGAGCGAAACCCTGATTTAAGCCCTCGAAAAGCTGTTCTGCTTTTGAGTTGCGCTTAATCTTAAAGGCGAGGTCGCGGAACTTTTCAAGGTCTTTAATCTCAAGTTTGATCTTTTCGATGTCCTCAGGCGAGAAAATTTCTTCCTCTTCCGGTTCTTCCTCATCCTCTTCATCATTGAGCCATTCTTCGGTTTCGCACTCGTAGTCTTCGTAATCGAATTTGAAAAGGTCCTCGTCGTGCTGATCAACGCCTTGGCGTTTGAGCTTGGCTTGCAACTTTTCAATGAGAGCGCATAGAGTGCCGTAAATGGCGTATGTAGAGGATGCGAGTAGTTTGCGGAGTATAAGCGTCATGAGCTGACGCTGGCTGTTTGGCAGCGCATATAGGCGGGGTCGTTGCAGATACTCCGAAACGAGGTCGTAAAGTTCCTGTTCCTGTTTAGTAGGGAAAAACTCCTGCAATATAGCTATGCGCTTAGTGTAACGCACATATTCCAAAACCTGACGGCGAAGTGTACGCTTGCAAAGAGGAGCAAGACGGCGACGTAGATTCTGATAATCGGTTTCGTCGAGACTGCGATTATATTGCATCTTGAAACTTTTGAGGTCACCAAAAGCATAATCATCTATTATGGTAGTCAGACCGTAAAGCTCAAGAATAGAGTTTTGCAATGGTGTTGCCGTAAGAAGAATTTTCTTGCGGTCAACAAGAGCGTTCTTTATAGTGTTGGAGATTTTGTTAGTCGGTTTATAGACGTTGCGTAGACGGTGAGCCTCGTCTATCACGACTAAATCCCAATTAGTCTGTTTAAGGTAAGGAGCTTTAGTCTTTGCGAATTGATATGAGCAAATGACTATTTCCTCGCAGTTGAAGGGATTAAGATTGCCTTCCTCAATGTAGTGGTTAAAAGTTTTGGACTCGAGGATGCGCGACGGCAGGAAGAATTTCTCTTGAAGTTCAGCTGCCCATTGTTTACGAATATTAGCCGGTGAGATGATAAGCAAATGCCTCCTATGTTCAGCCCATGACTGTGAAAGGATAATACCGGCCTCGATGGTTTTGCCGAGACCGACCTCGTCGGCAAGAATGGCTCCTTTGGAAAGAGGCGATTTGAAAGCGAAAAGAGCTGCGTCAATTTGGTGAGGAGTCAAATCGACCTGTGCGTCCTGCAAAGATGCTGTAAGCTTACCGAGGCTGTCAGAAGGCAGACTCCGTGTAAGCCAATAGGCAAAATATTTTTGTTGGGTCGCAGTTAAACTCATTTTCTTAGATATAAGAGACTTCCGGGTAGCATCTGAAGGCCGACCAAAGCCTGTAACAACTATTCGGGAGTTTCAAAAAGGGTGTCAGCTCGCGCTGTAAATCTTTTTGTTAAAAGGTCATTCTCAGATTTCGATGTTAGGTAAGTGCAAAGTTAATAAATTTTTGTGAGAAATGGTGCATGATTTTTGAACAATTTATCGACATTGGTTTATGTCGCCGGTTCCCGGAAAGGGGTGAATCGGAATTGAGGCAATGGAATGATAAAATCTGTGTTTTGCCGACGTAAATGTCAGGCAATCAGATGCCGAGCTGCTGGTTCTGCTGCGCGAGGGACACGGCTTCTCCCCGAAGGGCACACGCAAAGCCGCTGTGCCGGAGATTCCCTTTCTGCGCAGCTGCCTCTGATGTGAGGCATGGGAGGTATGGGCGTTTTGGGATGGATGGGAATTTTGGGATGGATGGGAATTTTGGGAGTTATGGGACAAGCTACTTTAGCTAACTATTCCTATTTTAGATTTTAAGATACGTTTTATTTCAAGATGCCGGAGGCTGCGGAGCCGGAAACGCCGGGCTCGTTGTCACGTGTTACCTTTTTGCCGAAGCCGAAGGTGTAAGTGACATATATCTGTATCAGCGCATGACTGCTGCCATTATAAACCTGTTCAACGGTGTCGTAATACTTGCTGCGCATTGTCCTTCGGTCGCCGCGCCAGTTCCAGCGCGTCATGTCAATAATATTTGCTTTGAGGTTCCAGTTGGAATTAGCCCAGCCGATGGTTATGTACCAGTCGCTTTTGGACTTTACCCATACCCCGTTTATGCTGCCGTCGGGTTTGCCTTGGTCTGAGATATATGTGAGAGCAAAATTCCAGTCATTCAGATAGTAGCGTATCCGGGCATACCAGTCCACATAAGAATGATTGATATTATATGGGGTGCCGTTGTGATTCAGCGAATGACTTATCTGGCCTGTAAAAACGAGGTTGCGGTTAAGGAATCTGAGAGTCGCGCTGACGCCATAGTTTGTTTGCGAAAAGCTGCCCAATGGCTGTTTTATAGTACGTAAGATTCCGGTAGGAGAGGCTTCATAATCAAAAACATATCTATCGCCCATAATCCATGTCGTTGCGAAAGCACTGAAGCTGTAGTTGTTGTTCGGATACCATGAATAGAACAAGCCTAAATCATAGCTTTTGTCGGGCACCAGGGCCGGGTTGCCGGTATAACTCAGCAAAGGCGTGGCAGAGATAACGTTCCGGCTTTTGTAACTTGGGTCAGGTGCCCAAGTGCTGTAATGAAAGACGGTGGAAAGGGAGTGCTTTTGTTTTATGGAATACTGCAGCGAGAGGTCGAACCACGGGGCGGATGGCTTGTCGGTTAAATCGCCGAACTGCAGGCGGTCCCAATCCCATCCGAATCCGACTGTGCCACGGAAACTTCCCACACTGATGCTGTAGTTAGCCCCCACGCCGATACGTGAAGTCTTGGCTTTGTCAAGCGACTCTACCGAACCGTTATATCGTGTGCGGTTGTATTCATAAATGCCCCTGATAAGGGTCAGTATGCTGCCATATCTGCCGAAATCGTGAGAATATTTCAAGTCGGCTCTGAACAGATTTGTGTTGTCGGTGGCATTGTTGAGGATAGGAGCGTATCCATTTTCCAGATATGATGAGTTTTGCCGAGTGTGCGAATACATATATTTGGGAGTAAACGTAATTGTGTTGCTTTTAGGCAGAGAAAAGAAATAAGAGCCGTTATACGAAATAAATTTTGACGAATTAAAAAGAGTTGAAGAATAATCCGATGCCGGATAATCGGCGGGAGTATACATCACTGTGCCACTGCGGTCATCAGGACGGCGGTCTATACTGCCGTTAATCCGGGTGGAAGCCTGCACATTGTCAGAATTATATGTGGCAATGAAAGCAGCGAAATATTGCTGATGACTGTATTTTGAAGATGTAGTCTTTGAATAACGGTCAAATGTCTTAATTTCACCATCGGGCTGTGGAAGTCGGTAAGTCTCAGTGAGTTCAGAGCCGTTATGTTCATGGTCTGAGTTAAAACCGTAGCCCATAAGGTCGTATGTCATTTTCTTGTTCTGAAGCCTCACAATGCCGAGCAACTGTTCGGAGTAAGACAACAGATTGCCTACTCCCATTCCCTTGACATAACCGCCGTATTCATATTTTGCCATTACATAGTTAACCGCAAATGAATATCCCTGCATGCGCGGGTCGGTCGGGTTCTGGTAATATTCCACCCGGCGCACATCAGAAATGCGCATGGCTTTCAAATCGTCGCTTGAGGCAGGGATGAAATCTATAAAAATACCAACGGGGCTTCCGGAATTTGTCGATATATTTCCCGATATTGAAACTTTAAGCTGCGGAATTCCGATATGCTCAATCAAATCTGCACCGGTTTGAGAGGCATTCTTTTGTCGGGCTGTAGGTATAAAAACAGTCTTGTCGGGGTAGACGGCAGCTGTTTTGGCCTCTACATTTACCTGACTGAGAGCAACGGCATGAATTGGCATGACAATAGTGCCGCAATTGAAATTCTGACAAGAGCGATATGTGGTAATGTAACCTGTGCAACTGAGTTTGGCAATGACATTACGCCGGTCGCAAGGTATTGAAAAGCGCCCTTCGGCATCGGCAATGCCGTAAGTTATTACAGCGGAGTCTTTGGTGGCAAGGAGCATTATTGTGGCCGCCGCTACCGGCATATTGTCGCTGCCCACGGCGCGTCCGTGGTAAATGAATTTGCCGTGTTGCAAAGCCTCGATGTAGAATCTGCCTCCTGACCGAATTACCGACACCGGATTCAGGCCTATGAGCTGCCGCAGCGCTTCGTAGGCATCGTTCGTACGGATGGTTGCCGTAACCGGATATTTGTCGAGTTCGTTGTAGATGAAGTTGATGTGAATGTCGGGATGCTGCTCGGCAATCTGCACGAGCGCATCGGCAAGAGGGGTATGGTTGAAGCGGTAGCTGAACTTCTGCGCAAAGGCGGTGGCGACGCAAAGCATTACCGCAATGAGAATAATAAGGCGTTTCATTTTACGGTCAATACGTTGTCGGTGAGTGTGATGTTGATTTGCTCAAAGTTGTTGAGCTGTTCCACAACCTCATTGAGAGGAAGGGCCTGATTCCATTCAAAATATAGCTGCAACGACTTGGCGGCATTCTGATTGAACTTGACGGTCGCGCCATAATAACGGGCTATGTCGGAAAGAATGGTTTCAAGGGTCTCTCCTTTGAACAGAATTGTTTCAGGCAGCGGTGCAACTTCCGTCGGAATGGTGTCCGCCGGAGCAATGTCGGTTTTGGCTACAGCAGTCTGTTCCTGCTGTTCGGTTTGCTGCGTCTGCGCTAAATCTTTTTGAGTTCCGATATAATGAGTAACGCCGATAGTTGCGGCTACCACGGCAAGTGTGCCGACAAGCGCGAGTACAACAGCAGCGGCGTTGCGCGATGCCATAAATGGAAGCCAACGGAGGATAACGGGTTTGCGCCTGGTCTGCTTCGCCTCGAAGCGCTGCCATTCCTCATCAAGATTTATCTCTGGAACAGGCGAGGAAGCGTCTGCCGTTTTGCGCAGCATATCATAGACTTCGCGTGCTTCAGGGTCGGCAAGAATCTGCTCAACCTCGGCATCGGTATAATTTTCGGGGTGCTCTAAGGCATCAAGGAGCCGGTCGATATTGTCTTTCATTTGCGGTTGAAATTTTGACGTAAGACATCCATTGCATGACGCAAATGCTTATAGATAGCCGTTTCGCTGATGCCCAACTCTGCGGCGATTTCGCTGTAAGACATCCTAAAGGTGAAACGCATCCTCACCACCCGGCGGTCCTGTTCGGTCAACGAGTTGTCTATCAGTCCGTTGAGCCGGGCCACATCCTCCGGGTCGGGCCACTCGTCATCTTCAGTCTCGTCAATATCGAGCGCGTAGAGATTGTTGAACCGTTCGCGCACCGAAAGATTGCGGAGATGCTTCATACAGGCAAAACGGACGCCGGTAAGCAGATAGGCGCAAGTGACGGTAGACAGATTTTCCCGCAACACCGACTCGAAGACATCGTGCACAATGTCTCTCGCTGTCTCCGGGTCATGCAGCAGGCGTATCGCCAGCGTCAGCATGGCCGGATAGTTGCTTCGGAAAAGCAGTTCTATATTGCTCTTTGTCGTCATACACTTATTAAAACCGCAGCTTCTCAAAAACCTAACCCCTCAGCCGCAAAAAAAATTGCACGAAAAAATTCACGGCCCGGAACTGGCGTCTGAAAATTGCGAATACCCATGGCACAAAAATAGACGCCGGAGCGATGCATTTTTGTGCCATGGGAGGCTCAGAAGTTAGTGCTTTGCCGATAGTTTCAGGCGGTTACAGGTTCAGGTAGGTTTTGAGAGCGTCGACATATTCCTCAAACGCCTTGCGCCCATTGTCGGTAACCCGGCATACGGTGCGCGTCTTGCGTCCCTGAAAACCTTTCTCCACTGAGATATACCCTGCGGTTGACAGCTTTTCCAACTGCACGCTGAGGTTGCCTGCTGTGGATTCTGTCTTCTCTTTTAGATAGACAAAGTCTGCCTCTTCCACATTCATCAGTATCGACATCACCGCAAGTCGCAACTGAGAATGCAACAGCGGATTCAGTTCTTTCATTTTGCTTTTCGGGCTTTAGCGTTGATAATATGACCGGGAATTATCATCATGCAGATGAAAGACACTATGAAAAGCGGCATTACCCAGTCGATATAGAGAGGCACGTTGCCGGCAATGGCGGCGAGTACAGTCAATCCCGATACTATTCCCACACATCCGCCAATCACTAAGGCTTTCATCTTGACGACTATTCCCTGCACAGCTTCGGCGAATCCCACGCCCCAAAGCGCAAACGCAATCATTGTGCTCCAAGAGCATTTGCCGCCAAAGAAGAAGAAAGCAAGGCATATAAAGGTGGAAATTATAGCCATAAAGCCAATCATTGACCAGAGACCATTGCTGATGTTGTCCACATAAGTGGATGCACCCTCTTCGCGGCGTTGTTTCCTGGCCATTATCGGGGTAAACGTGCCACCCACTATCCAAATCAGGCACCACAGCCAGTTCCACACAGCGTTGTGAGTACAGGCCAAAAGGACCCAGACGAGAGTGGCAACGGCCACCGAGAGATACCCCCACAGGAGCATGATATTTCCGTTGTCGAGTTTGCGGCGTTTTGTTCGCGAGATCATCTCCGTAATCAGGAGTATGCTCTCTTGTTCCGTAAGTTTCTGTTCTTCCATTTTTTTGAAACTTGATTGTCGTTAGTAAATCGGTTTATGTTATAAACCATGTTTGTCTGAAAAAGAGCGGCACTCGCGATTACCGCCCTAAATCCGATGCAAAGGTAATACGGTTTATGGTATAAACCAAATTACACTTTAAACTTTAACAAATGTTAACACAAAGGTGTGTTTTAGTTAAATAGGGTTAAATGAATAGCGCTTTAATGAATGCTTATGAGTGTTTTAGGTTCGTAATATCGGCAAATTTCTTCAATGCCGGTAGCTTTGTCGAGCCTTACTTACGTTTATGCCTGAAATAGCGGGGCAGCGTGGGTAAAGCGTGAACCAAATGCAGAATTGCAGCTATCGACATAATGAGTCCTGCCTGATAATGAAACAGACCTAAGCCATGAATTTTTACAGGGCTTAAAAGTTTTATGAAGCCGGTGGCAACGGTTACTATTGCTGCAATTATAAAAATCCACGTTACAATTTGAAAGAATTTGAAACGTTTATGCAATCCTATCAACATTTTGAAGAATTGTTTGCCGTGCAGATATGCTACAATAGCCATTCCTAATCCGAAAAGCCAGTGAACAACTTTCAATACGCCCCTTGGCTGAAGGATTATGCCATGCGATTTCAGATGTAGCATAATGCCGGTAATTGCCGTAATGAGAAACAGAATTATCAGCATTATGCCGAGGAATCCTCTTTGTCGTAAAGAATTTTGTGCCATAGTGAATTAATGGTATTTTTTTTGAACTTAGCCGGCAATATTGTGCTTTTGGGCAGAAAGGGTGTTGATGGTGTCGTGAATGCCGAAATAAAGCGCCAAGCCGCCATACAGGTAATAAATGCTTACATACATACCCTGAAGAGGTGTTGACGTTATTTTGAAGCTGAAAAGTATACCTATTATTATGCCCGCAAGCCCTAACAAAGCACTCAGTACAGCAAAGATTGTTGATACGGCCAGATAAGCCGAATATCGGCGAGGACGCGGCGGTAGCGGGGCATCGGCGAAGGCATTGTCAGGCCGAATGTTGAAACCCATCACAAGAGTGTTGTCGATGTCATTCTGGTGCAGAGCCTGAAGCGCCTTTTTCAGTCGCCATATTTCGGCCACTGTGATAAGACCGAAGATGATAAGGGGTATGATGTCGTAGTTTTGGCTCTCAATGACCTGTATTATCAGTACAGCCGTCATTATGGCCATATAGGTGGCTGTGATGGCGGAGATGAGAACCTGATTCCTGATTTTCTTACGCAGACCCTCGAGGTTGCCTCTCTCTGCCATACGCAAAATGCCACCCACATATAAGGCTTGGTTATAGTAGATGATGGGGCGCAACTGCCGGTTGAGCAAATTGCTGATAAGCCATATAAGCAGCAACGCCACAATAAATGAATTGTCGGCGCTGATGCCAACTAAGTCAAGAATTGGATAGACAAGTATCCACAAAACGAAATAAAAGCTTGTTTTCATGCTGTAAAATTTATGATATTGCTGACCAGTCGATAGAATGGCCGAAACGGTAATCCAGTTCTGCAAGAATGGTTGACAGGTCTTTGTCAGAATGTTGCGGCGGTTGTGTTTTGTCCGACAGCTGCAGATATCGGTCGAGCGTCTCAGCGGCTTTTTTGCGAGCTAAAGTGAGGATGTCTGAGTCTTTTGCCAGACTTGCCATGCGCAGGTTGAAAGGCAATCCGCTTTGCATGGTGCCTTCAATATCGCCCGGACCGCGCATTTTCATATCGGCTTCGGCAATTTCAAACCCATCGGTGGTTTGAGTCATCAGCTCGAGACGGCGACGCGTGTCGGCGCTCATTTTATATTTCGCCACAAGAGCGCAGAAACTCATATCGGCGCCACGGCCAACTCGACCGCGAAGCTGATGCAGTTGCGACAGGCCGAAGCGCTCGGCGCCGTCAATGACCATTACCGTGGCATTCGGCACATTCACGCCTACCTCAATCACCGTGGTGGCAACGAGAACCTGAGCCTCGCCGCTTGCAAAAAGCTGCATCTGATAATCTTTCTCGGCCGGTTTCATCTGACCGTGAACGTAAGCTATGCGGTATTTGGCACCAAAAATCTGTTGTACGGTGCGATAACCCTCCTCAACGCTGCGCAGGTCAATCTTTTCATTCTCTTTTATCAGAGGATAGACAACGTAAGCCTGCTGTCCGAGGCGCAACCTGCTTGCCACCAGACGCCATACCTCCTCCTTTTTCTCCTGATAATAGAGTCGAGTGGTGATTGGCTTGCGGCCCGGCGGAAGCTGGTCAATGACAGACACATCGAGGTCGCCGTAGAGCGTCATTGCCAATGTGCGCGGTATGGGAGTGGCGGTCATCACCAGCATGTGAGGCGCTGTGGTGTTTTTGCTCCACATACGAGCCCGCTGAGCCACGCCGAAACGGTGTTGCTCGTCGATGATGGCCACGCCAAGGTTTTTGAACTTGACAGTATCTTCAATCAGAGCGTGAGTGCCCACAAGAATCTGCATTGAGCCGTCGCGCAGTGCCTCGTCAATAAACCGCCTTTCCTTTTTCGGAGTGGAGCCGGTGAGGAGTCCGATGTTGACGCCAAGTCGCACACACCAGCTGCGCAGAGTGTTGTAATGCTGGGTTGCGAGAATCTCCGTAGGAGCCATTATTGCCGCCTGAGCACCATTGTCAACGGCAAGCAGAGTGGTGAGAAAAGCCACCAGCGTTTTGCCGCTGCCCACATCGCCCTGCAGAAGCCTGTTCATCTGTTTGCCCGTGAGCATATCGCCGCGAATCTCCTTTATTACACGCTTTTGCGCGTCGGTGAGGTCGAACGGCAGAATTTGGCGGTAAAACGTGTTGAAGCAATCGCCGACTTTGGGGAAGACCTGTCCGTGAATATCGCGGCGCCGCTGACGCGAAAAGCGCAGCAAATGCAGTTGTATGTAATAAAGCTCCTCGAATTTGAAACGGTATCGGGCCGCTTCAAGCACCTGCGGAGAAGCCGGGAAATGACACGTCCTCAAAGCCTCGGCAAGAGGCATCAGCTGCATCTGTTCGCGGATAAATGCAGGCAGCGTTTCTGCGATGCCTGAGAAACGGGGCAGCTGAAAAATGTTGTTAACCAACCGCCGCAGCGATTTGGCGGTGAAGTTGTGCTTGCGAGCCTTCTCGCTCAGCGGATAGACGGCATAAAAGGGAGATTGCTCCTTTACCGATTCCGGAGAAGAAATTTCCGGGTGAGCCATGCTCCAGTGTCCGTTGAAGCGTGTGGGTTTGCCAAAAAGGACGTATGGCACCCCTATCCTGAGTGAGTTGGAAATGGCAGTGATGCGCGAAAACCACACCACTTCCATGTTGTTGACCCCGTCGGAGAAGAGTCCTGCGAGGCGGCGTTTTGCACCTTCCCCTTCCACCACAAGGCGCATAAACGAGCCCTGGACCTGAACGTAGGGCATCTCGGCATTGAACTCGGCAATGCTGAAGAAGCGGCTGCGGTCGATAAAGCGCGATGGGAAGTAATAGAGCAGATCGCGGAAGGTGCGTATCTGCAAATCGGCGTTGAGCTGCTTGCCTAATTTTTCGCCCACGCCCTTGAGGTACTTGATGTCGGAGGAGAGAAAAGACGTCATGACCTGTGCTTGAGCAGAATGGCGGCAATCTCCAGATCGCCGGGATTGGTGATTTTCATATTCTCCACGCTGCCGTCGAAGAGCGTTATGTGAGGGTATATGCACTCAACCAACGAGGCATCGTCGGTAAAACGGTCCGTGTCAGGCCTGTCGTAGGCACGCATCAGTAACTCGGCTCTGAACACCTGCGGCGTCTGCACACAACGGTAATCGGCGCGAGCCACAGCCTCCGAGCCGTTCGCGGTAATCCGCCGCAGCGAATCGGTGGGCATTACCACCGGCACAGCGGCACCATGTTCCGTGGCGACGCGCCATCCTTCCTCGGCCACTTTCAGCGGCAGCAAAGGCCTGGCGCCGTCATGCACGGCTATCAGGTCATCGGCTTGGCAACCCCGTCGCTGAGCCTCAGAAAGTGCATTCTTCACCGACTCAGGCCGCGTAGCACCTCCGGCCACGGTAACGATGTTGTAGGGTAGCCTGCCGAGACGCTCGGTCCATTCCTCGAGATAGTCGCTGTGAAGCACCACGATGATAAGTTCGGCGCCGGCACGGTGCATTGTCTCGATGCTGTGCTCCAACACCGCCTTCCCGTCGAGGTCGCAGAACTGTTTCGGTATCGGAGTGCCGGCGCGTTTGCCGCTGCCTCCGGCCACTATAATGGCTATTTTGTGCAAGATAGTAACAAGAAGATGCCCGGCTGCGGCGGTATGAGCCTTGCAGCCGGGCATGGAGGGTATTACATGTTCATGCCGCCGTCTACCTGTATCACCTGACCTGAAACGTATGAGCTGAGGTCGGAAGCCAGGAAGAGAGCCACATTGGCGATATCTTCGGTTGTGCCGCCGCGGCGGAGAGGTATTTTCTGAATCCAGTCTTTGCGAATATCTTCGGGCAGAGCGGCCGTCATGGCAGTCTCGATGAAGCCGGGAGCGATGGCATTGGCGCGAATGCCGCGTGAGCCTACCTCCTGAGCTATGCTCTTGGCCAGTGCTATCAGACCGGCTTTAGAAGCTGCATAGTTGGCCTGACCGGCATTGCCGTGTACGCCGACAACCGACGCCATGTTGATGATTGAGCCTTTGCGCTGACGCATCATCAGCGGCAACACGGCATGGATGAAGTTGAAGGCCGATTTGAGGTTGACGTTGATAACGGCGTCCCACTGACCCTCCGTCATACGGAGCATGAGGCCATCTTTGGTGATACCGGCGTTGTTGACAAGGATGTCGATGTGGCCGAAATCAACCTTTATCTTGTCCACCACTTCAGCTGTCTGGGCAAAGTCGGCGGCGTTGGAGGCGTAAGCTGCGCATTTCACGCCTAATTCTTCTATTTCACGTTTTGTCTGTTCGGCATTTTCGTCAATCACCAGGTCGGTGAAAGCAATGTTTGCTCCATTCTGAGCAAAACGCAGAGCCAGAGCCTTGCCTATGCCGCGAGCGGCGCCTGTGATGAGGGCCGTTTTTCCTTCAAGAAGTTTCATTATATAGTGTGTTAATTATTTTTCAACGATGAAGCAGCCGCAGCTGTAGCCGCCGCCAAACACCATAAGTGCCGTTTTTTCGCCTTTCTGCACCTCGTCCTTATACTGCGTCAGCACCAGCGATGCCGAGGCCGAACCGGTGTTGCCAAGCTCCTCAATGTTATTGTAGAACGACGTCATTGGCAGGTCGAGCTGATGAGCCACTTGCGCCACAATGCGTTTGTTGGCCTGATGGCAGATGAAATGTTTCAGGTCTTCGCGCTGCATACCGGCGCCTTGCAGCGCGTGGTCAAGAGCGTAAATCATATAGCGGCAGGCATGTATGAAGACATCGCGTCCGTCGGGCATGGTAATGCCGTCTTCTTTGGGACGCAGACGCACACCTTCCGGGCCTTTGCCCACGTTGCCGAGGCCTTCGGTGAAGACGTTGAGTATCTTCCAGTCGGAGGGCGTCTGACGCTCTTTGCTGATGAACCAGGCCACAGCGCCGTCGCCCCACAGATGGCCGCTCTTGACGTCGTTTTCGTTGGCGTAGTAGGAGTTATGCTCGCTGCAGATTATCAGCGCTTTCGAGGCTTTGCCCATGGCAAAATATCCTTCTATAATCTCCAGGCCGTTGATAAAAGAGGAACAGGCCGAAGAGCAATATACCGCTTTGGCATGGTCTATTGCAAATTCACGCTGCGCCACATGAGCCAGAGTGCCTACCAAATCTGCCGGCGAATAAGCCGCCGACACAATGAGGTCTACGTCTGTAACAGGGTAGGGGAGATTGGCAATGGCATCGCGTATGGCGTTAATGCCCATACTGTTGTGCGACTCACCCTCGGCTGCACGCGAACGTGTGCGTATGCCGGTTCGCTGCTCTATCCACTCTGAGGTAAGGCCGTTGAGAGCTGTAAAGTAGTCGTTGTCGATGCGCTGGGAGGGTATGTAACTCCCCATGGAGTTGATGTACATTTCAGTGTGTTTTAATACCATTCAGTATAAGGTCTGCCACATATTTAACCATTGTGGCTTTACTTATTTCGCGGTCAGCGAGGCTGTCGCGGATATAAGGAACATCGAGCCCCTGCAGGGCATGAGTTATGATTACGGCTCTTGCAGGGATATCGTCGATATTGAAAACGTTTTCGTCTTGTCCTTGCTGCAAAATGCGGCGCAGCATCTCTATCTCCTTTGACGAGATAACCTTGCGTGCTCGGTCCACCTTCCTGACGTCGCGGAAAAAGCCGGCCTTCAGCGAGCCGTTACGCAAGACAATGCCTTTCATGGTCTCGAAACGGCAGGCCACATACTGGCGCAGCTTCTCCTCCGGATTGCCCGGCATATCGGCTATTTGCCGCAGACTTTCAAGCAGCTTGTCTGTTTCGCGTTCTATCACCGCGTTGAAGATGTCGCGTTTACTTTTAAAATAGGTATAGATGGTGCGACGCCCTTTGTCGGATGCCGATGCAATATCGTTCATCGTGGTATTCTCAATGCCTTTGCGGGCAAAGAGCTGACGGGCCACTTCTATGAATTTCTCGCGTGTCTTACTTACCATGATGAGTGAATTTATTGCACACTTTCGGCAATTTTGAGCAAAATTACTAAATAATTTTCAATCGGCAAGTATGCCGACTAAAAAATTTGAATTATTTTTGCAGTCATGGAGCAGCTATATAATGAAAAGGCGCTGTGCGATTTGCTCTTTGCAGAGGCGCAACGCATTAATAATAAGGGTTTTATAGCCGGTGACCCGGTGCAGTTTCCGCGTCGTTACACCAATTTGGCCGACATAGAGATTTCGGCGCTGCTGGTGAGTACGATTTCGTGGGGCAACCGCAAGATGATAATCCGTAATGCCGACCGGATGCTCGGCATGATGGATTCGTCGCCATACGCCTGGTGCATGGATGAGGCGTACGAGGCCATCGACGACCGCATGAACATTCACCGCACATTCTTCGGGGCTAATCTGAAGCATTATATGCGCGGTTTGCGACGCATTTACAGCCGTTATCCCACGCTCGAGGCGTTTGCGCGAGTTATTGACGCAGGCAACAGCGAGGCCCCGTCATACCGGCTTGCTGAAGCCTTAAACCACGAGTTGAGCGAGGCTAACGGCGGACAGTCCGACACACGCTGTCTGCCCGGCAATCTGAAAACAACGGCTCTGAAGCGCCTCAATATGGCGTTGCGGTGGCTGGTGCGCGACGACGGCATTGTGGATATGGGCGTTTGGAAAGTGATACAACCCTCGCAGCTGTTCATCCCCCTCGATGTGCATAGTGCCGCTACCAGCCGTGAGTTAGGGCTGATAACACGCAAAAGTACCGACCGCAAGGCTCTTGACGAGCTGATGGCAGCCGTCAGGCCCATTTGTCCTGACGACCCCGCCCTCTTCGACTATGCCCTTTTCGGCATCGGCATGGGCCTCTGACAGCCGCAATTGAAGGCGCCGTTTGTGTATTTAAAAAATATATTGTAATTTTGTGGGCAATATAAAAACAGTATTGCACATGTCTTTCATTTCCGATAGAGTAAGGATGGAGGGTTTGACCTTCGATGACGTCCTTCTGATTCCGGCTTTTTCCACCGTCTTGCCCCGAGAGGCAGATCTCCGCACGCGATTCTCCCGTCGCATCACACTGAACGTACCGCTTGTATCGGCTGCCATGGACACGGTAACCGAGGCTTCGCTGGCCATCGCCATAGCACGCGAAGGCGGCATCGGCGTCATTCACAAGAATATGTCGATAGCTGACCAGGCACGCCAGGTGCATACAGTGAAACGTGCCGAAAACGGCATGATTTATGACCCTGTAACCATCCGCATCGGGTCGTGCATCGGCGAGGCTCTGCAGCTGATGCAGGAATATCACATCGGCGGCATTCCGGTGGTAGATGCAGAGGGTATTCTCAAGGGCATTGTTACCAATCGCGACCTGCGGTTTGAAAAAGATGCCTCACGCCCCGTCGACGAGGTGATGACCTCGCAGAATCTCGTGGTTACCGACCAGACCACAGACCTGGAGCAGGCAACGGAAATTCTGCAGCGCCACAAGATAGAAAAGCTGCCGGTTGTGGACGGAAACGGCAAGCTCATCGGACTTGTAACCTACAAAGACATAAAGAAAGCCAAAGATAAGCCAAATGCCAGCAAAGACGCGCTGGGACGTCTGCGTGTGGCAGCCGGCATAGGCGTTACGCCCGACAGCATGCAGCGTGCCGAGGCTCTTGTGCAGGCCGGTGTGGACGCGCTGGTGATTGACACGGCTCACGGCCACAGCAAGGGTGTGGAAGGTGTGCTGAAGGCTGTGAAGAAGGCCTTCCCCAACATCGATGTTGTAGTTGGCAACATAGCCACCGGCGATGCTGCCCGCTATTTAGCTGATGCCGGTGCCGATGCCGTGAAGGTAGGCATTGGCCCGGGTTCAATCTGCACTACGAGGGTCGTTGCCGGTGTGGGTGTTCCCCAGCTTTCCGCCGTTTATGACGTGGCAAAGGCTCTTGAGTCTTACGGCATCCCGGCAATTGCCGACGGCGGCATACGCTACAGCGGCGATATAGTGAAAGCATTGGCGGCAGGCGGCGACAGCGTTATGCTTGGCGGAATGTTGGCAGGTGTGGAGGAGAGTCCCGGCGACACCATCATCTTCAACGGCCGTAAGTTTAAATCATATCGCGGCATGGGTTCGCTCGAAGCCATGCAGTGCGGCTCGAAAGACCGTTATTTCCAGGGTAATGAGACGGAGGCCAAGAAACTGGTACCGGAGGGTATAGCCGCCCGCGTGCCCTACAAGGGAACGCTCTTTGAGGTGGTTTACCAGATGCTTGGCGGCCTGCGTGCCGGCATGGGCTATTGCGGCGCACGCACCATCAGCGACCTGCATAAGGCGCAGTTTACGCGCATCACCTCAGCCGGTGTGCTTGAAAGCCACCCGCACGATGTGGCAATCACCAGCGAGGCGCCCAACTACTCGTCGCGCAACTCGTAAAAAGTACGCGCCTGAGTGCAATAATATGCCTCAGGCCGCGTTACTCTAAGAGATTAACTAACTTGAAATGAAGAAACGACTGATTACTGCTCTCAGCCTCGCTATGCTCGTGGCAGGCATATTAGTATTGAGAGCAAAAGAACCGACGGTGATGACAGTGAACGGACACGATGTGCCGCTGTCGGAGTTCCAATACTTGTATCTCAAGAATCAGCAGCAAACGCAGTTGCAACCTATTGACGAGTATGTGGAGATTTTCAAGCTCTATAAGCTGAAGGTCAATGATGCTCTGGCCATGGGTCTTGACACCACAAAGGCTTTCAGAGATGAATATGCCCAGTATCGCAATGAGCTGGCACAGCCTTACCTCACCGATTCGGCATATCTGGAGAAGCTTGTCAAGGAGGCTTACGACATGTATACCGTGCAGGTTAATCCCTCGCACATCATGCTGTCGAAAAGCACCAATGGCGCAGAAAACCGCAAAGTGGTGAATAAGCTTGACTCGATTCGCAACCTGATTGTCAGCGGCAAGATGACGTTTGAGGAGGCTGCCGCACAGTTCTCCGACGACCGAGGCTCAAAGCGTGAAGGCGGCAAGCTCGGCTGGACCAACAATCCCCAGTTGCCTTATAAATTCCTGAAGGCCATGTACTCTCAGGAACCGGGTCAGATCAGCGAGGTTGTGGAAAGCCCGGTGGCATATCACCTCATAAAGATTGACGGCAAGCATCCGCACACCGGTTATCTGAGCGCCTCGCACATCATGAAGCGTTTCCCGCGCAACACCACAGATGAGCAGAAGGCTCGCGCCAAAGAGCAGATTGACAGCATTTACGCCGTTATAGTTGCCGACCCGGAGAAGTTTGAGGAAATGGCTGTAAAGTTCAGCGACGACGGCGGTTCATCGCGCCGCGGCGGCAAGCTCGAACCTTTCCCTCAGGGTGCTTATCCGCAGCCGTTTGACTCCATAGCCTTTGCGCTGAAGGACAACGAGATTTCCAAACCGCTGATGTCGCCTTTCGGATGGCATATAGTGAAGCGCTTCGGCAAACGTCCGTTTGAGTCATACAACCAGATGCACAATACGCTGATGGCCATCGTAACGAATCCGCGCGATGTGCGGGCGAACATGATTGCCGACAATCAGCTGAAGAGCTTAGGCAAAGAGTTCGGTCTGAAGCCGATGAACAAGAACCTGAAGGTGATAACCGATTACATAGCCGCCAACGGCATGGATTCATTATTCCTTCAGAACATCACTGCTCAGTTGGGCAATAAACCGCTCTATACCTTCAAAGGGGGTATGCTGACTGTTGCCGACTTGAATCAGCAGCTGCAAAAGCTGGTGAATACGGACCCGATTTTTGCCGCTCAGGAGTTTAACGAAAGGCTCGACAATGTGCTGCTGCATAAGCTGTTACCGCTTAAAGAGGCCAAGTTGGAAGCCGCCAATGCCGACTATAGGAATCTGTTGCATGAGTTCCGCGACGGCTCACTGCTCTATGAAGCCGGCCGCCAGCGCGTATGGGACCGCGCCGCTACCGACACTGCCGGTCTGAAGAAGTATTTCGAGGACCACAGAAGTGATTACAAGTGGAAGCAGCCGCGTGCCAAAGGATTCCTGATTCAGGCCACAAACGACTCGGTGGCAAACCTGATTAAGGCCCGTATGGCTCAGTTGGACCCCAAGGAAATGCTCAGCACAATTCGTCGTGAATTTGCTGACGAGATGCAGATTGACCAGGTTCTGGCGCCCAAAGGCGTAAGCTCAATGGTTGATTACTTGGCGTTTGACGGCCCCGAGGCAAAGACCTCAAACAGCAAATACAACACCTTCTGGATGTCGGATCTGCGCGTACTTGACGCTCCGGAGGAACTGGCCGACGTTCGCGGTCTGGTGATTGCCGACTATCAGAATTATCTGATGCAGCAATGGGAAGACGAACTTAAGGAAAAATATCCCGTAACAGTGAACACAGCAGTGCTTCGCAAAGTGAAGAAATAACTGCATATTACCCATGCAACGAAAAGGGATGCTCCGGATGAAGAAGCGTCCCTTTTCTGTTTCTCGGAGACTACTAAGAAATGTCTTATAACCCGGGTCTAAGGAGCGTATATGAAGTTTGGAGATAAGGAATCAGGATTTGCAAAACCACTGAAAAGGCTGACGCAAAGGGTTGCTGAAGCCCTGACGGCAGTTTTCATGCTGCTGAATGCAGTGATGTGTTCGGCGCCTTCCGATTCCGAAAAGGGAGTGAGCGATTCCACACAAAAGCTGCGTCAGGAAATGTTCAAACCCCTTCACGAAGGTAAAATGGATGTGGTGTTTCATGAGCTGCGACCATATTATGACAGCGTGCGAGGCATTGACGACAACGCCCAACTGTTGGCAGCTTTGTATCTGGCCGAGGCGTATGCTATGCGCGAGGATGCCGATTCTGTGAAGTACTTTATGGACGCGGCGACCCCCTTGCTGCAACGCACAGACGATTCCTTCTCCAAGATTCTGTATTACAACATAAAAGGCGCATGGAGCCTGAAGCACAATCTCGATTATCCGGGCAGCTTGGCAGCATATTACGAAGGCTACAGGACGGCCCGCGAAGCCGGTAATGTGCGCGGCATGAACACCATGCTGGCCAGCATTACATATATCTATTATGTACTGGGCAACCCTCACGGCATGGAATATGCCCTTGAGGCCAAGACAGTGGCAGACACCATGAGTGCGCCCGACCCCATACCGCACACTCATGCCCTTGTGGCCATGGCGCTTATGGAGGCTTCAAACGGCAGGCATCGTGAGGCACTCTCCACCTTAAACACCGTAGATTCTCTGATTTCGGCCAACAACCTGAATCAGCTGACGACCTTGGTGTCGACCGTCAGAGGAGACGTGCTGACCAATCTTGACAAGCCAGAAGCAGCCACGCAAGCCTATAACAAAGCCTTGGCAGCTGCCGGGTACGGAGAACCCAGCAACGAGGTGATGGCGCTCTATCATTTCGGCAGCAGCAGCGAGCGCAGCGGCAATCTGACGCAGGCCGACAGCCTTTACCGTAAGGCACTTGCCATTTCGCGGCAGTATCATAACCTGGAATTTCGCGGCGATGTGCTGTTGGCATTGGCAAAGATGCACTATCGGCATGGCGACAGAAATGAGGCACTTGACTACTTCGGCAAATATCACAATCACATCGACAGCCTGCACAAGACCACCCTGGTGCAGGACTTCAATAATCTGATTGTCAATAACCACAAATTGGAGAAGCAGACAGAAGTGCAGAAATACCGCATTGCCAATCTGCGAACCAGCGCATCTCCACAATCTGCATAGCGATAGCCGTGCTGTTGGCGGCCGTAACCCTCACCATGATGTATTTTCACCGCAAGCGGCGATTGCTATATGCCGCCCAGACGCGGCGCCTGCTTGAGGAAGTGAAAAAGTCGGAGCTTTCGCGGCCTGAGGAAACTGAAGGGACGGAAACGGCGAAAGAAGATGCGTATGCCGCCATGAAGAGCCTTTTCGACACCATAGAGAAAAAGATGAGCGATGAACATCTTTACCGCACCAACGGCCTCACGTTAGAGACCCTGGCAGAAGCGATTGGCTCAAACCGCACCTATGTGTCGCGGGCTGTGAATATGTTCGCCGGCGTCTCCTTCAGCCGTTACGTAAATCACTTCCGGGTGGAAGAGGCGGTGAAACGGCTTTCGGACCCGGCTTCCGACATCCTCGTTAAAGAACTTGCTTACAGTCTGGGCTTTAGATCCGATTCTGTCTTTTCAAAGGTCTTTAAGAGCGAAACGGGCATGACGCCCAACGAATTCCGGCGCTCAGCCATACTTATAGATAAGCAAAACAACGGTTAATTCATATAATTTACGAATAAGCAGCAGCAATTAGGGTCAATTATTTAATTTTGCGATTATAAACCACAATAAGTCTTCTTTAAGTACATGACAAAAATTTGAACACATCGAATTTCGGCTTGTAGAGCGGTCT
>ENA-ORNF01000968-ORNF01000968.1-human-gut-metagenome-genome-assembly--contig:-NODE-968-length-27260-cov-12.991362_pt1 | contig 27260 bp, 29 predicted proteins | sample MGYA00242110_ERZ509012 | MGnify/ENA primary metagenome ERZ509012 (study PRJEB26280, sample SAMEA2338714) | human gut metagenome | biome: human gut; feature: human-associated habitat; material: faeces...
AGGCTGTCAAGATAGGGTTTCCAGTGTGAAGCCAGCACTTCCTGGAGGGAATCAACATCAAGACGGGACGCTATCTCATTGCGGATGGCACTGACTATCTTGTAGTTGGTTATGGGAAAGGACGGATTTATCATAATCCCGCAGAACATCTGGTAGTGTATGTTCCCGTTAAGATGTTCCACCAGCTGCCTGTCAGAGAATCCGGTGTACGCCTTCAGGACCATAAGGGCGATCTTCGCCGAAGGACTGAAGATGTTCCTGCGTCCCAGTCGCTGTTCCGACAGGCCCATGGTCTTTGCCATACGCTCAAACGGAAACACCGAATGAAGCCTGCCAAGCTCACTCTCATGAAAACTCTTGCGATATTTTTCTATAATATCAAATTCTGTAAAGCCCAAAGTAGGGTGAATTTCTGAAATATTTTGTATCTTAGCCATATCTTAGTCAGGGGATTTCCCCCGTTTTGGCTGCCAAACCTTATTTGCGGGGGAATACCTAAAGATACAAAAAAGCCAACTAATTCGCAACATTTTGTGTATGAATTAGTTGGCTAATTTTATAGTATTTACTGAATGTCCCTAAAATTAAAGTCCCAATTTCTTTCTTAAAGCAGGGGTCAAAGAGTCTTTGTGCATCATTACATAGATAGTCTTGGCACGTACATAGCTCTCAGACATATTCAAGTAGCCACCGAAATTATTTCTTTCGGTACCCCATGAGTTCTTGGTGATGTAATAGATAGTGCCGTTCTGATCTTTTGCCAATCCGGTAACATGCATCAAGTGGTCATCAGTAGTCTTGAATGTTTCATATCCAATCTGACGTACTTCCGGAGTAACTTTCACTTCTGGATAAGGACGCTTAAACTGGAATACTTCCTGCAGACGGCTCACTGTGCTCATCTGTCCCCAGCGAGCCATATCGCTAGCCGATAAGTCTTCTTCTTTTTCTACTTCAGGATTAATGGCAACTCCGTTTGTGAAAGAGAATCCCTTTTCAGAAACGTCACCATCCCAGCAGAGGGTGTATCCGCTTTCCAATGTATGATTCATAGCTTCCATCAGCTCATCAAGCGGAAGGTTGTACATACGATCGTGCTCCCAGTTGTCTGGAATTTCAATTTCCATTTCACGATAGTATGGCTTATGAGTAAAGCTAGTCAACTTAACATAGTCGTCTGTATTTATACCCAATGATTCGCCGAATGATTTCGGAGTATATTCTTTTCCTTCATAAGTGAATTTTTCAGGAAGCTTTCCTAAATAGATATCAAACAAGCTATTAACCAACTGCTTGTATTGTTCTGATTCAGATCTGCGCTTAACTGCCATATCACCGATAGCCTCGATATAGTCTGTCAGTTCTGAGTGATTATGACGGTCTGAGTTATAATTGATTCCGGTATACACTTCTTCGGGCACGATACCTACCTGATTGAAAGCAGTTATCCAGCTTGATGTGATACTACCTTCGCCGATATTGCCTCTTCCTCTGCGCAGGAAGTTATCAGCCAACTGGTTCATATATTTCTGACGAACGATGAACATTTCCGACAAATCGTATTCACCCTTACCCATTCTCAGCAATTCAGCTTCGAAGAACGATGTGGTAGCAAAGCACCAACAAGTACCCGTAGACGCCTGATTCTTAACTGGAGTAACTTTTTGACTTACGATTGTTTTAAACTTATAGCCTTCGTCACCTTTGGCCATTCCCTGAAAAGGAGAGCACAATAATAACGCAGCTCCTAAGGCAAGATATGATTTTTTCATTTCTATATAAGATTAAAGAGTTATTTGATAATGTGCTAGCAAAGATATAACTTTTATTCAGTGGTATATGTCTATTAAAGGATTTTAACCTCACCTATATTATTATATGAAAAAACAGAAGCAAAACCAACAACACAAAAAAACAAATGCGGAAAAACACCGGCATATCTTTTACGCCAGTATTTTTCCGCATCAAGTCGCCCCAGAAGAAAGAGGCATTATTTAATTTCGAATTCTTCTTTCATATCCAGCTCTTCGCCCTTTGCATCATAGAATTTATACTGCAAAAACGCGAGACTCTGGTTGGGGATAATTTTCACTCCAAATCCGTATTTCATCTGCCACTTTCTCTTCAGCGACACCAGTCCTTGATTGATGTATGCAGCTACATACGGATGAATGTGCAGGGTAAGTTTCTTAATCTTCATCTTATTGACAAGATAGTCAATCTTACTCTCTAATGTATCTGTAAACAAGATAGAAGGCTTGATCTTTCCTTTTCCGAAACAAGTAGGACAATCTTCGTCTGTGGTAACATCCATTGCCGGACGGACTCTCTGCCGAGTAATCTGCATCAACCCGAACTTGCTAAGCGGCAAGATATTATGCTTAGCCCTGTCTTTCTGCATGTTCTGACACATACGTTCGTACAGTTTCTGTCTGTTCTCGGCCAAGTTCATATCGATGAAATCGACCACAATGATGCCTCCCATATCTCTTAATCGAAGCTGGCGAGCCAATTCGTCGGCAGCCCCCAAGTTAACATCCAGCGCATTGGCCTCTTGTCCGTTGCCCGACTTAGCCCGGTTTCCGCTATTCACGTCAACCACATGCAGCGCCTCGGTATGTTCTATGATAAGATAAGCACCACTCTTATAAGAAACCGTCTTTCCGAACGATGACTTAATTTGTTTCGTTATAGAAAAGTTATCAAAAATAGGAAGCTGACCTGTGTACAGTTTAACGATACCCGCCCGCTCTGGAGCAATCAATGTAACATAGTCTTTCACTTCATGGTAAACGGCCTCGTCGTTTACATAAATACTTTCGTACGACGGATTAAACAAATCGCGCAGCATGGCCACAGTTCTGCTAGTTTCTTCATACACTAATGAAGGCAACTTTGTAGCTTTCTGAGCCTTGGTAATAGTTTCTTCCCAATGCTTCAGCAAGACCTTCAGTTCGGCATCCAGCTCGGCAACGCGCTTTCCTTCGGCTACCGTACGCACAATAACACCGAAGTTTTTCGGCTTGATGCTCTGCAACAACTGCTTTAATCTTGCTCTTTCCTCGCTTGACTTAATTTTCTGCGATACAGAAACCTTGTCGTTAAATGGTATCAGCACTAAATATCTGCCGGCGAACGACAATTCACACGTCAGGCGCGGACCCTTGGTAGAGATAGGCTCTTTCACAATCTGCACTATCACTTCCTGTCCCTGCTGCAATACGTTCGAAATAGTTCCGTCTTTCTCTATGTCGGGCAGCATAGATGCTTTCGACATAGGATAGAGCTTTTTTCTATCACTGATAACTTGTTTCAGATACTTCTGATGAGAATAAAACTGAGGACCCAAATCCAAATAATGAAGAAAAGCGTCTTTTTCGAATCCCACATTCACGAAGCATGCGTTAAGTCCGGGCATCAATTTCCGGACCTTACCTATGTACATGTTACCCACGGCGAAAGAAAGATCCCTCTCCTCTCTCTGAAACTCCACCAGATTCTTGTCCTCAAGAAGAGCTATGGAGATTTCTTTAGGCTGTACATCTACTACTAATTCGCTTGTCACTTTATATATATTTGGTTGTTATTAATAATTATCCTCAACCACAGAGACTTTATCGGGTTCTCTGTGGATTTTAGACTATAAACAAAGAACAAACTTGAAAGACTATTTGAAGGAGCTTTGCAAGTTTGTTCTTTATTGAAGTCGGACAGACTAACAATTATTTGCTTTTATGTCTGTTCTTTCTCAGTCTTTTTTTACGTTTGTGAGTAGACATTTTATGTCTTTTTCTTTTCTTTCCGCTTGGCATAGCTTCAAAATTTTATAGGTTAGTACTAAAATATTAATTATTTCTTTACTGAAAGAGTAAAAGTTTTCGCTGGCTTAAATGCCGGAATATTGTGTTCCGGAATTATAATAGTAGTATTTTTCGAAATGTTTCGAGCGGTTTTTTGAGCCCTTTTCTTCACAATGAAACTTCCAAAACCACGAAGATATACATTTTCTTCGTTTGACAATGATTCTTTCACTGTTTCCATAAACGCTTCCAATGTAGCGGCAACGCTTTGCTTGTCAATTCCTGTGCTTTTTGTAATTTCGTTTACAATATCTGCTTTAGTCATTTCGTTAATAATTAATTTATACGTTATCTTAATTTTTTGGACTGCAAATATATAGCTTTTCTCGCTCTTATAGAAATTTATACCAGATATTTTTTTGAAAAAGTGCTCTGTATTCCAACATAACCGCTATTTTTGTACGTTAGTTGACACAATGTGCGCTACCACAATATGCCCGATACAGACATTTACGCTTTATCCATTGTAAAATGGTGACTTAACACATGCATACACATATATATAATATAAGTAACGCCACCTCAGGCAATGATTTAAAGCTGATTAGCGAAGAAGATTTCCACAAATTTCAAGCATCACGCTTGGTATCTCGTTTTTTTTCTATAATTTTGAAACCAAATCATTAAAATCAATTAGTTATGTCACTGAATAAAGTACAATTAATAGGTAATGTTGGCAAAGACCCCGAAGTAAGATATCTGGATAACCATGTAGCTGTAGCTGCTTTTACGTTAGCCACAACCGAAAGAGGTTACAAATTGGCCAACGGCACACAAGTGCCCGAACGTACAGAGTGGCATAACATCGTATTATGGCGAGGATTGGCTGAAACAGCCGAGAAGTATGTGCACAAAGGCGACAAGCTGTACATCGAAGGTAAAATACGTTCGCGTTCGTACGACGATCAAAACGGTGTCAAGCGTTATGTCTACGAAATATTCGCCGACAATATGGAAATGCTTACTCCAAGAAGCGCACAGCCAGCCGCCCAGGCACAACCAGCAGCAAACGTACAGCAGCAACCTGCAGCACAGCCTACAGCTACACAGCCCGCTCAAGCAGCTGCACCAAACAATGACTTGCCGTTTTAACGTCATAAGCGAAGACGCATTTTATAGATTATACATAGAAGTTTAACTAAATATTCATTCATTGGACCCTGATTCGTATTTATCCTATTTACAGGAACTTTGTAACGGTGTAACCGTTAACGCCCCATCCGTTGGAGCAATAATAGCCATTCTTCTGGCATGTGTTTTATTATATTGTTCTGGCTTCGTTTCTGCTTCAGAGATAGCGTTCTTCTCGCTCTCTCCAGCCGACTTGAGCAAAATTGACGAGGAAGAACACCCGTCTGACAAGCGCATAAAAGAACTGCTCGACGATTCTGAGCATCTATTGGCTACGATTCTGATCTCTAATAATCTCGTCAACGTAACTATCATTATGCTGTGCAACTACTTCTTTGCGAGCATAGTAGATTTCGGACAGGCGAAAATACTCGAATTTATCGTCATAACAGTATTGCTTACATTCTTACTGCTACTGTTCGGCGAAATCTTGCCTAAAATTTATTCGGCACAAAACGTGTTGAGATTCTGCAGAAAGGCCGCACCGGTCATCTATCGCTTACGAAGCTTCTTCCGACCTGTATCAAACTTACTTGTACATTCATCGGTAATTATCAATAAATTGGCGGAAAAGAAAAAAGCCGCCAACAACATCTCGGTCGATGAATTATCGCAGGCTCTTGAACTGACAGACAAGAACGAACTGACAGAAGAAAGCAATATGCTTGAAGGCATTATCCGATTCGGAGAAGAAACAGCGAAGGAGGTAATGACCCCTCGTCTCGACATGCTCGATTTGGAAATAAACACCAGTTTCCCCGATGTGTTGAAGTGTATCGTAGAGAACGCTTACTCGCGCATCCCAGTATACGAAGAGTCAAGAGACAATATAAAAGGTATTCTCTACATCAAGGACTTGCTGCCATACCTCGACAAGAAGCCCGATTTTAAATGGCAGAACCTTATTCGTCCGGCTTTCTTCGTACCAGAGACTAAGATGATAGACGACCTTCTGAAGGATTTCCAGGCCAACAAGATACATATCGCCATCGTTGTAGATGAATTCGGCGGCACCTCCGGACTTGTTACCATGGAAGATATCATAGAAGAAATTGTTGGAGAAATAAACGATGAGTACGACGAAGAAGAACGTACATATACCAAGATAGCAGAAAACGTATACGTATTCGAAGGAAAAACTTTGCTGTCCGATTTCTACAAAGTACTCGATATAGATGCCGATGAATTCAATGATGTTTCTGGCGATGCCGATACTTTAGCAGGACTGCTGCTCGAAATAAAAGGAGAATTCCCGAGTTTGCATGAGGTAATAACCTTCCAGCAATATAAGTTCGAAGTACTTGAGATGGATGCCCGACGCATCGTTAAGGTAAAAGTCACCATAGAAGAAAAGACTGAGAAAGACGACGACAAAAACGATTAATAAGCCCGTCAATTCATGCCCTTATTAAAAAAATGGATACAGCAAGATGCCGTTTTCGGCATTTGGCAAGTAACGGAACCATTCGAATGGTTCCGTTCTCGTCTTATATCCCCATATCCGTACGATGAAGAGCTACAGAGCTTCAAATCAGAAACGCGTAAATTAGAATATATAGCCACACGTGTCTTACTGCACGAACTCTACGGCAATGAAACATACATCGGTCATCATGATAGCGGCAAGCCTTTCCTTCCGGATACAAACACATATATCACCATATCTCACACACAAGGCTATATCGCCATAGGTATCTGCCCATCGGCTGAAATCGGCATCGACATAGAATACCGGTCCGACCGTGTACGAAGAATACAGAACCGTTTTCTCTCGAAAGAAGAAACAGATTGGTGCTCATCACCTATCACAGAAGATGCAATAGAGAAGCTACTCCTCTGCTGGACAGCCAAGGAAACAGTATATAAAGTAATGAATAAAGAAGGTGTGGATTTCAGTCGCGATATAACCGTACACCCGTTCACACCATATCAAGACGAATGGTTCACCGTATCAGAAGGCGGAACACTACCCCCGAAAGAGCATTTGTTATATTACGAAATCAACGAGCGGTTTGCATGCACATGGACCGTAGACAGATAAATTTCCCAAAAACATCACGGATATAATAAATTCAGTTGCAAGGAAATAAGAATCTGTTGCAAGGAAATCAAATTCTGCCACAAGAGAATAATATCCTGCCGCATGAAAACAAAAATCCACCACAACAAATTAATATTCCTTTCTTATAAGGAATAGATTCCTTTCGCAACAGGAATTCATTCCTTATAAGAAAGGAATACATAAAAATAAAAATCCGGTTCTCAAGGTATATTATGAGAACCGGATTTTTATATGTAAGGAATTTCCAAATTCAGTATTACAGGTTTACGCGCTTTTCCTGAATTCTAGCTTTCTTACCAGTAAGAGCACGCAAGTAGTACAATTTAGCACGACGTACTTTACCAACTTTGTTGACAGTGATGCTGTCGATTGCCGGTGATTCGATAGGGAAGATACGTTCTACACCTACTGTTCCAGACATCTTACGAACTGTGAAACGTTTCTTGTCACCGTGACCAGAGATCTTGATTACCACACCACGGTACAACTGTACACGTTCCTTGGAACCTTCAACGATACGGTATGCTACTGTTACTGTGTCACCTGCTTTGAAAGAAGGATGCTGTTTTCCGGTAGCAAATGCTTCTTCTGCAATTTTAATTAAATCCATTTTTTCTTTTAAAATTAAATTGTTTATCGTTACAACGCAACATATCAAGTAACTCTTCTTTGACAGCGATTGCGCGAAAGCGGTGCAAAGTAAGTGAGTTTTTGCGAGATACCCAAATGTTTCTTTTTAAAAATGTTATAAGTATTGGCTGTTTTTACATTTTTCCATATATTTGAGCTGAAAAAAGTATCTAACACATGAATTTAAGAAAGATATTAGTCTATACTGCCTTAACCGGAGCAGTTGTTTTACAGTCTTGTCAATCCGGATATACCATAGTATCAGTAGAAGGTGGAAGAGTCCCCATAACCGATGTGTACGACAAGCATCCCGATGCTAATGCGGAAGCGACTTTGGCACCATATAAAGCTAAAATAGATAGCATTATGACTCCAGTTATCGGCTACTCGGCAGCCAAGTTGACATCATACCGTCCGGAGTCTCCACTATCTAACTTGATAGCCGACTTGCTTAGAAGCTGTGCGCAGCAAAAGACAGGCGTAATGCCCGACGTAGGCGTGATGAATATTGGAGGTATACGAAACATACTCAACAAGGGAGAAATCACCGTAGGAAACATATATGAAATATCTCCGTTCCAAAACGCTCTGGCCATAGTTACCATGAAAGGCGACGTGCTGACGGAATTATTCCAACAGATAGCGGCGGTTCACGGTGAAGGCTTAAGCGGCGCTAACCTTGAAATCACTAAAGACGGCAAATTGCTGAAAGCTACGGTAAACGGAAAAGCAATCGACCCGGCTAAGTCTTATCAGGTAGCTACTATCGACTACTTAGCAGAAGGTAACGATAAATTAGAAGCGTTCAAGAAGGCTGAGTCGAAGACTACCCCATCGGATGCCGTACTGCGCGACTTATTCATAGACTACGTGCGCGACTGCCAAGCTAAAGGTAAGTTCATCAACTCGAGTGTAGAAGGACGTATACGTATAATCAAATAAAAACGACCATGACAAAACTGTCTATCATACGAAAAATTAAAGCCACAGTATTCGCTCTGGCTATTATAGCATTACCGGCTTTTTCACAATCAGAAAAAGAGCTGTATATATATCACACTAACGATACCCACAGCAGAATAGAGCCTTTCGGTAGCGAATATCAGGATACGCTGATGGCGGGTAAAGCCGGAACTGTGCGCCGAGCTACTTTCATGAAGCAACAGCGCAAGGAACATAAAGACTTGCTGATGCTGGACGCAGGCGACTTTTCACAGGGTACTCCTTATTATAATATGTATAAAGGAGAGGTTGAAGTGAAAATGATGAACGCTATTGGCTATGACGCTGCAACCATAGGAAACCATGAGTTTGACTTCGGACTCGATAATATGGCTCGTCTGTTCAAGATGGCTAATTTCCCGATAGTATGCTCTAACTATGACGTAACCGGAACGGTACTCGAAGGACTGGTAAAAGACTACATCGTTCTGAAAAAGGACGGAGTTAAAGTCGGCATCTTCGGACTGGGAGCACAGCTGGAAGGCCTTGTAGCCACACACTGTTACGGCAACGTGAAATTCAAGGACCCAGTATCAGAAGCGCAGCGAGTTGCCAACTTCTTACGAAACAACGAGCATTGCGATGTCATTATCTGCCTGTCGCACTTAGGATGCAGAACAGACAGCCACTACTCTGACATTGAGCTAATAGAAAACACCAACAACATAGATGTAGTGATAGGAGGACATTCGCACACCTACTTCACAGAGCCTAAATTCATCAAGAACCTGGATGGCGAGGAAGTGCCAATGCAGCAAATGGGAAAGAACGGGGCGTTTGTAGGAAAAATAATCCTGAAACTAACAAAGAATTAACAGCTGACAAGAATGACTTATAACAGAGATATCATAAAGAGGATAAAGCGACTGGCATCTGTATGCTTGTGCCTGCTGGCATCGTTATGCGTGTACTTGTTCGCCTCCTCTACTCTATATGCAGCACACCAAGTCAAGGACGGAATATTGAGTCATATAACAGATACGGTGGCGTGCCGTCAATGGGTAGACTCACAATTGAAGCAGATGACGCTGAAGCAACGCGTCGGACAATTGTTTATCCATACCGTAGAACCGTCTGTACTTCAACGCAACAAAGACCAGATACAATCTGCCATAAAAGATTATGGCATAGGAGGACTACTGTTCTCATCGGGCCAGGCTGAGAAACAGGTACAGATAACCAACCTTGCACAGAAATGGAGCCGCATTCCGCTGATGATTACTTTCGACGGCGAATGGGGATTGTCTATGCGCCTCAAGGATATGCCTGTGTTCCCGAAGAACAGGGTATTGGGATGCATAAGCAATGATTCTCTAATTTACAAATACGGCAGAGAAACCGCACGCGAATTAAAGGAGATAGGAGTACAAGTCAACTTCGCTCCGGTTACAGACATCGACAATAATCCGGAGAACCCCGTTATCAACGTGCGCTCTTTTGGTAGCAATCCTCAAGAAGTAGGACGAAAGGTGGCAGCTTACGTTAAGGGTCTGCAAGACGGAGGGGTGATGGCTGTATGCAAACACTTCCCCGGACACGGAGATACCAACGTAGACTCTCACAAAGCTTTGCCTACACTGAAGTTCAACAAAGAGCGTCTGGATTCTATCGAATTGCCTCCTTTCAGAAAAGGGATAGAAGCCGGAGTTGCCGGAGTCATGGTAGGACATTTGCACGTGCCGGAGTTGAGCGACCATCCGGCGTCAGTATCACAGAGTATCATATCGAATACACTGTGCCAGGAATTGCAGTTCGGAGGATTGGTATTTACCGACGCTCTCGAAATGAAAGGCATCGCATCACACTCTGAAAGCGTGTGCGCTGACGCTCTGTTGGCAGGAAACGACGTACTGCTGGTACCCAGAAATCTGAAAAAGGCGATGGCTTCTGTAATACAAGCCATAAAAGACAAACGAATCAGCGAAAAGTTGATAGAAGATAAATGCCGTAAAGTGCTTACCTACAAGTATGCTTTGGGACTAAGCACTACACCTATTATAAATGAGACAGGGATAGCCGAACGCATCTGCACACCAGAAGCGGCACTGCTGTCTGAAGAACTTGACCGTGCAGCCGTAACCGTACTGAAAGATTCTGCCGAGATGCTTCCGCTAAACGCTACACTTTCGGGCAATGTATTGCTGAGTATCTCTCCGTCGCTGTCGCAAGCATATCCATTCTATCACCAGCTTAAAGAGTCGATTCCCGTATCGTGGATACACGCTAATCCTGACTCTATCAACTGGATAAGAGAGAGACTGCGCCCAGTGCAGCAAGTCATCATATCAATACATCAGAAAGACTATAGCCAATACTTGCCTTTGATAGACGAGTTAGCAAAGGATAAACCGGTTGCCATAGTCCACTTTGCCACACAAGCTCCGTTGACTAAAGCAGAATCGGTACTGAACAACGCTTCTGCTATAGTTTTGGCACACGCTGATACCGAACCGCTACAACGCTATGTGGCAGATGTGATGACCGGGAAAGACAAGGTAGACGGACGCCTATCTGTAGACATAGGTGGCAGATGGAAAAGCGGAACCGGAATCACCATCGATCCCGATCACCCATACTCTTACACTCCCGAAGACTTCGGCATGAGCTCTAAGACACTGAGTCAGATAGACGACATAGCCAAAGAAGGCATACAGGAAAAAGCATATCCCGGATGCCATATCCTGATACTGAAAGAAGGATATCCCATCTATAATAAATGCTTCGGAACATTTACTTACTCATCTCAGTGCGAAATTAAAGAGAACGATATGTTCGACTTGGCTTCTGTTAGTAAAGTAGCAGGAACCCTGCTCGCCGTTATGAAGCTCTACGATGAAGGACGCTTCGGACTGACAGACAAGATAAGCAAGTACGTAACTTGGCTAAAGAATACCGACAAGAAGAATATCACGATAGAAGAATTGCTATTCCACGAATCAGGACTTCCTGCGTATATCAATTTCTATGAAGATGCCATCGACAAGAAAGCGCTGCGTGTAGATCTGATTAAGAAGAAAAGAGATGCCGCACACCGCATCAAAATAGACGAGAACCAGTTTGTGCCGGTCATCATTCCGCTCAAGAAGGAATTCGTGTCATCGCATCAAGACGCTAAATACAGCATCCGCCTAACCGACAGTTTGTATCTTAATCCCGCATTCCATCAAGTGATGCGCCAAAAGATAATTCAAGCTCCCGTAAAAGGACACTCATACCGATACAGCTGTGTAAACTTCATGCTGCTGAAAGAGATGGTAGAGTCATTATCGGGCAAGAGTATGGATGCGTACTTAGACAGCGTATTCTATAAGCCTATGGGACTGACTCACACCGCCTACAATCCAACGAAGCGTTTCAACAAGAGCGACATCGTGCCTACATCTGCACGCGACTATATCCGCAGAATTACTCTGCAGGGAGAAGTAAACGACGAAGCTGCCGCTTTATGGGGAGGAGTATCGGGTAACGCCGGACTGTTCTCTACAGCTCACGATCTGAGTACACTATTCCAAATGCTGCTAGACAAAGGTATGTGTGGCGACCGCCGCTATCTGAGTCGCGCCACTTGCGAATTGTTTCTCAATATGAAATCGAAGAACAGTCGCCGAGGATTAGGATTCGACAAGCCCGACACCAACCGTCCAGATGCCAGTCCGTGCGCTCCAGAGGCACCCGCCTCAGTATTCGGACATACCGGATTTACGGGAACAGCAGTCTGGGCCGATCCAGACAACGACTTGCTCTACATATTCTTGAGCAACCGCACCTATCCTACAGCATTCGACCATAAGAATTTGCTTAAAAACAACATACGTCCACGAATACAACAAGTAATGTATCGTGCTTTAAATCAATAAGAACGAGTAACAATTATTTAGACAACGTATAAATTGTAGAGATATTGCAATGTAGATGTTACAAAATAAAGTAAAATACATACCTTTGCATCAATCAATTAGTACTAATAATAACTTAACTTTTACAAACATGGCTTACGTAATTAGTGACGACTGTATCGCTTGCGGTACTTGTATCGATGAATGCCCGGTTGGCGCAATCTCAGAAGGTGATAAGTATTCTATCAACCCTGATATGTGTACTGAATGTGGAACTTGCGCAGACGTTTGTCCGTCTGAAGCTATCCACCTGGGATAATTCGAAGTCGTTTTTATGACTCATAATAGGCTACCTCAAAAGGGTAGCCTATTTTTTTTAATCCTCAAACATTGGCAATATAAATCCGTATTTGTATATTTGAGAAACAGAACATATTTATACTACACCCATATGAAAGAAGTAAACGTACCCATCCACATCGTAGCATACGAATATGAAGAGCTGAGCGAAGAAGATCGCCAGCTGATAGATACCGCTAAGGCCGCTACTAATCATAGCTATGCTCCTTATTCACGCTTCTCGGTAGGAGCCGCCGCTTTGCTTGCCAACGGAGTTATAGTGAAAGGAAGCAATCAAGAGAACGCTGCCTATCCATCGGGAACATGTGCCGAACGCACCACATTGTTTTACGCCAACTCTGAATATCCAGACCAAGCCGTGAAAGCATTAGCCATAGCCGCACGAAATGAAGAAGATTTTGTAAACGACCCTATCCCACCGTGCGGAGCCTGCCGTCAAGTGCTGCTCGAAACTGAGCAACGCTTTAAACACCCCATGCGCATTCTGCTGTTCGGAAAGAAACACATCCTTGTAATGGACGGAACCAAGAATCTGCTTCCGCTATCGTTCGGCAAAGAGTTTCTTTAAGTTATGATGCCACTTCAGTGAAACATAAAAAAAAGCGGTTCGCCTTAACTTTCTCGTTTCAAGAAAGCCGGGCGAACCGCTTTTAAATATAATTGTGTGTTTGTGTATTAATTGTTAGCCTTATTCAGAGAAAACTCTTCAGATACTGTTTCTGCTACAGTAGGGTTAAGAGTTACAGTAGATGTTTTCTGATAAGCAATCTTAATCTTAGAAACACCCTTACCATCGGTACCTGTCATGTGTTTAAAGTAATTCATATTAAAGTACATGTATGAACCTACGCGCGAAGTGTACACGTCTTTAATATTCTTATCACCCAAAGACAAGCCATTGATAGTGTGACGAAGATGTACAGTCAGTACGCCATCCTTCAAATCTTCTTCCGGATTAGCGTAAACGTAGAAATTGTGCTTGTTGATTTCTGTAGTCTCCAACTTTCCGTTAGCAAGCTGTACATAGTAATACATTGCCACTACGCAATAATCATTGGTTGTACCCCAGAACATTACCTTCTGGTCTGTAACGACATCATCAGGAATTTCGCAAGAAACCAACTGATTGCTTTTTTCATCACCTACGCTGATTTCCTTCAACGGATCACATTTTACGTTAGCCAAAGGAACCTGCTTTGAAGTTGCCGAAATCTCATCAGAGTTATATTCGCCATAAACCCATGCCAATGCTGAGTTTGTAGTAAGATTCAGAGTATTACTCGGTACATACTTAACGTCGCTACCCGGAGTAGTGAAGTAAACACTACCATAAGTCTGGTTCACTTTCATAATACTATATACTGTTCCTGTGCTGTTACCGCTTCCGTCCAAGCAAGAAGAGAGTCCCACCATAGAAATCAAGGCCAAAGCCAAAGCTGCAAATTTCATTCTTTTCATATTATTAATTTAGTTATGTTATTATCCGAATTAACCGATTTCAAAAGATAAATGCCTTCCGCTACAGAATACTGCACGCCGCAGGCATTTTTTTTATTTTATTTCCGCAAATTCTTCAAGATGCTCGTCCACGTAGCGTGCAATCACTTCTGTAACCTCTTCTTCCATATCCATGAACTGCTCCTCCAAATCGTCGAAAGCCTCATACTGCTCATACATGGCCATAAACTCATCGTCGGTACAATCCTTTTCCAAATCGGCACGGTTGGCATCATATATATTCTTTGCCTCATAAATAAGCTTGGAAAAATCCTTCGCCCCCATCAGGCGGACCGCCTTGGCAAACGGATTCAAGAAGAAATACGGTCCGTAACCATTCTGAATGAGCTGAATGAAGCCCCCTTCGTTAATCTCTTCTCTGAAAAAATGATAGCCCAGCAACGTATGCTGCATTCCATTTAGCAGAGGCATAGTCTCAGCATTAATAACGCCGCCCGTAGCTGCTATGTACGCATCAGTAAAGACTTTCAAGAATTCATCCATTCCAGCCTCCGCACCCTTACGCAAATCGGCATCGGCAATCACAATTTTCTGTTCACTCATAAATCATTCATTTAATATTCAGAGACATATAGTCTTACAACGGCTACAAATGTAGCTATTTCTTCTGTTTTACGAAAACAAAAAACTACAATTATACGTAATTGACATGCTGAGTTTGCAAAACAAAAGCTTGTAGTTCAAATTACATTAAAATGTAGAAAAAGATGGCTCTAAGCAATTGTAGAACTAAATAAATGAACTAACTTTGCGTAGAAATTTATGGAGAATATCCATGGTCTCAATGAGTTTAGGAGATTTTATTTTATTTTTTTACTCAAATAAAACGTAAAGAATATGACTTATTCACAGGAAGTAGAACACATGTGTTGTGTCGCTAAAGGACCTAATCACGGTCCGGCTCCTATTCCTGAAGAAGGAAAATGGATTCAAGCAAAAGAAATCAAAGACATTTCAGGTTTAACACACGGTGTGGGATGGTGTGCTCCTCAGCAGGGTGCATGTAAGCTTACACTTAACGTTAAAGAAGGTGTTATCGAAGAATGTTTGGTTGAAACAATCGGTTGCTCTGGTATGACTCACTCTGCAGCTATGGCTTCAGAAATCCTTCCGGGCAAAACAATCCTCGAAGCTTTGAATACTGACTTGGTTTGCGACGCTATCAACACAGCAATGCGCGAACTGTTCCTGCAGATTGTATACGGACGTACTCAGTCGGCTTTCTCAGAAGGCGGTCTTATCGTAGGTGCAGGTTTGGAAGACTTGGGTAAGGGTCTTATCAGCCAGATGGGTACTTTGTACGGTACTAAGCTGAAAGGTACTCGCTACTTGCAGTTGACTGAAGGTTACATCACTAAGATGTTCCTCGACAAGGACGACCAGGTTTGCGGATACGAATTCGTTCACATGGGCAAGTTCATGGACGCTATCAAGAAAGGTGTTCCTGCAGACGAAGCTTTGAAGAGCGTAACAGGTACTTATGGACGTACTAAACCTGAGCAGGGAGTTGTTAAATCTATTGACCCACGTAAAGAATAATAAGGAGGACCCATAATATGATTAGAGAAGTAAAATTTGAAAGTCAGGATCGCCGTATCAAGCAGATTATCGCTGCCTTGAACGAAAACGGTATCAAAGACATTGAAGAAGCAAACGCTATTTGCGACGCTGCTGGTTTGGATCCTTATAAAACTTGCGAAGATACTCAGATGATCTGTTTCGAAAATGCAAAATGGGCTTACGTAGTAGGTACTGCTATTGCATTGAAGAAAGGTTGCAAAAACGCTGCTGACGCTGCTGAAGCTATCGGTTTGGGTCTTCAGGCATTCTGTATCCCGGGTTCTGTAGCTGACGACCGTAAGGTTGGTATCGGTCACGGTAACTTGGCTGCTCGTTTGCTCCGCGAAGAAACTCAGTGCTTCGCATTCTTGGCTGGCCACGAATCATTCGCTGCTGCCGAAGGTGCTATCAAGATTGCTGAAATGGCTAACAAAGTTCGTAAGAACCCGTTGCGTTGTATCTTGAACGGTTTGGGTAAGGACGCTGCTATGATCATCTCTCGTATCAATGGCTTTACTTACGTACAGACTAAGTTCGATTACTATACTGGCGACTTGAACATCGTTAACGAAACTCCGTACTCTGACGGTCCTCGCGCTAAGGTTAAATGCTACGGTGCTGACGACGTTCGCGAAGGTGTAGCTATCATGTGGCACGAAAACGTAGACGTATCTATCACAGGTAACTCTACTAACCCTACTCGCTTCCAGCATCCGGTAGCAGGTACTTACAAGAAAGAACGTGTATTGGCTGGTAAGCCTTACTTCTCTGTAGCATCAGGTGGTGGTACAGGTCGTACATTGCACCCAGACAACATGGCTGCAGGTCCTGCTTCTTATGGTATGACAGATACTATGGGTCGTATGCACTCTGACGCTCAGTTCGCTGGTTCTTCATCAGTTCCTGCTCACGTAGAAATGATGGGATTCTTGGGTATCGGTAACAACCCGATGGTAGGTTGTACAGTAGCTTGTGCTGTAAACGTAGCTTTGGCTTTGAACAAGTAATTTAGTATATCACTAAATATATAAATCCCTGTAACCGTAATGGTTATGGGGATTTTTTGTTTTAATTATATTTGTATGTACGCAAATAAGTACTTATATTTGCGATATAAAGAAAAGGAGGACTTATGAGAACAGCTAACTACACGGATTTAAGAGCTAACCTGAAAGGCTATATTGATTCAGTTATAGACGATTGCGACACTATACTTATCAATCGTGGAAATGGCACAGGGGTTGTGATGATTTCTTTAGAGGAATATAATTCTCTGAAGGAAACAGAATATATCATGTCTTCCGAACAGACCATGAATGACATTCGCAAAGGAGAAGAAGATTTAAAGGCCGGCAAAGGAATAGAAGTAAATTTAGATGAATTATGAAGCTGATATTTACCCCTACCGCACAAGAGCATTGGGAATATTGGAAGAAAACCGACCCCAATATGACTAAGCGTATAAAGAAACTTCTTGCTGATATACTTGAACATCCTTACACAGGTATAGGTAAACCAGAGCCTCTAAAATATGAATTAGCAGGTAAATGGTCAAGGAGAATCAACACAGAACACCGAATCATCTATTCCGTACACGATGAAATGATAGAAGTTTATGTATTCTCTATGAGATATCACTATACTAAGAAGTAATCACATCATCTCATTCTATTGCTTTTCCCGTTTTTATCCACTAAATCGCATCGTAGTGGATAAAAAACAGCTTTTTTATCCACTACAACGTAATTATTGGATAAAAGAGTATATTTGCCATTATCAACGTACAACTATACAACATGCCAATATGAATACTATTATACAAAACCAACGCAAGGAACGCGACGAACTGTTGGGGCGTCCTTATCTTGTACGCAAGTCGAATACAGATACATCTGTTCTTCTCGCCAATCCAATGATAAAACTTATTACCGGTCCTCGACGTGTAGGCAAATCTACATACGCCATACTAATGTTGAAAGGTAGGAACTTTGCATATCTCAACTTCGACGACAACCTTCTTCTGTCGGGTTGGGACGAAGAACTCGTAATGCACACCCTCGACGAAGTATATCCTAACTATGAATACTTGCTACTCGATGAGGTACAAAATCTGAAAGACTGGGATGTATGGGTATCCAAGCTATTCCGCCGTGGCAAAAACCTCGTCATAACCGGCAGCAACGCCAAGATGCTGAGCAGCGAAATGGCAACAGTACTCACCGGCAGATATCTGCAAGTAGAAATGCTGCCGTTCAGCCTTTCTGAAACAATAGAATGGAAAGGCATTGACACCAATGGCAACAACGACACGCAAAATGCAGAGATTACTGTAATATCCGACGACTACTTACGCAATGGTGGTTATCCGGAAACCATTGATATGCGCAGCATCACACGCAGCTATCTATCTACATTGTTCGACTCAATAATATGGAAAGACGTAGCGAAACGCCACAATATACGAAACATCACCGACCTGAACAATCTGGCTCTTTATATGTTGTCAAACTTCTGCAATCCGCTTACAGCCAATGATATCGCCCAAGAGTTATCAATGACAAGCGTAACAACAACGCGCAAATTTATGGACTATCTACATGAGCCATATCTGTTCTATTACTTGCCACGTTTCAATAACAAATTGAAACTTATGAAAAAGGCCGCAACCAAAGTATATGTTATCGATAACGGATTTGTTACATCTAAAGCTTTCAACATAAGCGATAACCTAGGACGCTTACTAGAAAATGAAGTATTCGTAGAACTGCTACGTCAAGGATATAAAATAGAGACATCATTGTTCTACTATCGCTCACGCAACGACCGTGAAGTTGACTTCGTCACTCGCAATGGTGCACACATACACCAACTAATTCAGGTATGCTATGATATAACTTCACCTAAAACTGAGAAACGCGAGATTTCAAGTCTTATAGAATGTGCTGAAGAACTGAAATGCAACAACCTTATAATCGTTACCTATAATGATGAAAGGGAAATAAATCAAGACGGATACAACATAAAGGTTATACCTTTCATTAAATTCGCATCAGCATATTGAAACAAATAGAGGGTGTGCTTATCAATTTTACACACCCTCCTTAATCCTTTTTACTAATACTTAAAGAGCTGCACGCTTCGACTCATTTGAATATAGAATCGTTTCGGAGATTGATTCTTTAAACTTACGCGTTCTATATTCTGATAGGTATTACAATCCTTCACAATTTTACTTTCGGTAATAACTTTACTTTTAAAGTTTTCTATTCTTGAAACATAAAACGCTGGTGTCAATGCCTTTGTCTGTTCTGCATTCATATTATAAGAATACAATATATGATATCTGAAATTAAGCGGAGTGTCTTCTTCTGTAAAATTCTCCCCGTAAGTCCCTTTGGGATAATCTTTATTCACATCGCAAAACTTATATATTCGGTCTACAAGTTTATTATCATATATTACAAAAGAAGAATGAGGAGCTACACAAATCATAGAATTGCTTTTATATGTATTAGTTTCTGTTCTGGAAACCAACACAGTAACATCTACGTTTTCAAATAAAGATTTAGAATAACCATTCATAATGAATGACGATGAAGCAAGAGGAATATACAGATTATTATCCGTCTTGTTGTAGAATGTAAAAGCCGCATTACCTTTTGAGTCCCAAAAGTTAAATGACACTGTACAATCTTCATTTTCCACAACGTACTGATTATTCTGTTCTTTTATATTCGATGCAACATCATAAATTTGATAATAAGAAGAACCGCAAGACGATAGTATTATAGCGATAAAAAGTAATAATAATATTTTTTTCATATTGTATATCTATTAAAGCAGTAAATTATTGTTTGATTTTCCAGCATTACAAACATTCAGTTATCAGAACTGGAACAGTGCTGTGAATACCAGACGGTGGTTATTTACCGAGTGGCAACTTGTAGCTTTGTGCTTGGCATTGAACTCGTCGCCGTACCAAGCGTTGCAGTACATGTACTCTACACCCAATTTCCAGTTGGGAACGTTGTAAGTAAACTCTGCAGTGGCGGTAGCGAGCTTGTCGAGTGTAGTTCCTGTACCCAATACTTTACCGTCTAATACCTCACTGGTTGCGCCAAGGTTCTTCAGATAACCGAAGAATACAGCCGGACGCCATTTCTTTCCGTACGAAGCATTCACCCAAGTTGAAGAAGTACGCAGCGGAGCGTATTCCTGCTCGCCTGTAACTTTATCGATAGAAGTAATTCCGTATCCGCCTACCGTACAAGTCTGGGTAAGATTGGTTCCGAGCAAAGTCTTACCAGCCAACATCAAGTTGTTTTTACGATACTTAAAGTGAGCCTCTGCCGATACGCCTGCTACACGCTCGCTTACCTTATAAGTCTTACCTTCGTATACAGACTGCGTACGCGGAGTTATAGAACCCACGTGCACTCCGGCTCCGGCTGTCAACTCAAGCGATTTATAGTCCATACCCAAATAAAACTCGGGAATATTGTTACGCTTGATGAATTCTATGCTCTTCTGAGTAGCCGTTTCGCCAGCATCGTTAGTCTTAGGTCCTACAGAGAGATACTGCGACTGCCACAACGCCGTTGCTGTAAGCATAAAGTGTTTCTTCATAAAACGATAACGCAACTGCGGAGCACGTCCGAACGGCTGATACGGAGCACCTTGATTAAGGTTAAGTATCTCTGGAGATACATCGCCATACAATGGGTTCCAAGTCTGACCCACCAACACAGACGACTGTCCCCAGTCGAAGTTGATGTATGCCTGACGCAGACGACAAACCGAATAAGTCGATCCTGAACCACGGAAGTCGAGTTCTATCTTAGCCGAAGTCTTAGCCTTACCCAGTTTCGGACCCGTTACATCTATACCCAAGCGACTATACAAACAGTAGAGATTGCTGTTAGCGGCATCGTTCAAATCATTGCCTTGAGGGTCGAGTTTCTTGTCGAGCGGATACATGTAGAACAATCCGTCCACTGTTTCCGAGTTCGACCGTGTGTTATAATATAATTCTGTGCGTACTTGACCGTAGAATTTGTAACCAAAATCTTTTTTCTGTGCCGAGGCACTTAGAGCAGCTCCCGCCAAGACTGCGGCAGCCAACAAGTGTTTTCCTTTCATGATGATATTTTATAAAACTTTTGCAAAGATAATACAATCAAGTGAAAAGATAATAAAAAACGAGTGTATAACACCCATCTAACTTGATGTTATACACTCGATATACTATTTAATAAGACGTATCTTATATAAACTCAGGGTCAGAAATAAAATCCGAAACCGATTTTAAAGCCCAACTTACTGAAGTCTGAGCACTTGCGGAAGCTGATATCGTAATACACGGCCGGTTCTATGGTTACCGTGCGACTCAAGAAAAAGGCATATCCCACTTCGGGACTCATGCAGAACAGGTTCTCTTTTGCGTCACCGTCCGACAGATGCTTATATGCGCATCCCAATCCGCAGTAAACGCCGCAGCTGTCGAAATAATATCTCACTCCGGCACCAACCGTTGTCTCGTCGAAACCGTTCTCTACATACTTACCCTTAAAATCAAGCAATATAGACAGATTGTCGGCTATAAACGTACCGCCGTCTATCGCAAATCCGATATTAGTTCCTTCGTACTTGCTATGCGATAAGTCTAATCCTGTAAGCGATGTATTTACATACCATTTTCCTGCCTCAAACTGCGCATTTGCCTGCATACATCCCAAAAGCAGGACAATTATAAACAATAGCTTCTTCATCATACAATGTTTTCGTTGTTAATAGTATAGGTAATTCATTGCGACAAATGTAAGCAAAGTTCCTCAATGCCAAAAGTTACATCTTTAATAATAACTGTCCGCTTTTACCTACATCTATTACATTATCTAAAGAACTCGTAATGTCCGCTGCCGCCCTCGAACGACAATACGCCGTCTTCTGCGCCTACCCATTTATACGGGATGAAGATCTTTCCGTCTTTCTTCACCTGCCATGTTCCGGGCTTCATGTCAGTCATCACGAATTTGAATGTTCCGTTGCCTTGCACATCCATTTCCGCCTTTCCGTTTATAGTTTCACCGTCTTTGCTGAAGGTAACTATTCGGTCGGCTATAACTGCTCCTACCAAGTTCTCACCTTTCAGCAGACTTGCCTTGTATAGTTCGTTGCAGTTATTATCCGCCACTTGTATTACGTTAAGAAAATAGTCCTCGTTGGCAGGAGCTGATGGCGATACCTCTACCCTCCATTCACCACGTTCGTTGCGTGGGTCGGGGCGGCCAGCCTGAGGCGCATTGGCGTAGTTGGTTCCGTTCACCCAGAACTCTTTTCCTTTACCGCCTATCACCTGCATGTCGAGATTTTCCTTAGCCGGAAGCAATACGGTATTGCTCAGCATACCAGAGTCACCGTCTTTGGTTCTCTTTATGACAATTCCGTTTTCGCTTACCTTAGGTTCTTCTATACTGTGAAGCAACCAGTGTTTCTTGAATTCCGGATTCTTAGATACCACCTTATCGAACACCACCATGGCTGCCGGCACTTTCTCCGATTTCAGATTCAGGAATACGAACGAGCGTTTCACTTCCTTCACCTTGTCAGAATACGCCTTTGTGATATCTCCGCTAAGGTACGAATATTCAGGAGCCATGTAGTCACCGCCTGTGCCGTGTGCCAACACCTGTCCTGTAGTATATTCATCGCTCAGCAAGTCGGCAAACGAGCGGCATGTTTCCCATCTGTCGCCCGGCATTCTTTGTCCGCCGTCATTATCGGCAAACTCGGTTTTGTCTGTGCCTCCATAGTTCCAGCTGGCGAATTTCTCGTTCGGGTCGAACACCAGCAACGAGTTGTGAGCCACTGTACGCTTAAAGAAGTTCTTGTTGTGCGGACTATTATAACCGCCAGAAGTTCCGTGATAAGCACCTGCGTCTATAGCCAACGGACCTTTATAATAAATCTGGAAAGCACCGCCATCCATGTGCTGATGGTTTCCTACAAAGTGCTCGTTAATCTTCATCTCTGCTATCACGCTGTTCTTGTCCCATCCTGTGCGAGCTATCATCCATCCGAAAGGAGTGCCAGAGTATTTAGTGAGCGGCAGTGTCTCAGGGCTCTTAGGTTCTATAGTGTAGTCTCTCCACAGCACGTCGAATATAAGGCAATGATTGTCAATCTTAGGGCTACGTTTGTACTCGTAAGCTAAGTATGGGTCCTTGTAGTAGCTGTACGCCAGCATTGCCGGTAGTCCGTAAGAGCCGCCTATACCCGGATTCACGTCGCCGGCAGGCAACACCATTCCGTCGGGGCGACGTCTGTAGAGGAAGTCGTACATCACGAACTGCTGCGCTGGGTCGTACACTGCTCCCGCTCCCATTCTATCAAGAATCCACAATGAGAACAAGTCGTTGCTGAAACGAACGTTGGCGTAGCTGGTACCCTGATGATAGTTATGTCCGGCATACACATAGTTGCGCACCGGGATATAGTCTCTGCACAGCATCGTCATCACGTTATTGTACATCTCTGGGAACTCATCGTAAATAGCGATAGCTGCCGAGAGCATGTCTCTCATCACCATCCATTCTGACGAGTGTCCGGCTATAGGCTCAGTATTCTTAGGAGGATAACCGCATTCCATCGTCTTAGAGATACGTACAAACTCGTTGATATATGCTTTCTTTTCAGAATCTTTCATCTGATCGTAGCACCAGTCGTACACCATAGCGCCACACATCAGCATCTGACCGCTGGCGCGCGATAAGTCTCCTTTCTTGCCGTAGTTGGTATTACGCAGCGTGTCTAGCATAGCCACGATGGCTTTTCGTGCCACGCTCTTCTTCTTGTTAAGCAGATAATCCATAGCCTCTAACTGCACACGGCTAGTCACTCCACGATTCTCGGCATAATATCTGAATCCCGATCTGTCTGGTGCCTTAGCCTCTTCTTCGGGAGTGCGGTCTACTGCCAGCTTCTTAATCTTGGCAATAGTCTTTTGTATCTCAGGGTTCTTCAGTCTCTCTCTCAGCTCCGGTATATCCGACGAGCGCAGATACAAACGCGGATGCACACTAGGCGGTATGGGTACTTCTACTCCGTTCACCTTTTTCCATTCCACCTTATCGGCAGCACGTACTGGCGAGAGCATTACTGTGCCAAGGCTTAGACAAGCCAAGACTGCAAATGCGATTTTTTTCATATATTATATAAGTTATAAAGTTGATAATCAGGATTGGTTGATAATTAGCGTTTCTTAAACCATGCCACAAACCACACTATGGCTATCAGCACACAAGCGGCTCCTGCCGGATATGCCACCATGGGCGACAACGCCAAGCCTTCGGGGGCGATGAATATGTAGGAGCACACGCATGTCATAAACAGGGCTGGTATCAGCGTAACGAAGTAGTTCTTGTGTTCGCGTACCAACCATACGGTCAGCGCCCATAGGGTGAATACAGAGAGGGTCTGGTTACACCAGGCGAAGTATCGCCATATTACCTTGAATCCTTCGGCATCGCCAAAGCTCCATACCAGCAGCGCGATGGTGAGCAGGAAGATAGGCAGACTGATGATAAGGCGCGGACGAATCTTCTTCTGTCCTATGTGAAGGAAGTCGGCTACAATGAGTCGTGCCGAGCGCAGTGCCGTATCGCCGCTGGTGATAGGTGCCGCTACTATACCCAATATAGCCAATATGCCTCCGAATGTGCCTAACCAGTCTTTCGAGATATCGGTAGCTACCCTTGCGCCAGAATAGGCTATGCCTGTAGCCTCATCCACGGTTCCGTTTTCGTGGAAGAAGTATGTTGCCGCGGCAGCCCAAATCAACGCTACCACTCCTTCGGTTACCATAGCTCCGTAGAATATAGGGCGACAGTGTTTCTCGTTGGTAATGCAACGCGCCATCAAGGGCGACTGTGTAGCGTGGAATCCGCTGATGGCTCCGCAGGCTATTGAGATGAACATCATCGGGAAGATGGGGTTCTTTTCGTATTTGGTACCGAATCCGTTCCACATTTCGGGCAAGTCGGGGCTCTTTACGTATAGCATCACCAATATGCCTACAGCCATAAACAGCAGGGCGAAGGCGAAAAGCGGATATACGCGGCCTATAATCTTGTCGACAGGAAGCATGGTTGCCAATACGTAGTAAATGAATATTACGGTTACCCAGAAATACACGTTCATAGAGTCGGGAGTCATGCCTGCCAGCAGTTCTGCGGGTCCTGAAACGAATACCGCGCCCACCAGTATCATCAGCAATACGGTGAATACGCATGCCACTTTCTGTGTGCGTCCGCCTAAGTAGCGTCCTATTATCTGCGGAAGACTCTCGCCGCCGTTACGCAGTGACAGTGTTCCGGATAGAAAATCGTGCACCGCTCCGGCGAATATTGTTCCGAATACAATCCAAAGATAAGATGCTGTTCCGAACTGCGCTCCCATGATGGCTCCGAAGATAGGACCCAGTCCTGCAATGTTAAGAAACTGAACCATAAAGATTTTCCATGTGGGCAGTGGTATGAAGTCTACTCCGTCGGTCATGGTCAGTGCCGGAGTTTTTCTTGTTTCGTCGGGGATAAATAGTTTTGTGTTGACGTAGCGGCCATATACTATATAGCCCAGAATTAGCGCAGCCAGCGCTATGGTAAATGTTATCATGATAATATTTGTTTTTTGTATTGCTACAAAAGTAATAAATTAGCATGTAACGGCAATGTTTTTTTGAGTGTATTAGCTATTCTATTCAACTACAATTTGCGGATGCTCTTTCAGATACATGTCACGCAATGGTAAGCTTAGAACAAAGCACACGTCGGTTATCGCTATTTCTCCCTCATTAAATAAAATTACATTGATTTTATCAATATAAGGGTGTAAATAATTGAAGCCATACCGATAGCTAAAGCTATCAATGACCATTTCAGAAAATATTTATCTTTACATTTACAACCATATATTGTACCAATAATAGAACATACACTTATACCTATAGGTATTGAGAAACAGCCTATTGTTATAATAAGTATTAGCATAACAGCAGCCATACCACTAATTATTTTCGTTCTTGAAACATTATTCATATGCTTGCAGTTTTACCAATATTCCTATAATTATATCAATTATTGTTTCTTTCCCTTCAACGCTTCTTTCTTATCCTGGTAGTTGAAGTAGATTACACCTACAATCGCCACAACCGTGACGAAAACAGAAGCTACAATTGCGCCCATAACTAATTCTCCTTATCTCTTTCGTTTCTAACTAACCAAAGCCCAGCTCCTAAAGTTGAAGCTGTTGCCATTACCACAGATACAAGAACCAACGGATTACTCATATCTCCGAATATAGAAGACAACAGTAAGGCTGTTACCATGTATTTTGCTACATCCATCAGCCATTTCCCAAATTCTTTTCTCATTTTTGCAAATATACGGATTTAAATGAATACTTGAAATATATTTCCGGAACGTTGCAATTGATGCGCCCCATATATATAGAACGCAAAAATTCAAGTTTATCCGGATTAAATCCGTAGTTTTTTTGCTCAACGCATCACTATTCCGACATATTAAAGCACTTATACGTCAGATAATCGGCTGCAGAATTACATTTGTATTTAAATAAACTCAAATACGGTATCATGTTTCCTACCGCCAAAAAGCGTTCCTCCTTATCAAGGAGCTTCCATGCACGAAAAGCCCTTTCTCGGTCAACAGGCTGCAAACCTGCAGTATCATGATAAATATCCCAAAAGATGCTGAATTCTTCTTCCGTCTTTTTCGACGCTTTTTCGTATACGGTGGCAAAGCGACACATTTGGTCGTAATAGAGTAGTTTCATACGCGATGATTCGCCTCGTTTTTTTGACGGATAGAGTTCTATCAGTTTGGCCTTTTTCAACTTATCGAGTTCTTTCTCTAATGCATAACGGGTAATATGCATATGCTCACTCAGCGCACGCGCTGAATAATATAGTTCGCCACGCCCTAATCCTCCCTTTTCGGGAGCTTTCTCACCGTATGTGGCTTTTACCAGCAAATTGATATAAAGCTTGTATGTATGATATTTGCTATCGGTTTCTTCCAGACCTAAATATACGTTTAACAATCGGCGTGGAAGCAAGATATAGCCTTGATTTCCTGCATTAGTGAAATGACTCGTGTTCTCCATAATATTATTTATTTGATTTTCAGTTAAATATAATATCCCATAAGGGTAATTCATCTGCATAGATAAATCTTCAACCACAAATTTACTAAAAAAAGCGTATTTTCCAACCATATTTACCGC
>ENA-ORNF01000975-ORNF01000975.1-human-gut-metagenome-genome-assembly--contig:-NODE-975-length-26985-cov-5.886818_pt1 | contig 26985 bp, 21 predicted proteins | sample MGYA00242110_ERZ509012 | MGnify/ENA primary metagenome ERZ509012 (study PRJEB26280, sample SAMEA2338714) | human gut metagenome | biome: human gut; feature: human-associated habitat; material: faeces...
GCACTTTTCACCGTTTCGCTCAGCGGTGTTTATAAGGTTTTTAACAAGAGTATCGTCGTTACCCATAATACCTGCAGCATTTGTACCCAGTGCAACCATGCAGGCTCCTGTCAGGGTCGCTAGGTCTATTACTTCATCAACACCTAATTCGCATGCGTAGCAGAGTGCGTCAGCGAGGGTTAATCTGCCTTCGGCGTCTGTGTTATCAACTTCAATTGTTTTGCCGTTTTTGGCTGTTAAGATATCACCCGGTTTGTAAGCGCTGCAGCCAGGCATGTTTTCGCACGCTGCGATAATGCCGTGAACTTCAACCTGAGGGTGGAATTCTCTTATAATACTCATTACTCCAAGTACGCAGGCAGCAGCTGACATATCGTCTTTCATTGAAAGCATTGAAGAAGCCGGTTTAATATCAAGTCCGCCGCTATCAAAAGTAATACCTTTACCGATTATAGCAATTTTCTTTTTCGGGTTGTCTACTTGATATTTCATGTGGATAAATTTCGGTTCTTGCGAACTTCCTTTTGCTACTGCGAGGAATGCTCCCATGCCTAATTTTTCACATTCTTCTTTATTGTACACAACAGTATCTAAGCCGAAATCACATGCTATATTTGCAAGTTCTGTCGGCGTTGCAAATTGAGCTGGTTCGTTTGCAAGGTTTCTGGCGAAAGCCATAGCAGAAGCGATTTTTTCAGCTTTTTTAACAATCTCTGCATTTGCTTGTACATAAACTTCTTGTACTTTATTTTCTTTCTTTTCTGACTTGTATTTGTCAAAAGCATAATCTCCAATGAAAGCACCCATTGAGAATTGTTCTGAGTAATCAAATTCAATTCCATCGAGAGAGAATGCTAGTTTTTTTGCTTCCATTTGCATGGCTTTTTTAACTGCTTTTGCTATAGCTTCTCTCATTTTATTAGGGTTAAATTCTGATTTTTTCCCCAGCCCGAGAACGAGGACTTTTCTGTAGATTTCTTTTCCATAAGTTGGCAAAAGGTAGGTTTCTCCGAATTTGCCTTTAAAATTATCTTGCTCAACAGCGTATTTGTTGGCAAGCTCATTAGTTGTATTTTCGTCTTCAAACTTGTTAACAACAAGGATATCGGCTTCAATACTTTTTGCATCTTGAACAACTTTGATTTCCATGGTTCAAAACTCCTTTCTTTTTCTAGTATTGTATATAATTTGAAGAGGTTTTTAAATACGCTAATTAGATTATTAAAACAAAGTATTTGACATTAAATTTTTTTTGTTTTAATATAATCTATGTTGACAGCCGGTATACGGGCGTTTAGCTCAGTTGGTAGAGCGTCTCCCTTACAAGGAGAGGGTCAGAAGTTCGAGTCTTCTAACGCCCACCATAAAAAAGACAGTAACAATAAGTTATTGTCTTTTTTATTTTATGCTTGTTTTTGCTTTTTTTCTGCCTTTACGCTATCGTGCAGGAAGCAGACAAACGGCAAAATCAGGATTACTGCGACAGCAAAGTATCTAAAGGTTTCGACATAACCCCATAACGTTGCCTGCTGTCTAAGTATATTATGTATCTGAGCCTGAGCCATATGTGTTGCTGTCGGAAGATCGACCTGAGTTATAAATGAAGAAATCATTGAGTTTAATCTCTCTGCATAAACACTATTTGTTTCAGTCAAAGATTTAATCATCATATGTTGGTGCATTTGAGAAAATCTTGTAATCATTGTTGTTGCAATTGATGTTCCGATGGCAGCACCGATATTTTTCAACAGGTTCTGAACCCCGGATGCGTTTGTCTGTGCCTCATTCGGAAGCGTCGCGCAAGAAATATTTGCAAGCGGCACCATTGCCATAACCATTCCCAGACCAAATACGAAGTTTGGAAAAGCAATATCTACAAGTGATATAGACGTGTTGATTTCTCCAAACAGAAGCCCTGCGGAGGCAAGGACTATTAAACCAACCGTTACAACCGGTTTAATACCAACCTTTGAAACAAATATACCGCAAAGTATAGATGCCAGGAAGCATCCTGCACCGCGCGGTACCATTGATATTCCGCTTAAGAATGATGTATACCCGAGCAAAGATTGCAGCATAGACGGCAATATTGAAGCCGATGACATCATGACTCCCATCAAGACGATTTGACCCATTGTGCCAATAAGAAAATTGTGGTTTTTTAGCACAGAAAGGTCTATCAAGCCGGTGTGCGTCTTGCTTTTTTTTATCTGAATATAAACAAATGTCAAAAAAGAGTATAAAGAAACTGCTGATAACTGGCAAATCCATGTTGCATTAAACCAGTCTGCATCGTTTCCTTTATCCAGCACAACCTGCAAAGTCAAAAGCCAGAGAGTAAGGAAAACAAATCCGCTTATGTCCATAGTAACATTTTTTTGTTTTTTTGAATATGGCGGCTCTTCAATGAATTTATGCGACAGAATAAGTGCAATTATACCAAAAGGTATGTTAATAAAATAAATAAACGGCCAAGAGAAATTTTCTGTAAGCCATCCGCCGACAGCAGGCCCCATAATCGGCGCCATAATTACCCCGAGCCCGAAAATTGCCATTGCGGTAGAAAGTTTTTCTTTCGGAAATATTTCAAAAATCATTGCCTGTGCAATCGGCATAATACCGCCGCCTCCAACGCCCTGCAGAATTCTTGAAAACAGCATCATTGTCATGGAATTTGATATTCCGCAGAAAATTGACGCAATCGTAAATACAACTATACTCAGCATAAAATACTGTTTTCGACCGAAGAGTTTGCTGAAAAAGTCAACTGCCGGAATTGCAATGCCGCTTGCTACAAGATAACTCGTAATAATCCAGGTTGACTCATTATGGCTTACTGAAAATGTTCCTGCCATATAAGGAAGCGCTACGTTCGAAATCGTTTCATCCAGCGCATACATAAATATGGATAGCATAAGAGGTACCATTGTAATCCACGGATTTAACTTGAAACTCCACTCCTCGTGTCCATTTAATGCTTCTTCCGACATAGTACCTCCGTCAACATGTAGATTTTTCTACACGTTATTAAAGCATATATTTTGTGAATTTGCAAGTTTTTTATTTATTCAAATTTAATATTGAATTTAGTGACAGCATCTTCACGAATTGTTTGGAGTGCAGAAATTACATCATTTATCCTTATTTTTAAACCTGCACTGGCATCTTTTATATGCTCATCAAGAGCATTAGCTATTTTTCTGTAGGTTTTCAGCCCTTTATCAGTAATTTTAATTTGCATTACAATTTTAGACCCCTGTTTTACAGGTGTTCTTGTAATAAGTTTTTTTTCTTCAAGAGATTTAAGGAATTTACCTGTGTGTGCTCGGCCTTTTAAAATCAATTTGGCAATTTCCATTTGTATTATATTAGGGTTAATGTAGAGGCAGTCCAGAATAATAAATTCTTCCTGAGAGATTGGAAATTTTTGCAGTTCAAAAAAACATCTTGTTGCTTCATGGAGCACTCTTGATGTTAATTCCAGCTCATATGGAAGTGTTTTAGTATAATGTTCCAAATTACGACCCTCATACTAATTTTATTTTAAGCACACTTTTTTTGCAAACCTATTTAATACCTTTGAGTTCAACATCAATATTTCCGTTATTCAAATCGCCTGAAAGTTTTACTCTGAAATAAGCATTTTTAGAAGCATCAGATTCTATTGATGGAATTTTATCAAGTTTATCTTTGTATAAATCCATTGTGCTTTCCGGACGGAAAACAATATTTAATATCCAGTTAAGCGGTATAAATAATATTTTTATACCCTTAGGAGCTTCTTTATTATATTTGCCGTACAAGCTTAAATCTGCAAATTCTTGTTCAATATCGTAATCGCCTTCGATAAATAATGATAGAAATTTTTGCTGTGACGTGAGATTAATATCTTTGAGCTTTGAATTATCTACATAGAAAGAACCTTTAATATTGGATTGGAGTGCTTTTTTACTCGTCAAATCTGCATTTGTTAAATCTGCTATTTTTATCTTTTTCGAATTTTTTAACATAAATTCAGTACTTCCGAGCTGCGGCAAAAATCCCTCTTTAATCTGAAAACATGCACAAGCTTTAATCTCTTGTAAATTTTTAGCTGTATTAAGATGTAATATAGCATCAGCAGTACCATTTACCTGTTCTGGAAGATTAAATAACATCTCTGTAGCTGTATTGGAGTCGATGTTTTTAGCTGCAAAATCAATGCAAGAAGATGTGTCTGCAAAATTATATCTGCCTGATGCAGTCAAAGTACCGTTTGCAAACTTTAACTCAGGCATTGAAAACCTGAAAGTATCATCTTTTAAACTCCCATTCAGTTCGATATTTTTAATAACTATCCGGTCTTTTTTTATTTTACCTATTCTTACTTCCCAATTTTCTATATTAATATCGTTGTCCTTAATTTTTGATGCAATGTCAGTATGTCCAGAACTAAAATTCTGAGATTTACGTATAATCAATTCGTTTAAAAACATATTCATTTTATAAATTATGATATTTTTACTGAATTTGTTGCTTGCATCTATATCACAGAAAAAGTTTTCGCTTTCATATGTTCCGTCAGCTTTTATGTATATTTTTTCTTTCTCTGAAATAATTTTTGCTCTGCTTACAAAGAAGTTTTTAAACCTTGTATTAATAAGTTCAAATTTTCCGAATATTTGATTTTTTACGAAGTCATATTTCAAGTCTCCGTTAAACTCGCCTCCTTCGACGTATTCACCGAATGAACCGGTTACAGAAACGGGGGCAAAGCCATTTGTTTTGCAAGTCAAAAATTGAGGCTTCATATGATCATTTTGTTTAATTAATAGGCCGTTTCCGGTAAGTATATTTTTTATAGAGTCATTTTGTATTAGAGAATAATCATAATTCGTTATGTAGAGCTTATTTCCGTCTTTATAGGTTTTAAGTAAGAAGCGTCTTTGCTTATCTCTAAGACCGAGATAGGCTTTTTTATAGAGCAAATCAGATCCTTCTTTTAGTTTAAGCAGGTACATAACATCAATTTTCTTATGTTTAATTTTATAAACAATTTTTGCGTCTGCAGAATTAAGAATAGTTAAATCAGGTATATATTTGAAATTTCCATGAAGTGTAGTATTAAGTTCACCATATACTTCTTTTTCAGATGTTCCAAGGTGCGTAATGTTTAGTATATGATTTACTTTCTCTCCTCCAAGAAGACCATCTGCGTCGGATGTTACAGTTTTACCCTTAAAGTTAAAAACGGCTTTCTCAAAATATAGTGGAATATTAAACCATACAACAATGCCTATCAAAAGAATTATCACAACAGACAGCAATATGATGATTTTCTTTTTCATATCAGCTCAACTCCTTTGTCAACTCCCGATTTATCTATTTGCATAATCAATCAAAATCTTCTTACAACTACTACAACGATAAGCTTCACAATGAGGGATTCCTCCTGAACCTTTACTCAATTCCAGATCGTCCGATTTTTTAATACGAAAAACTTTTGTCAGATTATCAACTGCAAAAGTAATGTCTCGTGAACTCATTAGGTATCCTCTAATCATTTCATCACCACAATATGGACATTTCATGCAGATTCACCTCCTATAAATTCCGATTTTGTATAACAGTAGTCTAACACATATAAATTATATTTTCTATATTGAGGTGTTGAAAAAATGGTTCATAGACATTACCTAAGATGTGTATTCATTGCCTTAAATGTACAACTACATGAAGTATAGACATTATAATATTTATAGACACAAGAACAAAATAATAACTTAACGTTTCTAAAAATATAAAAAGGCTCTCCAGATTATCTGAAAAGCCTCTTAGGATTGTATTTGAATTTGGACTACTTGATTTTCTAATTGCATACGCAATTCGTGAAATGTATAATTATACTGTCTTGATATTAGACACACAAAGGTAAATAGGGACAAATATAATAAGTTATGATGATATTGAAATAGAAACAGGTAAAAAATATATTTTACCTACAATAGCTAAAACCAGGAGGGGAATATGTTATTATCATATCATGAATGTCTGGAAAAATATGGTACAGATTATCAAATTAAAAAAACATACAGGAAGGTCATCTATTTATAACAGAAAAGGGTCTCTATTCAGAGGATAGGTATGTGCCGGAATTAGAGATCATCATGAAAAAATATCCGAATGCAATACTGACACTTAACAGCGCATTTTATTATTATGGACTGACCGACACCATACCGGATCATTATTATGTCGCAACGCCCAAAAGTAATAGAAAAATTGAAGATGTACGGGTGAAGCAGATTTATGAGAACAGTAATGCTTTTGAAATGGGGAAGACAACGATAGAGTATGATGGAGTGGATATAACAATTTATAATGAAGAGAGACTGCTGATTGAATTAATACGTAATAAGCGCAAATTTTCTTTTGATCTATACAAAGAAATAATAAGTAACTATAGAAAGCTGATCCATAAAATGGACATGACACAAATTATGGAATATGCATATGAACTGCCAAAGACAAACATGGTGATGGAAACTATCAGACTGGAGATTTTATAAATGATTTCTATACGAAAGCAGATTGAGAAGGAAGAATATTGTTTTGATATTGCGTATGATGATGAAGGAGCCAGTCTGCTGATTAATTCTAATGAGCAAATGTTAAGTGAAAAGCTACGGTCTTTATTAAATTTCGGAACATTTTCCACAAGATTTAAGGATATATACGAATTATGTTTCACTGTGTAACACCGTGCTGTCTCGTTGAATCAAATGTGGCAGGGCGGTATAGGTCTGGATCAGCATCTCCGGGTTCTGTATCTTTTTCAGCAGAGATGCTCCGGCACGGGTGCCAAGACTGTACATATCAATATCCACGACAGTCAGAGATGGTGTGATCAGAGGTGCATAAGGGTAATTGTCGAAGGAGACAATAGAAATGTCCTCCGGAATGCGCAGGCGGAACTGACGGATTGCCTGGATGACGCCGACGGCGATAAGACTGTTAAAGCACAGAATGCTGTCGGGAGGTTCCGGTAGTCGCAGAAGCTCCGTGGTATGTTGGATGATTTCTTCCAGATTGGAAGAAGTAGGGATGACATAGGCATCTCGGGGTGAGAGATTGTTTCGCTCGAGAGACAGCCGATATCCCAGAAAACGATCTCTGTAAATATTGTCTTTGTCAGAACCGCCGACGAAGGCGATTTTTTTATGCCCGAGAGAGACCAGGTGAGTGATTGCCAGATTGGAAGACAGAGAATGATTTGTGTCAATCCAAGACAGCATGGAGTCGAAAGAGGGTTTTCCGATACAGATATGCGGGAAATCAGTGGCTAATAGTATTTTCTCAATTGCAGGAGTTACGTAATAACCGTTGATCAGAATGCCATCTGCTTTTTTAGATTGTATGGCGTTGATGATTTGCTCTTCGGCTTTTTCTTTGGAACGATCTAGATCCAATAAGCCGAGAAAATATCCTTTTTTGCGTAATTCATGGGATGAACCGGAGATAATGTCGAACATATGGGGATTCTCGTAGGGGCGTCCCTTGTAAAAACTGTCAGCATAGAGGACAGTTGTGCTGCTTTTTTTAACCAGGGATACCGCGGAAGAATTGGGAATGTAATTCAATTCGGCTACGGCATCCTGGATTCGTTTATAAGTGGAAGAAGAGACATGCATTTGATTGCTTAGTACTCGGCTGACTGTGGAAATAGATACATTGGCCTTTTTAGCTACATCCTTGATTGTTGCTGCCATCTGAGATCCTCCATTGGTAAAACGTTTGCGTAAATTGTGCATTTTTTATGGGCTGTTTCGTTGCTATTTCGCAGGCGGTCTGCTATTTTTAGTATATCGAATTCGCAAAGAAGATTCAATACTTTTTAAACATAGCGCTGTGTTTTATAAAAGTAGAAAAACGTTTTATCAAAAGGAGGAAGCTATGAAGAAAAAAATTGCAATGTTGCTAAGTTCACTTTTAGTAGTATCCATGTTAAGCGGATGCGGATCAGAGGCAACCATAAATACAGAAAGTAATGTAACCACGACAACGGAAAATCAGAATATGCAGACGACAGAACCGGTGAATATTACCGTATGGCATTGTGCGGATGCAACTATTGCCGATACGTTACAGAAGCAGGTCGATGCACTGGCACCGGAGATTGTAGTCACTTTTGAAAGAAAAGAAAATATGTCGGATGCCTTAAAATTAGTGGGTGACGATCCGGAAAGTGCGCCGGATATGTTTATGTGGGCGCATGATAAAGTAGGTACCTTTGCACAGATGGGAATCCTGTCTCCGATTACCGATGTGTTGACGGAGGATGATCTGGCGGATTTCCTTCCTATGACGTTAAGCGCCGGGGAGTATCAGGGAGACAAATATCAATTACCGTTGTACTATGAAGCATTGCTGTTTCTGTACAATAAGGATCTGATGGAGACTGCACCGGAGACCACGGATGAATTGTTGGAACTTATGAAGAATGAGACCACAGCAGATCAGTATGTATTTGTCGAGCAGCATTCCACTTCCTATAATGCAGCAGCCTGGATCCAGGGCTTTGGCGGTTATCTGATCAATGAGAACAGAGAGCCGGGATTGAATCTGCCCCAGACGGTAGAAGCTATGGAATATCATAAGCAGTTTGTGTCATATATGCCGGCAGATGGTGAGTACAATACCGTGACAACTCTGTTTACGGAAGGAAAAGCAGCAAGTACTATCGGAGGTCCCTGGCTGGTACCGGGTATCAAAGAAGCCGGTATTGACTTAGGAATTGCGCCGATGCCGGTCCTGCCGAACGGCACATCTCTGACACCTTTTTCCGGAGTACAGGGCGTTCATGTACTGAAGCATGCAGCAGAGACGAAAAAGGAGGCGTTGGCAGAAGTGTTGAAGGTACTTGGATCCAAGGAAACCGGTGTGGCACTGGCAAATGCCGCAAGCTGTGCACCTGCCAACAGTAAAGCTTATGAAGATGCATCTGTGTCAGAGAACCAAATGATCATGGCACTGAAGACTATGGCAAACAATGTAGTACCTATGCCCAACATTCCGGAAATGGATGTGATGTGGTCAGTGACAGATGACCTGCTGGCAGCAGTGAATAAGCGTGGAGAGGATGTGCAGACGGCATGCGATGCACATCAGAAGGAAGCTTTGGAACAGATTTCTGCAATGCAGTAATTTGCAGATGTAATGACAGGTAAGGAGTGAAAGCAGGATGAAACGAGGAAAGAAGAAAGCATGGTTCTACAGTATGCCGTTTCTGATCATTGTAGGGTTGATGATTGTCGTGCCCTTATTGTATACCGTAGAAATATCCTTTACCAATATGAGTATTTATCATTGGAAGGATTATCATTTTGTTGGACTGGACAATTACAAAAAGGCATTGCTGGCTTTTGATTCCGGATTTCTTCCTGCTTTTTTACGGACTCTATTATGGACTGTATCCAGTATGGCATTACAGTTGATCTTTGGCTTTTTCATTGCCGTTGGGCTGAATGCGAAAGGATTAAAACTGAGAAGGGTCTACAAGACTCTGCTGATCGTGCCCTGGGCGATGCCGGCATATGTATCAATTCTGTTATGGCGTATGGGAATTTTTAATACGGAATTCGGACTGTTTAATCAGATACTGAAACAGATTGGAGGCAAAACGGTAAATTTTCTGTCCACAAACGGTATGGCATTTATCAGTTGTCTGGTGGTGAACCTGTGGCTGGGAGTTCCGTATATGTTCACGATGATGGACGGTGCCATGCAGAGTATTGACCGGAATATCTATGAAAGTGCGGAATTAGATGGTGCGGGATTTTGGAAAAAACATTTCTATGTGACCATTCCGCAGATTCTTCCCATTCTGATGCCGGTGATCATTATGGCTACATTCACGGCGTTTAAGCAGTTTGACATTGTGTATCTGATGACGATGCAGACCGGTTCGAAGACTGGTGCAGATATTAATACGGTAATCACCTATGTATATGAAAAAGCATTTATTACCAGCAACTATGGATATTCATCCGCTGTGGCGTTTATTGTATTTTTGATTATACTGGTGCTTTACAAGACCATGAACCGAAGAGAGTTTTCAATCTCGGAACAGTGAGGGGAATATGACAGGGAAAAAAATTAAAGAAAAAGTAAAGCTGATATTGCTGAATATAGGATTCATTTTACTTTCTTTCCTGACACTGATTCCTATCCTGTATGCATTCAGCATATCTATCAGTGGGAGTAACAGTATTATTTCCACAGAATTTCATATTTTGCCGAAGACAATCACTATGGATAACTATATTACGATCCTGACGGAGAGACCTTTTGGGAGATGGTTTGTGAACAGTCTTCTGCTAAGCGCACTGACCGTTCTGCTAACTATGCTGGTGGCTGTGCCGGCTGCGTATGTATTTTCCAGAATGCGGTTTGCCGGACGAAAGAGGACTTTATATATTTTACTGGTGTTAAATGCGTTCCCGGCAATTCTCTCCATGTTTGCAATTTATCGGATTATCAAGACTCTGAATCTGTTGAATTCTTATATGGGATTGGTATTTATCTATGCGGGAAGTATGGCGATTTTTGTTTTCTGGAATATGAAGGGATATTTTGACAGTATTCCTGAGGCTATCGAGGATGCAGCGAGAATTGATGGTGTGAATGACAGACAATTGATCACGAAGATCGTCATGCCGCTGGCAAGGCCAAGCATCATCATCTCTTCTGTTCTGGTGGTGATCTATGTGTGGAATGAATATATTTTCAGCACAGTCTTTTTGTCAGGCGCGGAGAAAAATACACTGGCGGTAGCGCTGTATTCTCTGCAGGCTACGGACTATACGCGTAACTGGCCACTTTTTTCGGCAGCGGCAATTCTGACAACACTTCCTGTATTGATTTTGTTTTTCCTGGTGCAGAAATACATGGTATCGGGACTGTCTTCGGGAGGTGTCAAAGGTTAAAAGCAGGAGGAACTTATGATTTTACAAGAAGCAATTTTACATATACCGCTGTCGCAGTATGCATTTGCGAACAGTGAGATGAATCTTACAATTCGTATCCGGGTGGCGAAGGATAATCTGACAGATTGTGTTCTGTGGTACGGAGACCGCGTACAACCCGGTGATCCTATTGTGTTTACGGCAGTGTACATGAAGAAGATACTGTCGGATATGCATTTTGACTATTATGATGCAACTTTTGAGACTCCGTATGACAGGGTATGCTACTATTTTGAATTGAAAGACCCGGAAGAGACGAGGTTCTATTATGCAGATATCTGCGCAAAATATCTTCCGGTAGAGAGAAGCGAATTTTACCAGTATCCGTTTATCCGCAGAGAAGAGATCTGTGAGGAACCGAAGTGGTTCCGGGAGGCAATCGTTTACAATATTTTCCCGGACAGCTTTGCCAGCGGACACCGCGAGATCGTAGGACAGGGAAAAGAGATGGAATGGCAGAACGGCATCCGGTTGAAAAGCCGTCTGGGCGGAACCATACAGGGGATCCGGGAGAATCTGGATTATATTCAGAAGCTGGGATTCAACTGTATCTACCTGAACCCAGTATTCACGGCGGGAGAGTATCATAAATACGACCTGCTAGACTATTTTCATGTGTCCCCCAATATGGGAACGGACGAAGAGTTCCGGGAATTGGTGCAGGATATTCACAACAGAGGAATGCACATTGTCATTGACGGTGTGTTCAACCATTGCAGCTGGTATTTCCCGCAGTTTAGCGATGTGGTGGAAAAAGGAGAAAGCTCCGAATATGCCAACTGGTTTTATCAGCTGCAGTTTCCGGTGATACGCCCGGCAACGGAAGAAGAAAAGCCGACATACAGTTGTTTCGCTTATGAGCGGAAGATGCCGAAGCTGAATTCTTCTAATCCGGAGGAAAGAGCTTATTTTATGAAAGTATGCCGTTATTGGATTCGGGAATTTAAGGTGGATGGCTGGCGTCTGGATGTGGCAAATGAAGTGGATCGGGGATTTTGGAGAGATTTTCGTAGGGCTGCTCATGAGGAAAATCCGGAGAGTGTTATGATAGGGGAGATATGGGAGAGCTCGGAGACCTGGCTGAACGGAGACATGTTTGATTCCACCATGAATTATGATTTCCGGAAGAACTGTCGTGATTTCTTTGCCCTTCGGAAAATTTCCGCAGAGGAATTTCATGATCGTATCGTGAAGATGCTACTGCGATATCGTACCGGAACGCTGCGTGGGCAGTTAAACCTGTTAGACAGCCATGATGTCAACCGCTTCCTGTCGTACTGCGAGGGAGACCTGCGAAGATTCCGACTGGCAGAGGTGTTCCTGTTTACCTCTCCCGGAATTCCCTGCGTATTTTATGGGGATGAACTGGGAATGGACGGCAGTAGCGAGACAACACTGCGGGGGCCCATGCCCTGGGAAAAGGTGCAGGATGGAGAGGATGATTTCTTTTCCCGGCTGATTGCTATTCGTAAAGAACATGAGGAGCTGACCTATGGAGATTACACTCTGCGATATATGGATCATGACGGAGGATATATCTATCAGAGAACCTGGGGAGATCACAAGATTACAGTCTGTCTCAATAATGGCAGTACAACGATTGATCTGCGGGAGTATTTGGGAAAGGGCAGCGTGCTTTTGAGTGAATCCTATGAAGCCGGAAAGCTTGGAAGTATGGGATATGCGATTATAGAAGAAAAATAGAACAATAATAAGAGACCGGATGGTGAGAGATCACCGTCCGGTTTTTTCGACTACATTTTACACAGAGTGTTGCTAGTTTTCAGTCGTGTTTTCCCGTGGGATATGGTAAAATAAAAAGAGACACAGACGGAGGGAAACCTATGGATAGAGATCCTTTTAAAGAATATATCAGACAGGTGGAACCGGATAAAAGAGATAAGGGATATGCCTGGAGTACGGCAATAGGACTGCAGGCGGTAGATGGATTAAAACCGTCAGACTATCTTCTGGAGACAGCAGTAAAAAATATCGATGGACTTATTACGCTGGAAGAAGCCGGAGATCTTTTAAATAGTTATTATCGGGAAAACCCGAAGCAGAACCGGAATGACCGAACGGAGGAAGCAGACAAGGTTTCTGTGAGAATTGCGCAGATTTTGTCGGAGAGAGCCTTTAGCTTTACACCGAATGAATATCTGTCGATTCATCGAAAGCTTTTTACCGGAATCTATAAACATGCAGGTAAAATCAGGGATTACAATATTACAAAAAAAGAATGGGTGCTGGATGGAGCATCGGTAGTATATGGGAGTGCTTCTGTACTCCGGGCAACGTTGGAATATGATCTTTCGGAAGAAAAAGCATTTAGTTATAAGGGCCTGAACATAGAGGAAATGATCCGGCATCTGGCGGTATTTGTCTCCAGACTGTGGCAGATTCATGCTTTTGCAGAAGGAAATACCAGGACTACGGCAGTGTTTTTCATTAAGTATATCCGAACGTTGGGCTTTGAAGTCAGTAATGATATATTTGCAGAAAACGCATGGTATTTTCGCAATGCGTTGGTCAGGGCGAATTATAATGATCTAAAAATGGGGGTTCATGAAACAACGGAGTATTTGGAACTTTTTTTGCGTAATCTGCTTCTAGGGGAGAAAAATGAACTCCGTAACCGTGATATGCATATCAGCGGGATTTTTTCCAAGGCGGAAAAAGCGGACATTCAAGAAGAAAAAGCGGACATTCAAGAAGAAAAAGCGGACATTCATATAAAATTAAAACAACGTTTACCGCAAATTACGGAAAAAACGCTAAATAATATTATTTTATTATGGGAAAAATGTGGCACCACAGAAATTTTCGGAAGAAGCATTGTGGAAACAGTAACGGGATTAAAGTCATCCAGAGCCTCAGAACTATTGAAATTACTGGTGGAATCGGAAATTATTGAACCTGTAAAAGGATACGGAAAAGGAAAATACAAATTTTTATGATGCCAGAATTGTGGGAGTGCGTAGCACGAAACAATTCGTAGGCATCAAAGGCGGGGACTTTTGTCCGACATCATATAAATATAAATATAGGAAAGGCAGGGCGAGGTTATGAAGGATTATGATGTGATCATTATCGGCGCCGGAGTCAGTGGCTGCGCCATCGCCAGGGAGCTGGCGAGGGGAAAGCTAAGGATCGCTGTACTGGAGGCGAAAAGCGATGTCTGCGAAGGCACTTCCAAGGCAAACAGCGGCATCGTGCACGCAGGATATGATGCGGTGCCGGGAACCCTTAAGGCAAAATTAAATGTCAGGGGTAATGAAATGATGGAGGAACTGTCAAAAAAACTGGACTTCCCATTCCGCAGGAACGGATCACTGGTACTATGCCTTGAAGAGGACGGCATGTCCGGACTGAAAGAATTGTATCAGCGCGGCGTGGAGAACGGGGTAAAAGAATTGAAGCTTCTGTCTCCGGAAGAAGTATGGGCGATGGAGCCGGCGGTATCCCGGGACATCGTGGGAGCACTGTATGCACCCACCGGCGGCATCGTATGCCCCTTCGGACTGAATATTGCGCTGGCGGAAAATGCGGCGGAAAACGGTGTAGAGTTCTATCGTGATCACAAGGTGACAGCTGTCGTGGAACAGAGACCGGTATGGGACGAGAATCCTCCTGCGAAGGAAGGACGGATGTATCAGGTGCAGGCGGACGGTGACATATTCGTGGCGCCCATCGTCATCAATGCGGCAGGTGTCTATGCGGATGAAATCCACAATATGATCTGTGAGGAGAAGATCCGCATTGTGCCTCGCAGAGGCGAGTATCGTCTGATGGACAAAAATTGTGGTGATCTGGTAAAATCCACTATTTTTCAACAGCCCTCTAAAATGGGTAAAGGTATCCTCGTTACCCCTACGGTTCATGGCAACCTGCTAGTGGGACCCACAGCAGAAGATATTCCGGATAAAGAAGATGTAGATACCACAGCAGAAGGACTGGCGAAGGTTCTGAACCTGGGAAGTAACAGCGTGGATGCCCTGGACGGCAGACAGACGATCACCTCGTTTGCCGGACTGCGTGCTCATCTGGTACACGAAGATCCTGCGGAAAAATCGGATTTCCTCATCGAAGAGGCAGCAGGACATCCCGGCTTCATTGATGTGGCAGGCATTGAATCTCCGGGACTGACCAGTGCACCGGCAATCGGTGAGTATGTGGCACAGATCGTTGAAAATATTTATCCTGCAGAACGTAAAGCGGAATTTATTGACACCAGAAAAGGAATCCCCAGCATGGCACTTGCCACGGAAGAGGAGAGAGAAGCTCTGATCCGGGAAAATCCCGCATTTGCCAATGTGATCTGCCGTTGTGAATTGGTGACGGAGGGAGAGATTTTAGAAGCCATCCACCGACCGGTGGGAGCGACGACCTTGGACGGCGTCAAGCGTCGTACCAGAGCCGGAATGGGCAGATGCCAGGCGGGCTTCTGTTCCCCAAAGACGCTGGAGATATTGTCCAGAGAATTGCACCTCGATCCGGCACAGATCACCAAGGAGGGGATCGGTTCCGAGATTTTAGTGGGTAAAAATAAAGACACCGCACCCGGAGAGGGCGGAACATGGAAGAGGACATGCGAGCCTGGCGGAAAGGAGGCACTCCATGAGTAAACGTACGGAAGACATCGTCATCATCGGAGGAGGACCCGCAGGACTGGCAGCAGCGCTATCTGCGAGAAAGGCCGGCTGTGAAAAAGTGCTGATCTTAGAGCGTGACAGAGAACTTGGAGGAATTCTGAACCAGTGTATCCACAACGGTTTTGGACTGCATACTTTTAAAGAGGAACTGACCGGACCGGAATACGCAGAACGCTATATTGACATGGCAGAAGAGGCAAAAATCCCTTATCTGCTGAATACTATGGTAACAAATATTTCCCGGCTTCCCGATGGACGCAAGAAAGTCACCGCCATGAACAAAGAAGACGGATTGCTGGAGATCGAGACAGAGACCGTGATCCTGGCCATGGGCTGCAGAGAGCGTTCCCGTGGTGCATTAAATATCCCCGGCAGCAGACCGGCAGGTATCTACAGCGCCGGAACGGCACAATATTACGTAAATATTCGCGGACGTATGCCGGGAAAGAATGTAGTCATCCTGGGTTCCGGTGATATCGGACTCATCATGGCAAGACGTATGGTGTTAGAAGGCGCCAAAGTGCAGTGCGTAGCGGAACTTCGTCCCCAGAGCGGCGGACTGAAACGTAACATTGTCCAGTGCCTGGACGACTTCAACATTCCTCTGTATCTGAATACTACCGTGGCACAGATTCACGGCAGAGACCGCATAGAGGGAGTGACCCTGACAAAAGTGGATGATAACGGGAAGCCCATCCCCGGATCCGAGTGGGAGGTTCCCTGCGATACTCTGTTGTTATCCTGTGGGCTGATCCCGGAGAATGAGCTGACCAGAGACTTAGGAGCGGATATGGACGGCAGAACAGGAGGACCGGTCGTGGGAGAGAATCTGGAGTGCAGTATCCCCGGCGTCTTCGCCTGCGGCAATGTGCTCCACGTCCATGAGCTGGTAGACCATGTATCCACAGAAGCGGAAAAAGCGGGAAACTACGCCGTGGAATATATCCGGAAGAAAAGAGGGTGAGATGATGGCAGAGAAGAATACAACACAAAAGGAACTGACCTGTATCTGCTGCCCGGTAGGGTGTGCTTTGACTGTGACTATAGAAGGTGACAATAGTGTCACAGTAACCGGCAACCGTTGTCCCCGAGGGGCTGCTTACGGGGAAAAGGAAGTCACGAATCCTACCCGTATCGTTACCTCCACTGTGTGCGTGGCGGGTTACCCGGATACGGTTGTCCCCGTGAAGACGGCTTCCGATATTCCTAAAGGAAGGATTAATGAGTGCATGAAAGCCCTGGCAGATGTCACTGTGGCTGCACCCATTCATGTAGGAGATGTCATTGTGGAAAACGTAGCTGACACCGGTGTCGATATAGTGGCAACCCGGTCGTTTCATGGGTGACAGGGGATGAAAATATAGAGGATAGAGTATAATTAGGGCAATGGGCACATAACCCGACACAGTCTGCAAATGTGTCTGAGTGGGGGATGTGTCAATTGCCCGGAAATGAACAACGGGAGGTTACATAACAGAATGGGAAATACACATAACACACAGAAGAAGACATACATTATGGCGCTGGATCAGGGAACCACCAGTTCACGCTGCATTCTGTTTGATAAACAGGGTAACATCTGCTCCATGGCACAGAAGGAATTCACACAGATCTATCCCCAGCCCGGCTGGGTAGAACATAACCCTATGGAGATCTGGTCATCCCAGCTGGGAGTGGCGATCGAGAGTATGGCAGTCCTGGGAATCACCGATGACCAGATCGAGGCCATCGGTATCACGAACCAGCGTGAGACTACGATCCTCTGGGATAAGAATACCGGAGAACCCGTGTACAATGCTATTGTATGGCAGTGCCGCCGGACCTCCGATATGATCGAGGAACTGAAAAAAGACGGTTTTGACAAAATCATCCGGGAGAAGACAGGGCTGATCCCCGATGCCTACTTCAGCGCATCGAAGATCGCATGGATCCTGAACAACGTTCCCGGAGTCAGAGAACGGGCAGAGAGAGGCGAGCTTCTCTTTGGCACGGTGGATACCTGGCTGATCTGGAATCTGACCAAGGGTGCTGTACATGTGACGGATTATACCAATGCTTCCCGGACCATGCTTTTCGATATTCATAACCTCTGTTGGGATCAGGAGATACTGAAACGTTTTAACATTCCGGAGAGCCTGCTTCCCAAGGTCTGCTGTTCCAGTGAGGTCTACGGCAAGACCGATGCGTCTGTTTTGGGCGGCGAGATTTCTATCGCTGGTGCAGCGGGAGACCAGCAGGCAGCTTTGTTCGGACAGTGCTGCTTTGAGCAGGGAGAGGTGAAAAACACTTACGGAACCGGCTGCTTCTTATTAATGAACACCGGACACGAAGCCATTACCTCCCAGTCAGGTCTGCTGACCACCATTGCCGCCAGCACCACGAAAAATGTCGAATATGCCCTGGAGGGCAGTGTGTTCGTAGCCGGTGCCGGGATCCAGTGGCTTCGTGACAGTATGCGTATGCTTAAGACTTCCGCACAGTCCCAGGAGTATGCGGAGCATGTGCCGGATACTGCCGGAGTCTATATCGTTCCGGCATTTGCGGGAATGGGAGCTCCCTACTGGGATCAGTATGCCAGAGGAACCATCGTCGGCATTACCAGAGGCTGTACCAAGGAACATTTCATCCGTGCCACGCTGGAATCCATCGCTTACCAGACAGCAGATGTGCTGGAGGCCATGGAGAAGGACAGCGGCATTGATTTAAAAAGTCTGAAAGTAGACGGTGGTGCCAGTGCCAATGATTTCCTTATGCAGTTCCAGGCGGATATCGTCAACACTCAGGTACGCCGTCCGGCATGTATCGAGACGACGGCTTTGGGAGCGGCTTATCTGGCAGGACTTGCCGTGGGCTATTGGAAGAATCGTGATGAGATCCGGGAGAACTGGCAGATTGGAGCTTCCTTCACATCGGAAATGGAAGGAGAGACCAGACAGAAACTGTTAAAAGGCTGGCACCGTGCCGTAAAATGCGCACTGGCCTGGGCGGAGGATGAGATCTAATCTTCTGTCAGGGGGCATTTTGAGTGGAAGATTTAAAGTTATCTGACTTGAAAATGTAAATTCCAGTGCCTAGGTATATTAACAAAGTGAAAAATCTATTTTCGGTTTGGTAGCAGATTTTTCAATGAATTATCAAGTAAAGCGATCAGCTTAGGCATCAGATTGACCTCTTCAGGGGAAAGCCACCTGAACTGAAATGTTTTTAGGGTTTCTTCTCCCAAAGTTTCTAGTGTCATATCGTAAGGCGCTTTGCAATGAAGTTTTTCTCTCGTTGTGGAATTGATATGGCTCACAATCATGTTGAAATGCAATTGAGTTAGAAACACAAAACTTACTTTTTCCGACAGAATCATCTGGAGCATGACATGCGCCCACTCTAGACCACCTTTCTGTCTGCTGAACATAGGGTCACAGTAATAGATACCGGGCGCATTAGATTCCCATAAACTCGGTTCCTAAAGATTCTGATTCATCAAACGCTGATCCCCTGTCAGCAAGAATGTAACCAAACTGTGACTGAAAATCGTAAGTATCAAAACACTTTTCTAATTGACCACAGAAGAGTCTTACAGCATCCTTCGTGTTACGATTCATCAGGAAGGAAAACAGCTTTTCTTTGAAGATGGTAGTGGTATCCGCACAGAAGAACCATAAGATATCCTTAAAGGAAAATTCTTTGGAAAATTCATTCTGGATGTAAATACGATCATCCAGAGTTAAGTGTTTCAGATTACCGGGTATATATTTACTTATGGTCTTATTTCTCCTACTGCTGTCAGAAGGAAAGATAAGCCTATCGCTTTTATATGAAAGAGAAATATCGATTGTGTTAGAGTAAAATCCACCGCATGAGGGCGGTGGATTTAAATATAAAATTTGAGGATTTAAAGTTATAAAGGTTGCCTTATTGTATGTTGGCGAATAACATTATATAATATACTAATAAGCGGTAACAAAGGATACGAGGTGACAGGATATGACTTTATTGGATGCATATAAAATTCTTGGGTTAACGACAGACGCAAGTGATGAGCAAGTAAAAAAAGCATATAGAGAATTAGTAAAAAGGTACCACCCTGATAATAATCTTGCTCAATCAGAGGAAAAAAAACAAGAAAATAATTTTCAATTAAAAAGAATAAATGATGCATTTAAAATAATAATGGAGGTGAGGATGCAAAAAGAAAATAGATCAGCGCAGGAACAGGCAGCACGGGAACAGGCAGCACGGGAACGGGCAGCACAAGAAAAAACAACACAAGGGAAAGAAAATGTAAGAAAAGATGATGCTATGATACGTAAGAGTAAAAAAATGAAATATATGTTTTCAACATTAATCATTATGGTCGTAGGCATTGTGATAGTGCTGGTAAAACAGGAAACTAAACGTAATTTCGAAAATATTATAAAAAGAGCCGAAATTATGGTTAGTAATGAAAATTATATGGAAGCAATAGACTTATTGAATACAGTAGGTGAAAAATCAGATTTTTACATAGATGCACAAACAAAGATTTCAGAAATAAAGGGAACGTATGAGAGAAGTGCAATTTTATATGCAAATACGATGATTTCTGATGAAGAATATATGCTTGCCTATGAAAAAATTATCGATGCGGAAAATGATTTAGGCAAAAGGGATGATTTAGAGGCCGAAAAAGTAAAAATAAAAAGAACTATTTATGAAAATGTGACGCCTGATATTATTGTGACATCCGATGTTTTAGAATATACAGAGGGTGATGAGCTGAACGTAGCTGATTTTAATATAAATTTGTCCTATTTGGGGATCATTGAGGAAGATAAAAAACCTGTAGACATTAACCCTAATTATGTCGAACAAGCAGGGGAAAATAAAATAATGATAGAATGGTCTCAAGGAAAAGAATATGAATTTTTGATAGAGGCAAACCCCAAGATAGTATCTATACAGGCAACATATATAGGAGAAAATCGGACAAAGGGGGACATAATATCCCAGAATTTAATTGAGGTAGAAGGAAAATGTTCAGATGGATCAACAAGAGCAATCAATCACTATGATATCTATCCAACGGTACTTCAAAATGTAGGAGAAAATATTATAAGTATTAAATATGATGATTTGAAATGTGATGTTTCAATTAGCGCATTGCCTCAATATACTTATTTAAAGGATATAAAGGCTATGAAAAGCGGCGATTTTAGAACAAGCGGAGAGGATACTTTTGGTAATAGTTATTTGAATTATTTACTATTACAGTATGAATCTTATGATTTTGATGGACATGGAAATCAAATTTATAATATTGATGGTAAGTATACTCATTTTTGTACAACGATTGCACCTGGAACCTTTTCGGATGGAGGTATGCATAATGGGGGTGGACCTATAACAGTTGAGATTGTCGGAGACGGTACGGTGTTATATTCATCGCCCGAAATTAGTTTTACGACATCGCCATTTTCAGTCGATGTAGATGTTACGGGAGTAAAGCTACTTGAATTTCGAGCAAATAGTAGTGGAGCAATTTTTTTAGATGATCCAAAGTTGTATTAAATTAATTACAGAAACATATTTTGGATATACGTTTATTTATGTGTTTCTTGGCGGAGCAATATGGTAGATATTATATGTAGCATAGTTAGTTCGTTTGTAAAAACATCCTCTTTTTGGAATTTGATTGCGATTTATGCATGCCTTATTTTGTTTGCTAAATCATCTAAATATAGTATAAAGCAATGCTATATTTATGATTTAAATAGGGTTATTGAATATGCCATAGTTGGTGCAATAATAGGAGGGAAAGTTTTATTTGCATTAACATATTTTAATTATGAGGAATATACAATTAGTAATATTTTTAGCGGATTTGTATTTTACGGGGGCTTTATAGGTTCAGTGCTAGGAATTCATATATGCTGTAAAAAACACAATAAGGAAACGCTTGATATTTTAGATGTCTATGTAAGTATACTGCCTTTAGGACAAGCAATAGGAAGAATTGGATGTTATTTCAATGGTTGTTGTTATGGAAAAATATATGCAGGATTTTTAGCATGGCCGTATAATATAAATGGAGAGCAGTATTATGTATTCCCAACATGGTTTATAGAGGCATTATTTTGCTTTACTCTATTTATATTTTTCTTTTTTAAGTGTAATAAAGAAAAAAGTGGTTGGTATGTTGCGTATTACATGATTATGTATGCAAGTTTTAGATTTATCTTAGAATTTTATAGGGGAGATGAGATAAGAGGAATTTGGCATGGGGTTTCGACATCTCAAGCGATAAGTGGAATAGTTTTTACTGTAGGATGTACTTTGAGAATTAAAATAGGTCAGAAGAATAAAATAAATAGTATTATACAAGGGAGAAAGAAATATGGAATACAATATTTATCCAGACTCTTTCAATTATGAAAGGGATTTGAAAAGAAATGAGCAAATAGCACAAGTAAAGGAAATAAGCGAAAAACGAAAAGAGGAAATCAGAGAAAAATGTAAAGAAGAAAATAGATCTTTTCCTAATAATTTTTATTGGGATAGTGTTGCCGTAGGGATTATCGCAGGACTTGTTGTTTGCTTCGCAACGGGGCAAACTGCGCGTTGCCTTGTTTATTTTGCATTAATTTTGGGGCTATCTTTTTTGATAGGAAGATATGTTGAGAAGAACATTGCATTGCCGCAACGAAGGCAAAACATAAATGAAATGAATCAGAAAATAGAAAAAGAAGAAAGAATTGCCGGATTGCAAATCAAGGATTTATGTGAAATTGCGGAAAGAGACAAAGAAGCATATAAAGATGAGTTTGAAAAATGCGTAAATGATATAAGCGTAAATTATGTAGAAAGCTTACTTGTAAAAGAAATTGTAGATTGGATGACGCAGGGAATTTGCAGGCAAATAGATGCGGCAGACAGAAGAAAACATATACAGTTAATAGAAGAGTCTTTTAATTTCAAAGTATATAAAGATAAAATAATGTGTGATATAGGATTATACGATTTTGAAATTAAGAGATGTAGTAATTTAAATAATATTTTTGAACAAGTGGCTCTTGCAAGGGTAATAGCAACTGCAATTCGTTTAAATCTTGTTATGGCATATCCGAGGGATATAAGTGGAACAAGTGTCGATATAAAAATAATGTATTCATATGCGGAAGAATGTATGCAAACTACGATAATCTATATGGCTCAAAATGGAAAATATGAGATTGCAAAAAATTGGTAAATTATAAGGAATAAAATATGGAAACATTTGAACAAAATTTTTTGAATATTTATCAAAAAATGAGTGAGGTTTGTGAAAAACAACAAAAAATAGATAGTGAAAAAACACGTTTGAAGGATGGATACTTAGAGAAGATTCAGCAAATAAATGAAAAATATGAAATGGAACTTTGCGAATATAACGAGAGCGAAAAGAAAATATTGGCATTTATTGAAATAGCTAAAGCAAATTGCCTGGGAAGCGTTGCCCAAGATATGATACATTTGCAGCCGGTTGATACAGGAAAACTATCAAAATTGGCTGTCAAAATAGATAATTCTTTGAGAATTGATCCATTTGCAAATGAATTATTTGCTATGGCACTAGGACAGCTTCAATTTCTTAAAAGGGAAATCAATATAAGAAAAAATTGGTTTGGTGATGAAAAGGAAAAAATAAAAAGAGACTATGAAATATGTGAAAAACAATGTAAAGAAAGTGAAAATCAGCTTATAAATGAGATTTTAGATTACTTATGGACGGAAGAATTTCAGACATGCGTAGAGAAAATGTTAGAGGATACAGGTAAATCTAATTTAGTGACGATAGGAAGTGTGTGCATTAAAATGAATTTACCATCAAAAATAGCCAGAGAATTGTCGAACATAATGCAAGGTGTTTATGATTGGACCGAACAAATGTTTAGAATTCCTGTAAACTTTAAATTAGGTAAAGGAATGGGACTGATTGTAAGTTATCAAAATGAAAATGAGCCACTTTTACAAAAGGGAATCCAAAGCCTGTTATTGAATTTTATAGAAAAAATGAACTCGGCGTATAATCCTATTTTTTTTGTTGATCCAGTAAGATTTAGTAGCAGTGCACTTGGTGTATTACAAAATTTGACAATTGGTGAAGAACCTATTATAGATAGGATTCCGTTATCTATAGATGAATGTCAAAAAAAGCTTACAACCTTAATAAATAATATAAATGAAGAAGAAAAAAGAAAAATAGAATGTGAAGGACATAAAGAGAAAAAAAGGCTGTTAATATTTCATGAATTTCCTTTTGGCTATGACGCTCACATGATAAAGCAAATTCAACAATTATATATGAATGCAGAGCACTATAATATATTTGTAATTATTATACATAATCAGTCTGCAAGGGGATCATTTATTGATGAATTATTGCTCATGATGAAGCAGCAGGGTATAATAATTCAGTCGAATTCTAATAATTTTTTTATTGAAAGCTTGAAGGGAAAACAAATGTTCCGTTGGAATATATTAGCAGAAGAAGACATGGCCCTGAAAGTTAAGAATTATGTTGTTAATAAAAAGGCGACAAATAAAAGCAATGAATATGAAGAACGAATAGGTTACAATGTACAATTTTATGAAAAAGGAATGCGACAATTAACACACATACCATATGGTATAGATGAAAGAGGCAATATACAAGAATTAGATTTTGAAAATTCTAATTTTGCAACTTTTATATGTGGGGCGGCTAGATCCGGTAAATCCACTTTGCTTCATACACTGATAACAGGAATTATTAAAAATAATCATCCTGATGATGTGGAAATATGGCTGATTGATTTTAAAATGACGGAATTTAGTAGGTACACCAAACATATACCGCCACATGTAAGATATATTATTTTGGATGAATCTCCGGAGCTAGTTTATGATATTATCGACAGGTTAACAGAAATCATGAACAAAAGGCAGAATGCATTTAAAGGGAAATGGCAAAAGCTAGGAGATGTACCGGCAGAAAAATATATGCCAACGTTATTGGTTATAATAGATGAATTTTCAATAATGTCACAGATAATTGCAAATTCGCTTGCAACTGAAAAAGAGAATTATAGCGAAAAGTTACAAAATTTATTAGCGAAGGGGGCAGCTTTAGGATTCCGATTTATTTTTTCAAGTCAGGGTTTTACCAGTGGAACACGTGGACTAAGTGATTTTTCAAAGAAGCAGATTCAGCAACGAATAGCAATGAAAACAGAGTATAATGAAATCAGAGAGACTCTGGACTTAAGATCAGCGAGTGATGAAGACAAGAGGTTAATGGAACAATTGCAGGTGCATTATGCACTGGTAAAAGAAAGACGGGATGGAGAAGAAAATCGCTTAAAAAATGCAAAGGTTATGTTCATTTCGGACTATTCAAAGCAGGAACAAATGATTGACTTTTTAAATAAAAATTTACTGCATACAGAGAATTCCTATGATAATAAGGATATGTTGGGGTACATTGATAAAAAAACGTTAGTCATAGATGGAAATGAGTATGTATCATTTAAAGAGAAGATCAATGAATTTAGGGATTGTATAAAAAAACGCAGGGAAGTGGATTGTGAAGATGGCATGTTCCTGTTTTTAGGAACTCCGAGAAAAATGGTTTCAATATACCCGATACAAATTTTGGAAGCTTATCTAGAGAATATTTTAGTTATTTCCTCAGATACTGAGCAAATGGCAACAATGTCTCTTGTCATGTCCATAAATGAATCATTGATGTTGCAGAATAGAGAAATTGAAGTATGGACATCTCCAAGAAATAAAGTATATAGACAGATGATTACAAAGGCAGGCTATAAAATTAGTGAAATAAAAAAAGATTTAGAAGAAATATGTAAAGAAGTCAAGAGAATAAAAGAGAATATACTTAACCAGAAGGAAGAGGAAAAGTACATTGTTCTTTTGGGAACGGAATCATTGTTTATGGATATGAAATTTCAAAATGAAATTTATATGGCGAGTCCTAAAAAAAAGAAAGCAGGATTAGATTTACTTACACAAATAACTATGTTGGAGCAGGGTGAAAAAATGAAAGAGGAGGAAGCTTTTGATGAAGTAGATGACAGTGCAAATACGATTTATGATGCAAGAAATGATTTCTCATTTATATTACAACAGGGTTCAAGAATGGGTTATCATTTTATTGTGATATTTAGTTCGATAGAAGAATTGAATCAGTGTAAATTAAATATTTCGCATTTTAGACATAAAATAATGTTTCGAAATCCCAAGAATGATGCTGCAATCGTAATGGGAAGTGCTAATTCTTCTGCTATTGCAGAATTAGAATCGCATTCATTCCGATATACGGACGGTTTGGAAGCTGTTTCTTTTAGACCTTATTTGCATGATGGAATGACACTTGATGGCTGGACTGCAAATCAAGGAGAAAAGAAGAATTTGTCTCAAGAAGAATATTTGATGTAAAGAGAGGTAAATTAAAATGTCAGAAAATATGATGGTCATGGAATCACTTGATATGTTGATTAAAGCGGTGAGAAAATATTATGATGAATTACAAATGAACAAGAAAATATTGCAAGATGCAGCGAATGTGTGTGAAGCGGCAATGGGGAGCGATGATAATGTTAAAAAACATATTGCCAGGTTAAATGATGTTTTGGAAAAACTTGAAAGAACAGCAACAGTTGCGGAAAATGTTGCGGAAGGCTTGATGATAGAAAAACAAAATGCATTGTATACCTATGAAGATTAAGGAAGGTCAGTAACAATCAAACAGAAAAACAAGAGCTGTAGCCGGCAACGGTATTTTCCATGGGGCATGACCCCGTCTAGGAGCTTGGCTGGCACTCAGTGTATGGTAGATGGGACGAAGGGTACGCCCAGAAGGGCACACAGATTAATGAGTGGAAATCTCATCCAGTAAGATGTAGCCGCATCACTGGTAGCGAGTTTTGGGGAAGCAGAGGTAACAATGTTTCGCAAGTGTAAACAGTTAGGAAATAGGGCTGAAAGTGATTGAGCACCGAAATCCACGTAATCCGTAGGTCGACGTTTTCCTTCGAACGGAAGACAACATATGTACATCTGCTAAGGTTAGGATGTATATACTGCGGCGGTGTCTGAGAACCAGCCATGTTTTACAATGTCTGTGTGTTACCTGGGGAGAACCTATACTCTCCTGATTTATCAGGTATGATGTACGAATGAGAAAAGGAAATCAAAAGGGGTATAGGTAGTCGGATGGCCGAATAGTACCAGTGAAGGTGGGTAATGCCACTGGAGGGAAGTCGAGAAAGGATAGAGTATATCTAGCCACACGACATCATATCAAAAGGGAAACATTATCT